>MTLC01000136.1_pt4 | contig 147798 bp, 136 predicted proteins | sample 1982451 | NCBI WGS metagenome assembly MTLC01 (sample SAMN05710165, study PRJNA340218) | biofilm metagenome | isolation source: sample SPH anode biofilm adapted to +100 mV | place: USA | collected 2012-02-03
TCGGCGCCCCGGCCGGGTGGGCGGATTTGACCGGATGGGATTCGGTCGTAATCGGCCCGGAGGACGTCGGGACACGCGTGGCCGTGTTCGCCATGGACGAACTCAAGTCGGCCGGCGTCGGCGTATCCCGCAAGCAGAAGGAATTCATGAAGCTGGTGAACCGGTGGGGCGGACGGTATGAGGTCATACGTTAATAGCCCGCGATCTCACGATCGATCATTTGTTGCCCTTCGCTGTCTTCATCGTCCTCGTCTTCTACGATTTTGATTCCTTCCTCGCCCCAGTCCATCGCGGTGAAATAAGCCTCATCGAGCATTCTGGTCACCATCGTGGAGCCGTTATCCGACTCGTAGTCGAGCGTCGCGACGACCGATCGCGCCCACTCCTTCGGGTCGGTCACCTTTAGCTTCTCCATGTGCGGCGCCATCTCGGTGGCCATCTTGACCACGCCAATCCCGATCCGGATGACGATTTCGCCATGCTCGATCCCTACGGTTAATTCGCGCTTTTTCAAACCACCGCCTCCTCTTTGATTCCCTTCTTCAAGTCCTGCATCTTGAAGTATGCCCATCCGGTCTTATACCCGGCCTGCCGAGCGATCTCGTATAACAGCGGCGCGTTGATCGTTAGTCGCTCCGCTTTCCCTTCCTCCTTCCGCTTCTTGTTCTCCTGTTCGAGGAGCCAGTGATATACCCACATGGGCGCCCGGCCTAACTCTTTCGCCACGGCCAGAAGTTCGCCGATTGGGCCAGGCTGTACCGCGCCGGCCTCATCGAATGCCTCGTCGGTCGCTTTTCCGATACGGTCCTGAACCTCGCGCTTCTCCTCGGGCGGGAGGTCGTTCAATTTCGTCGGCCCCTTCCGCTCCTCGAGCTTCGTATCGACGACGGCGAGCGCGCCGCGCCGAGGATCTGATTCACCGGGGCGGAGGAACCTGCAACCCGCGCATGAGGCCTTGTCGCACCACTGATAATCGAGGTGGGGACACTGGCGCAGGACGACCTCGGAGGGTTTCAGGCGCTTCCGCTTCGTCTGGCCCTTGAAGTTCCACTCAAGGTCGTCGATCTTGAATAAGGGTACGCCGGGGTAGCGGGGATCCTGATGCGACTGAATGAGGTTCGCGTGATCGAAGAAGAACGCCTCTTCCTTGTGGTAGCCTGTGACCTCATCGTCGAACGGCCTGAGGATTCGACCGACGGACTGGAATACGAGGGCACGGGACTCCGATGGCCGGATCGAAGCGCCGTACTCGATGCGAGGGATGTCGAGGCCGTAGGTAGCTAGCTCGCAATTTGTAAGGCCATCGATCTTACCATCGCGGTGAGCTTCGATAAGGGTATTGAGTTCCTTCTCGCTCATCTTGCCTTCGATGCAATGGAAGTTGAACCCGGCGTCCTGGAAGCGCTTGGCTGTCTCGTACGCGGACTTCACGGAGCGGCAGAAGATGAGTGCGGGGCGACCCTTGGAATAGTTCTTATTGAGCTTGATGACCGGCTGGCCCGGATTCGATATTGATGAATGTTTAACGGTTCCGTATTTCTCATAGTACCCGATTACGTCGCCGTAGATTTTCTTCTTCTCGAGCAACGCCTCGAGGTCGGCCTCGTTCACGTCAGTTCCGCGTCGGGGGAGCTTGTCGAGGCCTTCGATCGGCGGCGCGAAGTACCGCAGGGGAGACAAAAAAGCGCGCTCCGTGAGCCAGGGTATCGACGGCCCGAATACGGCCGTATCGTAGGGGCCCCCGACGCCGGACCAGAGCCCGCGCCCGTCGAGGCGTTCCGGCGTCGCTGTCTGGCCGATCACGACCATCGGCGGGAGTCCGAGAGCCGCGCGCGCCGCGTCTGCTGTCGCCATGATGAGGAGCTGCGCGTCGAGGGCAAGGTGACACTCGTCGATGATGAGGAAGTCCGGCCAGTTCTTGATTCTGTTGAGGCGTCGGAGGATGGTATCTTTCGATACCGCGTGAACCTTATAGGCCCGGGATTCCTCGCGGCCGGCCGCGATCATGGAATGCGGGACGCCCCATTTCGTAAGGTGCCGCGAAGCCTGGCCGCCTAGCTCATTCCGGGGGAACATGAACCAGACCGTCCGGCCCTTCTTGTAGGCGGACGAGATCATGGCCGCGGACAGCGGGGTTTTCCCGCCGCCCGTGGGGAGCTGGACGAGGACCGAGCGGACGCGGCGATTGATCGTCGTGAAATGGATGGCGTCCTCGCTATACGGGAAGGGGAGGACTTGGAGCGTCGCTTGCTGTGCGGCGGTGTAGAGGTCGCCCTGGTAGCCTCTTAGCATGTGGCGCTCGCGGAAACGGGCAGGATAGACAAGGCCCATACCCAAGGATTCTCACTCGACGGGGATGTTCCGCCGTTGAGGCTGTCCCATAAGGCTAGGAAGGCAGTCCGGGGAGTCTTGCCCCGTGGAATCTTGTCAGCGCCGAGCACGCCGTAGGGGTATCGATCGCCCGGGGCGACCTCGGATATGCCCTCTAGTAGGGCGTCCTCGTCGGTTATGTCGAGCACGCGCTCAACGCGTTCGGCGGTTATGTCGAGGAGGATGCGCGATAGCGTGCGTGGCATGAATATTGAAGGCTTCCAGCCCCACGTTGCTTCGCCCCAATTGTCTGAATCAGCTCGGTACCACGTAGTTGATTCGCCATAAAAATTTTCAACGTGGCAAAACGTCTCCCGGACCCATAGCCGGTCGCCTGGCTGGCCGTAGGGGCACGGGAGTGACGGTAGCTCACGTATAGCTTCTTTGACGCCAACTTGGTAGGCTCTATCATGAAACCATTTAGGGAACTGGTTTTTCTTCACCACCCTTCGCGTCATAGTTTTTCGGCCTTCGAGGATCGCACGGACCATCGGGCCGCTAAATAGGATCGGATGCTCACGCACGGTCGCCCTCCTTACTTCCGTACCTCTTCCCAAATCCACTCGGGTCACCCTTGGCCTCGTGGACACGCTTCTTGTATCTAGCCTTGGCGTCGACTTTCGTTCTGCGGTTCTGTTCGGCGATCCACCGGGCCGGGATGCGCGGGAATAGAATGCCGACGAAGCGGAGGAACCATGGCGCTCGGGTAGCGCGGTGGCGACGGATGTATTCGGTGAAGCCGCCGCGGTATTTCTGGTAGATGAGTCTCCAGGCGCGGGCGCTCATGGGCGGACCGCCTTGATTCGGCGCTCGAGTTCGTCGTGGCGCATGAGAATGAAGCATTTCCAATTATTCGGGGACAACGGTTCTTGATCCTTACTGTAACACGACGACACGTACACCTGGCCGTCACTGATCCTTCTCCATGCCACAACATCGCCACACCCCGGTTCTGCGTTATCCGGCGCCGGATCGAGATCCATGAGCGCGTCGCCTTTCGAGCACGCCGGGCAAGTCTCGCCGCTGTCATGGTCGGTTGCGTTAACGTCGATGTATTCTTCGTCGAACTCGCTCATGCAGTGATTGCAGCGGACACGGCGGGTCGCTATTCGGAACTCGCGATCAACACGCCCTACCTGTTGCACGTATATCGGTTCAACCGGAGGCAACCGTACGACGCTCGCTTCTCCCGCGCGCCTGTCGATACACTCGATCATCGCCACGCCAACGGCTACCATCTGGACGAGTTCGGCGCGCTGGCCCTCGGGGGTATCCTCGGCGAAGGCCTCGAAGAACTCCTCGATAATGATGTCGTACCAAGTGAGCCGGTTTCCACGGGCCTTGAGATCGCATATCTTTCGGAATGTTTCCGCTTCTTCCTTGTAGAAAGCGATGGCTCGCTCATGCTCTTCGCGGATCGGATGATTCTGTTCGCCCCACTTGGCGTCCTGTTGTCTTCGTTCGTTCACGATCTCAGTGAATATCCCCAGTCGTCTGATCATGATCTCTATCTCCTTCCGAATCGGCAGTTCTCTTCATGGTTTCGCCACGCCGTGTAGCCATACACCGCCGCGCCGCAGTACCCGCACGCGTATTCGCGCTCCTTATCCGGCACTGCCAGGCGGCCGAGTACATACGGGCAGTCCCAGGAATCGCAGGGGCGGTCACATCCAGCGCATGGATCTAGTGATGCGGGCCGAGCCACGACGTACAGACCCGAGTGAGTAGCGGCGTCGGGGTGCGCGTCATCGGTTCGGGGCGTCGCGGAGGCGTCGGGCGCTCCTGGCGAGCATGGGGCGCCGTGGTTGATATCGAGACTCCCCGCACTTCGGTCCGGCCCTTGCGGATCGCGTGGTAGAGGACGTGGTACGGAATCGTCGAGTCCCCGGCCATCTTCCGTAGCATCGTGAGCCCGTCCAGGATCGTTTCGCATTCGGAGCCTCCTATCCATACTTTCCGTCCGCGACGGTCTATCGAATCATCATCAGAAACGCGGTGGTCTCCCGGTCGCTGGCCCTTCATGCCGTGCCTCCTAATACTTTGTTCACGTACCACTCGATCGGTCCGTTCTTGAGTACGCCGTCCACGCCCTGTTTATACGAGGACACCGTTAGCCCCATGTCGCCGAGTCGCGCGAGGTTGTCGGCAAGCATCCGCGCCGTAACGGGTATCGCCTCGGCGGGGATCAAGGGATCGTACGGGCGTCCGAAGTTGTACCGTTCCGCGAAATATGCGACATACTTGGAGTTATGCTGACAGAGCCCGAGGTCGCGGTGCCCGTCCGAACGGATCGGCGATTTGGCAACTGGATTCCATGCGGTATTCTCCGCATTTCCTACGAGGTCGCGCATGACGGCAATAGGGAAGCCCGTCTCCTCCGCGGCGAGGTAGAAGTATCCGTAGAAATCTATCGGGATGCCGTCGACGCGGGCTGGGACGACGTCGCGCGGCCGTGTAAGAACGCGGTACGGTTGCGCGACGAATGGCGTAGGGGCAAGCGTGAGTGCCGCCAGCGAGAGAGCGAGGAGGAGGGCGGAGCGATTGGCCCAAGAGCAGTGAACAGCCGGGACGCAGCGGGTCATCGCTTTGCCTCGACGTTCTTTCGTAGCTTTTCGCATGCAGGGGCCATGAAGCGAACGAGCCAGTCGGAGACTTCAGGGAGCGAGAAGGCTCGGTCGCTCGGCAAGACATCCCATTCTGCCAGAACAGCGGCGGCGGCCTCTCGCATCAAGTCGGTTTCCGCGCGCGCCTCGTCGATTTTAGCCGATGTAAATCGCCCACACACGATCATGCCGAAGCAGAATGCGACGACCGCGGCGAGCCATACGATCACTACTGTACCCATGATTCCCCTCCTTGTTAGAACGGAACGACGTCATTCTCAAGCGCGCCGGACAGGACCGTGCAGCGCCTCGGCTTGTCTCCATATCGTGCAAAACTCACAATTTTTGAGCGTTCAATAATGCAGGGATGCCGCCAGAGTAACGGGGCGTACCCGGCTCCGAGCCCTGATAGCCTGGCGATTTGATGATGTTTATTTATTATTGCAAGATTCCCTTTCGGGTCGACGCCGAGCCCATATTGGATGGCGGTCACGGCATAAGCCTGAACCTCTTCGCTTGAGAGCGAACGGAGACCGTCAAGCGGCGGGTTGTCCTCTGTACCGAGGAGCGGGCCCTTCCGGTTCTTCACGCCGTAGAGGAGGCGCCTGAGCGTGTACATGCGTCCGCGATCTCCGAGAACCGGGACCGCCTCGTCGAGAATGCGGTCGATGATGGCCTCCGCGTCACCCGTGTATTCTTCGGGCGCCTGCGTCTCGTAGACTTCAGAAACGAACAGGCTGAATTCTTCCTTGTCCGGGGATCGATCCTCGAAGCAGAGCCAATAGGCTGCGAAGAGAATTGCGTCGAGGAACGCGTCGCGACTTGAACGGCGGCCGACTGATTCGACGATCTTCGTCATACGTTCCGCCTCGGTAATAATCGCGGTGACGTGCTGCCATACCCAGGAGCGAACAGCGCGGCAATTCGATTCGGAGAAGGCGGCGATGACGCGTTCCTTGATCGGCTGCCATTCGCGAGTACCCTTGACCATGTTGATGAAGAACAGGCGGTTCTTGTCGGCTCCGTTATTTACGACAGGGTTGATCGCGGCGAAGATGAACATCTTCTCCAGATCGAATGACTGGCCTTGGCCGTCGATGGTTCCCTTCCATGCTTTCGGCGCGTCCTGCCCGGTTGACTGCCGTAAGAGGCTAAAGAAGTCGTTGCGGTTCCGGAGCGCCTTCTCGCTGTCGTCTCCGGCCTCCTCGATACCGATACCGCGGCTCGACCACCGTGAATGCTGGCGGACGCCCGCGGCGGTAGAGTCCATGCCGGAACAGATTTCGATGTCGCCCAGGGTGCGGACGATATAATCCATCGCCGTTGATTTACCGGACTGCGATTCGCCCGTGATGAAGCCGGCGGGCCGCCATGGAAGTGCGCCGCCAAAAGGGGCGAGGGCGGACCATGCGAGTGTTCTTGCAACGTCGGCTCTTGTCTCGAAGCTCATATTGCTCGCGGCGGTGAGCATTTCGCGCCGGATATCAGGAGCCGCCGGGGACTCCTCGAGGCCGATATCGTGCTCCGTTCTGCGAAGGTAGAGGCGGCGCGGGTCCGGGTCGCCGTATATCTTCCGGCCCGTGTTATAGCAGAGCCGTCCGTCCGGTTCGCGCCAGGCACCGACGCCTCGTATCACTTCAGGGTCGAAGTCAACCGAGTTCGCGGCCCGGATAACGAAGTCGGTCGCGTTGTCCCAATCGATCTTCCCCTTGTAGCCAAACTCGGTATGCCACCATGGGAGCGGAGCGAGGACGAGGAGCTGGCCCTTGGTAAGCGAAGAAAGGCGGTAGCATTGAAGCCGTTCCTCGCTGTCGACGAAGTATGTCAGCTTGTCATCAGCGGTACCGAGGATGCGGAAAGGGAGAGCGCCGGGCTGGCGGATGGGAGAAGATCCGCGAGGCGGAATCGGCGGAGTTACGTTGCCGGATGAAGGTCCTGGCGAATTCTGTATTTCACTCCTGGAAGGGTTATCTTCAGCATCATCCCGCAGGAGTTCGGGACCATTTCGTATATACTCCGCCATTTCTTCCGGCGTTCGTACCTGTAGAGCCTCGATGATGTCCGCGCCGGCCCCGGCGTCCGGCGCCTCAGCAAGCGGCTCAACGATACGGACCGTGCAGCCGAGTCCTCGAAGAATCTCCGCGAGCCTGAACGCGGTCGCTCTCCCTGGCTCGTCATCGTCTGGATAGATGTAGACATTTCTCCCCCTTAGCAACTCGAAGTCACAGAGACCAAGTTTCTTCCCGCCTGAATTCCATCCCGTGTGAATGAAGCCCGGTATCGATTCGCCGCCGAGGATGTCGTTGAGGCCGAATATTGACTTGGGGCCTTCATGGAAACAGATGTCGGTATATGGATCGCCGCTCGTTCCGGCATGCTCCGCCGCATCAGCAGCGATCTTGTCGCGGTTATAGAGCGCGATCGGCGGCTTCGCGGTCCGCAGGTGTTGCCCGTCGAACCAGAATGTTAGATATTTTTTCTTCCCATCCTCGAAGAACTTGCCAGCGAATCGACACTCGACGAATGCGAGACGGCCATCTATATCGAGGTTCTTCCATATTCCCTCGATCTCAGTGACGGTAGCGTGGAGCGATTTACTCGCAAGATTCGGGATCGTCGGTTTCGTGTAATAGCGCCGCGACTCCTCGAGCGTGAGAGAAACGTGACGTGCTGGCTCGGGCTCGGTGTCGATTATCTCGGCTGGAACTGGCGCAGCGGCCGGAACCGGCGCGTGCCGGGCGACCTGGGGCCGGTCGTCCACGATCTCGCCTAAGGTCGCCTGGACTTCAAGGAGCACGTCGGGGAAGTGGTCGGCACCTTCCGGTATACCCGCGATAATTCGCGCGGCCTCGAATATGTCGAGGTACTTCTTGGAGTCCATGCAGACCGGGCAGTGGAGGCCATCCCGACGGGCCCCGGCGCTCTTCTCGTAGATTATCATCGACGGGTGGTCGTCGTTATGGAGGATGCAGCGGATTCTCGCCGCGTCCGTCGTTACGATCGTGAAGCCCTTGGCGGTAAGGTAATCCCTGAGGCGCGATTTATACGGCGTGAGATTGACGCGGTTGGTCATGCCGTCAGGGCCTCGAACGCGAGAGCCTTCGCGAGCCCACGGGGGACGGAGTTACCGATTTGCTTTACCGCGTCTCCCTTGTTTCCCGCGAATCTGTACCCGTGGGGGAACCCTTGGGCCGCGGCGAGTTCATGCGGCGCCAGCATCCGCAGGGTGATATCGAGGCCGGCCGTCCCCTCGATGAGTCCGAAACGGTCGTGCGTCGTGACGGTCGCTAAAGGGATACGGATCGGCTCGGCGCCGCCGTTGCCGTAGTAGTGGACGAGGAATGGTTCAACGAGGGCACCGGCTCCATGTGACGTAACTGCCGGAAGCGGTGATACAATTGAATGTGTGCGAGGCGTCTGGCCCTGACGCTCACCGAATTGCGGGACAATGAATGGCTCGACGAGGCCATACCGGTTTGAGCAATCGATCACCGGTAGTGGATCGGTGAGAGAGTGCACCCTGTTGTCGCCCGAGTTGTATCGGACAAGAAACGGCTCGGCCCAGTCACCCCAGTACCGCCGAATGCCTTCTTCGATGCGACGCATGGTCGCCGGCGCGAGCGGTTTCTTTCGGTCGAATATCGACTTGCCCGGTATACTCCAGTCGATGACCTCGCGCGCTGTCGCCCAGGGCTTACGATCGAATAACCCCGGCGTCTCGGCATGTGTCGGTTCCGGCCATACTATCCGGCCATTACCCCGGACGGCTTGTAGAAAAAACCGTTTGCGGGTCGTCGGGTCGCCATAATCGGCGGCGCACAACAGGCGCCAGTCGACTCGGTAGCCGAGTGCCTTGAGTGCATCGACGAAGGCCCGGAACATGGCGCCGCGGCCGGAGGGGAGCGGTTTTCCGTCCGATCCGAGCGGACCCCAGTTGAGGAATTCCGGGACGTTCTCCAGAATGACGCGCCTGACGTATAGCTCCGATAGCCATTTGAGAATAAGCCATGCCGATGCGCGCGACTGGTCGGAACACGGCCGCCCACCGCGTGCAATAGAATGATGTGTGCATTCGGGACTTGCCCATAGGAGGTCGACCTTCTCTCGAGGATTGAATACGTCGTGCGGGTTCAGGGCGGCCAAGTCGTGACAGTAGGTCCGGGCATCGGGGAAGTTGAGCTTGTGGGTCTCGATAGCGACTTGCCAGTGGTTCACCGCGGCAAGGTCAATGGAGAGACCTGCCGCAGATGCGGCGTCCACAATTCCTCCGGTCTCGCCGCCGGCACCACAAAATAGATCGGCTATACGGGTCACGCTCGTACCGCCTCGTCGAAATCGATCATGAATTGGTAGCGCTCGCCGCCACCTTTCTTCCAGCAGGACGGGCCGACGCCGCGGCGAATAGAATCCGGATCTGACAGGCGCCGGTGACAAGCCTTGCACCGGCAGGAGTCACCATGGAAAAGAAAGAGAATCGGCTTATCATCGGGTGTGGTCATGGTGTGCCTCGTGTCTATGCGGCGGGCCGTTGCCCGCCCTGGCTAATCACTAGAAAATTGGTATGTCCTCGGCTTGAACCGCAGGCGCCTTCCCCGTGGGTGGTACGGCTGGCCCTCGGCTCGGGGCCACTGGCGCGCTCTGCTTCGGCGCTGGCTCCTCGAGGCCTAAGTCGGCCGGGGGTTGGCGTGGCGGTGTCGCGGCGCGTCCCGGGGCCTTAGCCGGCGCGGTCGTCCCTGTTGTCGCCGGTGCCGACTCCTCGACAGGCCTCGCCTCGACGTCCTCCGCTTCAGCACGGGCGGCCATCTTCGCGGCCAGGTCGTCCGCGCTCGTCCCCTTTTCGGGAGCGGGCTGCTCGTCGTAGGAATAGAACTCCGCCTCGACCTCCTCCTCGGGATCGTTGTCCTCGAGGAGCCCGGAGGCAACGGCTTCGGCTTCGACCTTCTGGATATCGAACCCTAGGAGCTTCCGGGATTCGCGCTCTTCGATCGCGAGGCGCCTGAGCCCGCGGATCTCCTCGCCGTCGATGACGACGGTCGCGTAGTTGATGGTCCCATGCTCCTCGGTCGTCTTTTTGATCATGACGAGCTTCAAGGGGAGGCCTTGCAGGATGCCGCCTGTGTTCGCGGCGAAGTATTCGAGCGCGCCGAGAATTGACGATACGGCGTTCCAGGAGTGCGTCCTGAATTTAAAGACGCCCCCGAGATCGCCGGACTGAGGGAGGAAACAGGAGAGGATACCGGAGACCTTGCACTTGCCGGCCTGAGCGATCGGGCAGCTCTCGTAATCGCACGCGACCAGGGACACGGTGTCCCCTTGCACGTCGAGCTTGTCGCCCTTGACGGTTATCGTGCCGCGCCTCGTTGCCTGTTCACCATCGCCCGAGCAGAGCTTCTTCCCGCCTGAGTACGCTTGGTACTGCGTGAAGAAATTCTTATCGATCGAGTCGAAGGGGAGCCGGATCTTGAGCTCGCGAGGCTTCGCGCCGAGGGCAGACATAATCTCCTCATTCGGAATGAGGTTCCCGTCGTCGCCGCGCTCGGTTCGCGTGATCATGAAGAAATCGAGCTTGGTAGGGAGAGCGAATTTCTTTCCTGCGCCCGAGGTTGTTTCCTTACCTCGGGCGCCCGTCTTGATCTTGCCGATCTCGGCGAGGGATTTGTGGAGGCCGCGCTTGATCATGATTAGCACACCTCCGATAGAAACACGTCACCCTTGAGCGCGATGCGAGGCTCGTCAGCGAGGTCGTCGGCCGTGTATATATCGTCGAGTTCGACCTCGGATACCGGCATCGAGCAGTCTCCTTCGGGATTCACGTAATCCTCCGGGAGAATCCATAGGTTGTCGATTTCGGCTGTCCTGTCTTCTCCGACAGATCGAACCTTCTGTCCTAGTTGCGCTTCATCAAGCTCGTCGAGCTTTGCCTTTAACTCCCGATACGTCATGCTGGCCCTCCCTTTACCTAAACGTCTTCCCGTCGAACTGGCCGAGCTTCTTGCCCGTCGCGTCGCGGAATATGATCTTCTTCTCGGACTCCTCGTCGAGCGTCGCATCCATCTTGCGAGCCCGACTGAGGATCACCCTCTTCAAGTGTTCCTTGCGCTTCTTGAGTGGACTGTTCTGTCCCGTCTCTTCGTTAATCGCTCTGTACTCCGAGAACCAGCGCGCCATGTCGGTATCACAGACCACCGTGCCCACAGGCGCCGGGAACGCACGGCGGATGTCCTCGTACGTGGACGGGTTTGGCTCGACTTCGCCGAGGACGTGCTTGTCCCAGAAGTGACGGTAGGCGTCGATGAGCATGCGGCCCAGCTCGGGCTTGGCCTCGACGGGGTACTGGTGGAAGTAGCCCATTTGCGCGAGCGGGCGAGCCCAGTCGAGAGGGACGACGAGTTCGGACTGAGCTGCGAGTGATCCATCGGGCGGCCGGCGGGCGAGCATCCACCTGGACAAGCCCTGGCCGTCGATCGTTCCGCGCATCGTCTCGAGGACCATCCACCCCATGCGCTCCCAGGAGTCGGGCGTCTCTGGGAAGACGAGAACGGAGACGATGTTCAGGCTCGCCTTCGTGCATACGCATTGATGCTGCGTCTGGACCTGGTAGATTTGCGGCACGCGGTCGGTACCTGGTTCTCCCCACTTCTCGCGGAAGGCGAAACTGGACGTGGTCTTGCCTTCGTGAAGGGGTTCGTCCAGGTCGGGGAGATCGTCTTCGCTCATTTGATCTGAATAGAGCCCATCGATGTGGCAAGTTATTTCACCGCCACCGCACGAGACTCCATCAAAGTCTATAGAGCAAAACGCTTCGCGATCTCGGATTTTCTTTCCTCGCGCATCCTCGGCGAGCGCTATCACCGCATCCTCGAATGCCTTACCCCAGCGGATGGGCGCTGACTCGACGCGCTCGGGTAGCTTGTATCCACGCGTCGCGTTGAAGCCCGGATACCCGGTACGGTCGGGGTTCTTCTCCTTGAGGCGGACCTCGCCCTTCTTATTCGGTCGCGGAGGGAAGCGCTCCTCCATGATGAGTTGCCATACCTCGAATTGGCTCTGGAACTCGGAGAGGCCGAGGATCGCGGCGCCTCGGCTGGCGGAGATACCAACGGGGGTGCTACCCATGGATCGCCTCCCCAAGGTAGCAGCCCTGATGGTCCCAGTGCTTCGCCTGCCAGCCGCATGAACACTTGTCAGGATCGTTACCGTTCCCGCCTCTATTGCATTCGCAACAGGCCGTCCAGCGTTGCCCCTTGTCGTCGGTGAAGCTATGGGGTTTCTTCAGGGCGCGGCCGAGCGAGGTGTCAACCTCGTCAATCACGACCGGGTGAAGGTGCCCTTCACACACCCTTCTTATCCCTGCATCCGTACAACCGGGCTCGACGAGGAAGCATGTGAAGCCGTTGGCGTTTAGCGTATCGGCGATGAGCTTACATATTGTGGTCTTGCCGGACACCTTCGACCCGATGACTTTTATCGTTACGGCGGCGCCACGGCTGGCGGAGATACCGACGGGGGTGCTACCCATGGATCTGCCCGCGAATCGTCGCTGCGAGGTCTTGGATCACTGGAACCGGTGAATACTCCAGAGCGGACGCAAGGTTATCTGCATCCTGCTTCGATTCAATCCGGACGCCTATTATGAACGGCTTGAACGGTTCTTCAGGGCCTTCTATCCATGTCTTCACCGCGGCGCCTCCGCCTTCTCCGTCATGACGTACACTTCGCCAAAGTAGTCCGGTGAATTGCTTGACTGCTTGTTCCGGTTGCGGCGGATGGCGAGGCCGAGCTTCTGGCCGGCCTTCAGCGTGATGTCGACGCCTGAGACCTCGAGCTGCCCCATAAGCATGAACGCGCCGTCGGGCTGCACGGGGTCGCTCTTGTCCTTGTCGTCGACCTTTGCCCATAGGGGCATCTGGATGATGTTGGCCATGTATTCGTCCTTTCCTATTCCCACGACAGGGGCATGATGACGGCGGTGCGGTCGCCGGATTTGAAGACGACGGCGCGGTTCTGATACGGCTCCAGCCCCTTGCGCCATTCGACCGTCCACTCCATCTGCCCCAGAGCCTCGAGGAAGACGAGATTTACCGCGGTCGGGTCGGGGCATTCGCGGAGGAACTTGGAGAGCGTATGAGAACTCCTGGCGATCTCGGCGCGCGAAAAGCCCTCGAACGCCATCACCTTGTCGACCGGGCCTTCGGGGATGACCTTCTTGTAGTTCGGGAAGTTGCCGGCCGACTTCTGCGAGTCCTCGTCGTCGGCCACGCGGGCGAGCTGCACGACGGTCGGGGCGCACTTCACGACGCGCCACTTCCCTGGTACGAAGCCGAGTCCTGCGATGCGGCGGTCGATCTCGACCATGTGGAGGCGGCGGCCGTCGGTCGCGACGGCGCGGAGCTCCGATTCGGGCGTCTCATCGACGGGCTCGACGAGGATGAAGCGCATGAACGGGCGCGTCTCGTCGTCGCCTACCGCACGGGCTACGAAACGAAGGTCGTCGCCGACTCCGTTTCCCTTTAGCTCAACGAAATTCGAATACAACATCCTCGTCCTCCTTATGAACGATCAGCCCCGGCGGGGATTGAACCCGCTACCTCGACACGGGCGCCGGATGGGTGCCGACTGGATGCCCGTTCCCCTGCCGCGCTCTACCGATGAGCTACGGGGCTTTGAACGGGAGCGGCGGGAGTCGAGAACCCGCGTTACGGCGCGGCGGGTGGCTTGCCCCAGGCGGGCGGCGCTGCCGAGCGACGAAAACACCGCGTGCTAACCTCTGCACTACGCTCCCTCGCGTCCCGTCTCGCCGGGACCACGCTTGCCGGATATAGGCGCCGGGCTTCGCTTATCTTTCGAGGCTCGTAGCCTCTAGCCGCGAACGGCGGCTTATACAGTTCATGTAGCGTGTTTTAGGGCTCGCCGGCCCGTCTGGACTTCCAGGTCATCTTTCTCCTGGTGATTCGCTCTTCGCGGGTACAGGGTTGTTGCCACTGGATCTCAGTGGTGCTGTCCAGGGCCTCGAACCCTGCGCTTGCCCATATCGTCACGACGTTCATGACTGCTTCTTCTTGCAGATGTTGAGGCTCACGCTGACCTCGCCGTCATCGGTCTTCACCTTCGTGAAGCCGTGTGTGCTCGCGAGGACGAGCGTCTTGCCGGAACTGGAATCCTCGCCCTCGGTGTCGAGTTCGGCGACGATGGTTATCACGCCGTTCTTGTAGGTGATCTTGGGCTCTACCATTAGATTCCCCCTGTGATCGCCGACTGTTTCGGAGTGTCGGCCGCCTCGAGGGATACGATCCCCGAGTGCAGCGCGGCCATGTGGCCGAGCAGCTCCTCGGGCACGTCGTCGTCGAGTTCGATGTCGTGCGACATGGCAACTTCGATCGCGGCCTTAATGGCGGTGAGTTCTACGCGCATCTACTTGGCCGCCCGATCCTCGTCGATCTTCGCTATGATCCGTTTCTCCTGGATCACCGTCGCATCGAACGACTTCCCCTTGCCTCGCGGCAAGTCGAAGCCGAGTTCGTGGCAAGCCTTGCGAACGACAGCGGCGGGAACGTTCTTCTTCTCCGCGATCTCTTTAACGGTGGCCATACTTCGGCCCTCCTTCTCTATTCGATTCGCGCCGCTAGGGGCGCGGGTTACCTTTGTCCGGCGGTGCAGTAGCGGTATTCGCGGGCGATTCGGAAGAAATCGCGTCGGGCAGCTTCCCAGTTCTCGCGCTTGATCTGACGCTCGAGCCTCCGCCGCGCCTTGCGACGGGCAGTCGCCTTGGCCGGGCCGTACAGCTTGTCAGGCATGAGCGGCGTGGATCTCTGCCGCGCCATCTTCTTGACGAGCTTGAATCCAGCGCGGCCGGGCCGTGTTTCTTTCTTGGTGCCCGATCGGCCGGAACCCGACGGGCGAGCCTTGGAGGCGCGCCGACCGTAGTGAGCGTGTCCGCCGCCGTGACGCCGCTCCTCAGCGCGGCGCGAATACGTGAGACGCGCTTGCTCTTCGCCGAACATCGCCGCGAGCGCGACGAACAGGCCGATGCGCGCGAGGGCGCCCTGCTTCTTGATGCTTCCCATGCTCAATTCCTCCTTGGTCGATGGCCGATATACTTCCGGCCCGTGGATATGAGAATCCAAGCGGAGAATGCGATCGCTCCCGCGATGACGAGAGCGGAGAGGGCGAGGCGGGGGATAAGGCTCATGACGCCTCCCGGTATTGTTCGAGGGCCCGGGCGACTTCGGCCTCGCGGGCCGACAGGTGCTCGATGGTCTTCGTGATCCTCGTGAGTTCTTTCTCGAGTCGGGCCACGACGTCTTCGGGCGCTTCGCCGGCTGTCCTCGCGGCCTTGATCTGCTGCGGGGAGAGTTCGCCCTCGAGGTTCGATACGACGGCCGCGCGCTCCTCTGGCGTCTTGATCGATGCGACGGCCTTCATGTTCTCGGCGCCGATTTCGGGCGGGATGTCGCCGGTGGCGGCGATCATGCACGCCTTCGCCCAGGGCATGGTCTGCTTGAGCGTCCGCATAACGTAGTCGTCGAACCGGCCGCCCTCTTCGCGGATGAGCTTCTCGGCTGCGATGAGGGCCTGGCCGATCTCTCGCATTACCCGGCCGGATTCGGTAATCAGGGATTCGAGCGTGTCGGTTGACTGTTTCAAGGCCTGACCGCGCGATGGATTCGTGTACAACCCGGAGCCCTCGGCGAGCCCGATGAGGTCATGGAGACACGCCCAGAAAGCCATAGTGTGCGCCCGGGCCGTACTCCCGGCTCGCTCCGTGATCATGATGTGATGGGCGTATTCGTGGAGCGCGGTATATAGGAGGTCGTTGTCGTCCCGGAAGTTCTTGTTGTGGATGACGATCTCGCAGGTCAGCGGCTTATAGAGCCCATTCACGCGTCGATTCCCTTTGCCGGAGAAGATGAGCGTGAATTCTGCTTTCACCGGGCGCAACTCGATAAGCGCCGCTTTCACTTCGTCCTGGTTCATGGCTACGCCCTGACCGGCTTGGCCGCGGCCAGGAGGATCCGCTGCATGGTATCCGGCGCGAGGACCGCGTTCAGGACGAGCGTCGATGTGCCGTCGGTGTATGTGACGCGGACGCCGTTCGTTTTCTGATCGAGGATCGTGCCGTCGGCCGCGATTAGGTGATCGGCGCGGTCTTTCATTTTCGGGTTTTTCATGATGCTTCTCCTTTTATTACGGGTGGGTGGTTGGCGCGCCACGCTTCGATTGTCGCGGCAGTGGCTTCGCGGTCGTCCTCGCTCAGGTTCTCCGGCGTGCGGGTGACGGGTGGCGTATACGGGGCGCCGACCATAGACTGGAACTGCGCGGACGAGAGGGCTTTGTCCTTCACGGCGAGGCGGAGTTCGCGGATCATGGCCGCGGTTATACGGATGGGGGCGGTTACTTCCGGCATACCGGGTACCTCTCTTCGGGGCTAGGCTCGCGGGCGCCCTGTACGTCCAGGTAGTGGATGAGCGCTTCGACCGTGAGAGCGGCAAGACTCATGTAGGATTTCTTCTCCGCATGGTAGAAGCGGAGTCGTCGATTAATATCGGGCGGGAGTGCGGTCATGGGGAGCCGCGTTGCCATTTCGCCGTTTTTCGTCGCTCGTCCCATAGTTACGCCCTGACCTCGGCGAGGATTGTCCGGTATTCGCGGACGGTAGGATGACGGCCGGCGCGAGTGCGAAACGCGCGAACGGCAGCCATGAGGGCGAGGCGCCAGGCCGTCATGGCTGCGCTCCGGTACCCTGACCTTGTGCGGTACCCTGAGAGGCCGCCGAATACTTAATGAGGGCTTCGATGATCGCATCGTTCATAGACAGGTGCGAAGCCTTAGCATCCTTGGCGTTTTTGAAATCTGCCCATATTTTACGCGGTACTTTCAGCGGGTATTCTTTTCTATCTGACATATCGCCTCCACGCTCCGGGGATATCCCCGAGATATGGACATAATACCCCAAATTAAACGATTGTCAATAGGGATTTGCATAAAACATGCCGATGATATAGAATAGATATCTCGGAGACATGAAGGGGGTTGTATGCCAAGAAATAAACCAGGGATGGAGTCATATCCACTATCGCTCCCGGTGGAGCTAAAGCGGACGATGGAGGAGCTTGCAGAGAAGCATCACCGGAGTCTGAACGGAGAAATCACTGAAGCGCTCGAATGGTGGACGAAATTCGAGTCTACGACAGCGAGCGACCTTGATCGGCTCCATGCACCGAATGCCGGGATGTCCGGAGATCAATTGGCTCATTTTTTGGCTAAGACGAAAAAGCACATGCAAACAATGCCATCAGGCCAAGCCGTGGCCGAATCGGGGTCCGTCTATACAACCGGCCCAGCGTCCGAAACTATTGACGGTATCCCAGTAATCGGTCACGGCCGCGCTCCGGCCTCCGGGACCGGGCTCGAGAAGGATGCAAAAAGCACTAAACACAACGCCTAGATATGCCGATAGTAAAATATCAAAAAAGCCGCAAGGTGATAAAAATGTCAAACATATCCCGGATATTCCCGGACGGCGGGTTCTATGAGACGGTCACGCTTCGCCTTGATGAGTACGCGGGGATAAGCGTTTCGATGACCATAGCGCGGGCAACGCTCCGGAGTATCCAGCGAGCATGTCGCGAATCAGGGGAAGACGTCCATGCAACCCTGCGCGGGGTCGCTCTTGAGACCATGGCGGCCAGTGCGCGTCAATCTGCGGTCATTTCGTCAAGAGAAGACAAGAAGCGTATCCGGTCCCTCGTATAGACCTCGAGGCGCGCGATTTCGAGTGAGTCCTCATTCTCTCGCGCCGTGTGTAGCCTTACCATGCCTTCGACCAGCTCCTCCTCGATGAGCTGGCGCAATTCTGGAACCGTCACCGTGCACCCCTAGCGGGCTAGTCCCCGCCGGGAGCCCTAGCGAAATTCTGTCGCGTCAACCTCTCCTAGCACGATGAGCAAGAGCCGCCGGGCAGTTTCGGGGAAGTGTTTTGTTCCGCGCAGATACTTCTCGGCCGTACTCGTCGACACGCCGAGAATGCGAGCAAGGTCTGTCTCGTTTTTCGAATATCGATCGAGTAGCGCGACCAGTTCTTCCGGGGTCAAGGGGGCTCCTTTTTAGGGGAGCATCACTTTCGCCCGTAGGCTGGCCGTATGCTGTGGCAGGGGAATTATACGCGGGAAACAAGGAGATGTGAAGGGTTTTACCATATTCAGCAGACATAGCTTTCTGGAATGAATGGACAGGGGTTGAAGGCGGGTTTACTATTTCCAAATGTGAAATAACAGGGGGCTAGGATGAAAAAGAATACACTATATTTTATACTCGGGTTCTTAGTATTAGGTGTAATCGGGGCCATCATAGAAAGCGGCAATGGCTTTGTTTTGATAATTCTTGCAGCTCTTGTCGTGGTTTTCATTGTTATAAAAATAAGCAAAGCGGGGAAGGACGATCTCCCTATATCAACTCGAGACGATGCACACGTCAGTAGCTCTATGATTACGGATAAAGATGACTTCATTGACTGGGGCGATGCTAACCGATACCGCGTACCTGCGGAAGACCTTTTAATTACCTATCGCAACCAGGCTGGACATGCAACGAAACGAAAGATCACGCTCCAGACAGTTCTCCGATCGGAATCAGGCGATCTTCTTGTCCACGCATACTGTCATTTACGGGATGCGAATCGTACTTTTAATGCAAGCCGGATTGAGAAAATGATGAAGGATGATCAAGAGGTAGATGTCGAATCCTATCTTGGGGCACTAGTTGAACAATCCCCCGAACGTATTTACGAGCGCTTGATAGAGACTCGAGAGGAAGAATTATTAGCGCTTATGTATATTGCGAAGATAGACGGGCGGTTTACAAAAGCTGAACGTGAGATTATGGGAACCTATTTTTCTGTTGATCCGGATACCTTTCCCTCGTTTGATATGACTGCTGCAACTTATAAGAAAGTTATGAAAGTGTTAAACACTTGGGACGAAGAAAAGAAAGCTCCTTTGAAAGCCGCCATGATAAGTCTATTGGGGAAAAAGCCGGATGATATGAAAAAGGCAGCTGTAGGAATGCTTAAATAAAACCCTACCTCACTTCACCTTCCCCAGTATCGCCCCGACTGCCAACGCCGATTCCTGTCGCTCCTCGATCGTGAGGTGGGTATAGTGATCGGTCATCTTCGCGGACTTGTGGCGGGCGAGCTTCTGAGCGAGATCCCGGTCCGTCGCGGCGCGGACGTGGGTTATATACCAATGGCGCCAAGCATGGAAGGTGAGGCCGCGGGCGACACGCTCCTCGTCGGTGATCTCGAGCGCTTTCAGGATCGCGCCGTTCGATACGAGCTCCGCCTCTTTCTTCTGGATATGTGATCCGCGCATCTTCCCATCGAATAGCCAGCCTTCGCCCCAGGTTGCTTTATAGAACTCCAGGAGTTCTTGCCCTAGCGCGAAGGGTAGCACCGCCTCGCCGATAGCACCCTTCTTGGCCTGTTCGACGATCGAGAACGTGTAGTATTCGACCTTGCCATCCGGTGTATCAAACGACTCGAGAGTCAGGTATTCCGGCCGGCTTGCGCACGCTTCGGAGACGCGGAGTCCGGCAAATGCGGAGAGCTGCAACAGGAGCCGGTCGCGTTGGGACAACTCCGCGAGCTGGAAGACGCGGGCCGCCTCGGCGACAGACAGGATGTCTCGTTCGAACTCCTCGACCGGGACATAGGAGACGAGCTTGGCCGGGCTCTTATCGGGCGCGCCGGCCTGAAGCCAGAAATCGTTGACCGGAACGAACACGGCCTTGATTGCGGAGTTCATGGTTGAGTCGGCCAGTTCCTTCTTTTCGAGGTAGGCCTTGTACTCGTTCAAGAGCTTCGGCGTCACTTGGCCTATACCTATGCCGGCTCGTCTGTGCTCCTCAAGGAACGGCTTCAGGTGGTTCTTTATGTTCTTCCGATTATTATATAAATATTCATCTGAGAGCCCCTTCTTGCTGCGGTGATCCCGGGCGTAGCGCTTCGAGTATTCGCCATCTTCGAGCCAAAAGGATTCGAGGAAGGGAAGAAGGGCGGCTCCGCTCGTTGGCGTATGCGATTGACGCCAGAGGTCTACGACTGCGCGGGCGTCGCCCTTCTTGCAGGGGTCAAGTCCCTCCTTGCCGGGGTCCTCAATTTCAGTAAGCAACCGCCCGACAGAGGCGCGGTTGATATACTTCCCGGAGGGGGGTACGGTGGAGTCCCAGAACTCGACGTACCACATTCGGCCGTTTTTGGCGCCATCGGGGCGGCGGAATAGTATGAATGGCTCTCGCATGAGATGAATATACGCTAGAAAAATTCCGCTGTAAACACGAAAACACTTACCAGTATACTGACCATGGAAACCGATCGGGAATAAAAAAGCCCCGCAATTCCTTGCGGGGCCAGTAATTAAAAGAAGCGCCAGAAGGGAGTCGAACCCTCGTCTCCAGCTTGGAAGGCTGGGGTAATAGCCGTTATACGACTGACGCATTCGGTGCGACGATACCATTCGGCAGGCGTGCGCGTCAACATGCGCAGGTGCGCGCCCTGGTGGCACTTGCAAATTCCCGCCTCATATCGGATAGTATGCTCCGTCTTCCGGAGGTTCACATGACCGATGTCAGCCACTTTCTGCGGGTTGTGAAGGTTGAGCTTGAAGACCTGGTGGAGGACATCAAACGACGGATCCAGCTGAATGACCTGCGGTTCCAGCGGGAAGAGATAACGCATTACGTCCATGACGGGAATCTGGCGCTCCTCAATCGGGAGATCGAGGCGCTCTCCAACTACATCGTCATTGTTGACGGAATCGATGCGGCGCTCTATAAAGATGTGGACGAGGCTGAGTCTGCCCTGCTGGAAAAGTCGAAGAATCTTGTCGCCAGGATGGAAGATCCAGAAGCAGTTTACATTCAGCTCAAGCGAAAATTGCGTAAGGTTCGTATGTTCTTATCGTCGGATGCCATAGAGCCGACGTCCCGATAGCTACCAGAGAAAGAGGAAGCCATGGATATTCGCGTACAGGAACTCTTGGACAGGATAAAAAAGGACGGTATCGAAAGTGCCGAGGCCGAGGCTGCGAAGATTCGGTCGGATGCGGAAGCCCGTCGTGATTCGATCGTCGCCGCGGCCGAAAAGGAAGCCAAGGCCATCGTGGAGCGTGCCAGGGCCGATGCCGCCCGGACGGAAGAGTCAGGCAAGGCCGCCCTGGTGCAGGCTTCGCGCGATCTTCTGCTCGCGTTCCGCGCCCAGGTGGAACAGACGCTTGGCCTTATCGTCAGGTCCGATATTGAAGGTGCCTTCGACGCCGATGTCATCAAGAAGGCCTTGCCGGCCATTCTGGAGGCCTGGTCGCGCGATGGTCGTGATGATCTGACCGTTCTGCTCCCTGCCAAGGAGCTCAAGGCACTGGATGCCTATTTCAAGGACAAGCTGGCCGCCACCTTCAAGAAGGGGCTTGAGATCAAGCCGCTCAAGGATACGAAGGCTGGCTTCAAGATCGCGGAGCAGGGTGGCGCGGTGTACTATGATTTCTCCGCGGCTTCGGTGGCCGACATGATCGGTGCGTACTTGAACGCCCGCTTGGCTTCCATCGTCGCGGAGGCGGCAAAGTAGGGCCGCCATGTCATCGTACTTCTATTTCGCGGCAACCTTGCCGGCACTGCAGGCCACCGCATCCACGCCGCCCTTGTCCCATGAGGGGTTCATGGAGCAGGCGTCGCGGTTCCTGTCTTCACGGGATCTGGCGGTACTGGGCGGTGCGCGGCTCTTCCTGCCAGAGGATGGATCCTTTCCGGTCTCGGTATCATCGTCGCCGCTTTTGGCCCGCTACTACCGCTGGGAACTGGCATTGCGCAATGAACTGGCCAGGCTCCGGGCGGGCCGTCTTCAGAAACCTGTGGACAAGCACATTCGACCGGGCGAGCCGGAATGGGATGGCGTCAAGACCGCTCAGGCGGCATTCCAGGCCGATGATCCGCTGCAGGGGGAGCTGCTCATCGAACGTGAGCGCTGGTCCCTGATCGAGACGCTGGCCGTGAACAAGTTCTTCAATATGGAATACCTGATTGCCTATTCCCTGCATGTGCAGATCCTCGAGCGCCGGGCGCGCTTCGATCTGCAGCGGGGGCAAGAAGGCTACCGGACCGTTTATCGGTCCGTTCTCGATACCGCGGACTACCGCGACGAATCCGGAGAGACCAAATGACTAACACCAAAGGCGCGGTCACGGGAGTGAACGGCAACATGGTCAGTGTTCGCGTCGACGGCGCCGTTTCCATGAACGAAGTCGCGTTCATCGTCGTTGACCAGAAGAGACTCAAGGCGGAGATCATCCGCGTCCAGGGCGACATCGTGCAGACCCAGGTCTTCGAGATGACCAAAGGCATCAAGGTTGGCGATCCGGTCGAGTTCTCCGGAGAAATGCTTGCCGTCGAGCTGGGGCCGGGGCTGCTCGGCAAGATCTACGATGGGCTGCAGAATCCGCTTCCGGAAGTCGCACTCAAGACCGGTTACTTCCTGGAACCCGGTGTGTACCTCGATGCGCTCTCGCGCGAGACGACCTGGGACTGGACCCCAACCGCCAAGGCCGGCGATACGGTCGAACGGGCCGACGTGCTGGGAACCGTTCCCGAAGGTGCGTTCGTGCACCAGGTCATGGTGCCGTTCGGCCTGAAGGGTACTTGCACGGTACAGTCGATCAAGCCGGCGGGCCGCTACACCGTAACCGAGACCATTGCCACCCTGCGGAATGATGCCGGCGAGACGGTACCATTGACGATGATGTTCGAGTGGCCGGTCAAGCGCGCCATCGATTGCTACGCCGAGCGGCTCAAGCCGGTGGAGCCGATGGTCACCAAGACACGCATCATCGATACGTTCTTTCCGGTGGCCAAGGGTGGCACCTATTGCATCCCGGGCCCGTTCGGCGCCGGCAAGACGGTGCTGCAGCAGGTGACGAGCCGCAACGCCGATGTGGACATCGTGATCATAGCCGCCTGCGGCGAGCGGGCCGGCGAGGTGGTCGAGACGCTGAAGGAATTCCCCGAGCTGATAGACCCGCGTACCGGCAAGTCGTTGATGGAGCGGACCATCATAGTCTGCAACACCTCATCGATGCCGGTCGCCGCGCGCGAGGCGTCGGTATACACCGCGGTAACGATGGCCGAGTACTACCGGCAGATGGGGCTCGACGTGCTGCTGCTCGCCGACTCCACCAGCCGCTGGGCGCAGGCCATGCGCGAGATGTCTGGCCGCCTCGAGGAGATACCGGGCGAGGAAGCCTTCCCCGCATATCTGGAATCGGTCATAGCCGGATTCTACGAGCGGGCGGGCATCGTCAGGCTCAAGAATGGCGAGACCGGTTCGGTCACCATCGGCGGCACGGTGTCACCGGCCGGCGGCAACTTCGAGGAGCCGGTTACGCAGGCGACGCTCAAGGTGGTCGGCGCCTTCCACGGCCTGTCACGCGAGCGTTCGGACGCGCGCAAGTACCCGGCCATCCATCCACTCGATTCCTGGTCCAAGTACAAGGGTCTGCTCGATGGCAGCCAGGTTGCCTGGGCCCATGGATTCCTGTTGCGTGGCGCCGAGGTCGGACAGATGATGAAGGTCGTCGGCGAGGAAGGCACGAGCATCGATGACTACATGGTCTATCTGAAGAGCGAGTTCCTCGATGCGGCCTATCTGCAGCAGAACTCGTTTGACGCGGTCGATGCGGCGGTATCGCCGGAGCGCCAGCAGGCGATGTTCCTGCGGTCGGTGCGAGTTCTCGGCTCTGTCTTCGACTTCAAGGACAAGGATACCGCCCGTACCTGGTTCAACCAGCTGCGCCAGCGTTTCCTGGACATGAATGGCCTTGAATGGGGAACCGCGGCGTACAGGAAGGCCGAGGAGGAACTCGCGACCTTCATTGCCGAGCGTGTCTCGGGTCTGGACAAGACTGCTGCCCGCATCATCGAAAGCCTGGAGTGACGGACATGAAGAAGGTATATTCTCGCATCGAATCGATAAAAGGCAACGTCATCAGCGTCCGCGCCACGGGCGTCGCCTATGGAGAGCTCGCCGAGGTCAGCACCCGTTTCGGCGTGTCGCTGGCGGAGGTCAACCGGCTGTCCGACGACCTGGTATCTCTGCAGGTCTTCGCCGGTGGCCGCGGTATCTCGACAGGCGACGAGGTCCGGTTCCTGGGCAATCCGATGCGCGTCTCGTTCGGCGATGAGCTGAAGGGCCGCATCTTCACCGGTTCGGGCGAACCGCGCGACAACGGACCGGCCCTGCACGAGAACCTGATCCCCATCGGCGGCCCTTCCGTCAATCCGATCAACCGCATCATACCGCGGGAGATGATCCGGACGGGCATCCCGATGATCGACCTGTTCAACACGCTGGTAAAGAGCCAGAAGCTGCCCATCTTCTCCGTGTCCGGCGAGCCGTACAATCAGTTGCTGGCCCGGATAGCGATGCAGGCCGAGGTTGACCTGATCATCCTTGGCGGCATGGGACTCAAGTATGACGATTACCTCTTCTTCAAGGACACCCTCGAGGAGGGCGGTTCGCTGCAGAAGACGATCATGTTTGTCCACACCGCCGCAGACCCGGTGGTCGAGTGCCTGATGGTGCCGGACATCTCGCTGGCGGTGGCGGAGCGTTTTGCCCTCAAGGGGCTCAATGTCCTCGTGCTGCTGACCGACATGACGAACTTCGCCGATTCGATGAAGGAAATAGCCATTACGCAGGAGCAGGTGCCCTCGAATCGTGGATATCCTGGCGACCTGTATTCGCAGCTGGCGTCGCGGTACGAGAAGGCCGTCGACTTTGCCGACTCGGGATCGATCACGATCCTCGCCGTCACGACGATGCCCGGCGACGACGTAACGCACCCGGTGCCGGACAATACCGGCTATATCACCGAGGGCCAGTTCTACCTGAAGGGTGGACGCATCGAGCCGTTTGGCTCGCTGTCACGGCTCAAGCAGCAGGTGAACGGCCGCACGAGGGCCGACCATCGCGCCATCATGGATGGCATGATCAAGCTGTTCGCGGCCTATCGCGATACGCTGGAGAAGAAGTCGATGGGCTTCCAGATGTCGGCGTGGGACGTCAAGTTGCTGAAATACGGCGAGCAGTTCGAGAAGGAGATGATGGATCTGTCGGTCAATGTCCCGCTCGAAGGCGCCTTGGACAAGGGCTGGGAAATTCTGGCGTCGTGCTTCGAACCGCAGGAAACGGGCCTTCAGACGAAGCTGATCGAGCAGTTCTGGCCCAAGAAGGCGTGAGCTAACGTGGCAAAGATAAAGCTGACCAAGAACGAGCTGAAGAAGCAGAAGGACGCGCTGAAGATGTACAAGCGCTATCTGCCGACACTGCAGCTCAAGAAGCAGCAACTGCAGACCGAAATCCGCGGCATCGAGGCTCGGGCCCGTGCGGTAGCCGCGGAGCGCGACAGGCAGCTTGCCGAATTCAACGCGTGGGTGGCGGTCTTTGGCGAGGAAGAGGCGATCCGCAGACCCGATGGCGGCTGGATCATCTCGGCCGGCACGATCAGGACGGCCACCGGCAACATCGCCGGTGTCGACATACCCCTGTTCAAGGGAGCCGACTTCATCATCGATGACTATGACCTGTTCGCGAAGCCGCTCTGGGTGGACCGCGCGCTGGAACGGCTGCGCGGCATGCTGACACTCGATCTTGAGATCAAGGTGCTCGAGGAGCAGGTGGCCAGGCTCGAGAAGGAACTGCGCACGACAACGCAACGCGTCAATCTGTTCGAGAAGGTCAAGATCCCGGAGACGGCATCGAACATCAAGAAGATAGGCATCTATCTTGGCGACCAGCAGACGGCCCAGGTTGTCCGGGGCAAGATGGCCAAGCGCAAGGTCGAGAAGGCGGCATCATGATAGCACCAATGAAGCATGCGTTCATCGTGCTCATCGAACGTGACAAGCGCACATCGTTGCGCGAGCTCCGCAGTCTCGGTGTGCTGCACCTTGAGCCGATAGCCGGCAGCGGCCAGGCCTATGAGGACATCGTGGCCGCCAAAGACTCCATCTCCCGCGCGCTTGGGTTGCTTTCCGAGTTCAAGGCGGAGCCGGCCGTGCAGGACCTGGATGTACCGGAGGCCATGGAGCTTGCCTCTGATATCAGGCGGCTCGAAGCCGAGATGAAGGCCGCGGCCGACGAGTCTGCCGTCGTGGTGCGCGAGATGGAGCGTGTCAGACCCTGGGGCGATTTCGACCCCGCGCTGCTTCGGGACCTTGCCGCGCGTGGCGTGCCATGCCGACTGGTGGAGCTTCCTGCGAAGAAGCTGGCCGAATTGCCGTCCGGACTCGATTACGTCACGCTGGGAACGGTCAAGGGCCTCGCGAGGCTCGCGGTACTGGCCGGCCCCGACGTGTCGCTGCCTGCTGAATGTGTGGAGTTCCAGGCTCCCTCGATGAGCCTGTCCGCGCTCGAGGCCGCCCTCGCCACCGAGCAGTCACGTGCCAACGCGACCAAGACGGCACTGGCAGCCAAGGCGCCGTACGCGGTCGGACTGGCCAAGGCGCTGGTCAAAGTGGAGCGGGAGATCATGTTCGAGGCGGCCCATTCGGGCATGCCTGCAGGTGATGGGGTGGCCTGGTTCTCGGCATGGGTGCCGGCAGCCGATGAGCCGCGGCTGGTGAAGGCCGCCGCTGCGGCCGGATGGGGCCTACTGCTCGATGTGCCCCAGGATGATGAACAGCCCCCGACCAAGGTGGAGAACCCCGCGCTCGTGCGCATGATAGCGCCGGTATTCGATTTTCTGGGTACCGTTCCCAACTATCGGGAATACGACATATCCGGCCTGTTCCTCTTCTTTTTCACCTTCTTCTTCGCGATGATATTCGGCGACGCGGGCTACGGGACGATATTCTTCCTGCTGGGCCTGGCACTGGCCCTGAAGACCAGGCTCGGTGGCAAACGCGTACCGGATGTGATGCGCCTGATGCTTGTGCTGACCGGCGCCACCGTCGTGTGGGGGGCGCTGACGATGACCTGGTTCGGTGTATCGCCAGACAAGGTGCCGTCAGCGCTGCAATCGCTGGCGTTGCCCTGGCTGTCCAACGCCAACCCGGATTCCGGTGACAACGTCAAGGTGCTCTGCTTCATGCTGGGACTCGTGCAGTTGTCGATAGCGCACCTGAAGAACATACGCAGGGATTTCCCGTCGCCGAAGTTCATAGCCCAGTTCGGGCAGTTGATCATGGTAGACGGGATGTTCTTCCTGGTGCTCAATCTGGTCATCAGCACGACCAAGTACCCGGTTCCGATGTGGGCTCTGTACCTGGTGCTGGCAGGTTTCGTTCTCAACTTCGTGTTCGCCAACTGGGAAGGCGGCCATGGCGTGGTGATGGGCCTGGTCAAGAGCATCGTCGGAAGTCTGGCGAACATCGTCTCGATATTCCTGGGAATCGTCAACATCTTCGCCGACATTGTATCGTATATCCGCTTGTGGGCGGTCGGTCTGGCGGGGCTGGCGATAAGCCAGACCATAAACAACATGGCCGGCCCGATGTTCGGCCACCTGGTGTTGTACGCGGCCGGCATCCTGCTTCTGGTATTCGGTCATGGACTCAACGTGATCATGAGTCTGTTGTCTGTGGTCGTGCATGGCGTTCGACTCAATGTCCTGGAGTTCTCGGGTCACCTGGGTATGGAGTGGTCCGGCTACAAATATGAACCGTTCAAGGATCCCGTTCAGGTAGAGCGGGCTGAAATGGAAAGGAGCCTCTCATGAATATTGGTATGATCGGCGTGGCTGGCGTACTCGGACTGTCGGCCATTGGATCGGCGGTCGGCGCAGGCATCGCGGGGCAGGCGGCCATCGGTGCCTGGAAGCGCAACTATCTGGCCAACAAGCCGGCATCGTTCCTGCTTGTCGTATTCGCCGGAGCGCCGCTGACGCAGACCATCTATGGCTTCATACTGCTGCAGCGTATGATGACGTCGACGAAGGATCCCTTCCTGCTACTCGCGGCTGGTGTCATCGGCGGCATAGCGATGGGCATGTCGGCGATAGCCCAGGGCCTTGCCAGTGCTTCTTCCTGTGACGCCTTCGGCGAGACCGGAAAAGGTTTCGGCCAGTACATCACGGTGGTCGGACTCTGCGAGACCGTGGCGCTGTTCGTGATGGCCTTCACATTCGGCGCGATCTGATCGGTTCCCGCTGACGTTCCGATACGGAGCGGAGACACGGAGTCATGCTCCGTGTCTCCGTTTTTTTTTGTCACGCCACGGTGTGTGCGCGCGATCGCGCGGCGTGGCCATGACAGATGGGGCGGCACTCGATATAATGGGTGCATGTCGAGCAAAACACGAATAGTCAAGGTTGGTTCGGTTCTGGTCGGTGGCGGACACAGGCCGCCGGTCCAGACCATGTGGAAGGCGCCGCTGTCCGCTGACGCGCTCGATGCCGTTGCTGCGCGGGTTCGCGTGCTGGCGGGCCTGGGCTGTGGCATACTGCGGTTCTCGACGCCAGACATGCAGCAGGCGGAGTTGCTCGGCGCCCTGGCATCGATGGTGGACATACCGCTGGTCGCCGATGTGCATTTTGACTGGCGCATAGCGCTGCGCTGCATGGACTTCCCGATAGCCAAGATACGGGTAAATCCGGGCAACCTGGGCGAGCCCTGGAAACTCAAGGAAGTCGCCGCGAAGGCGGCTGATACGGGCGTGCCGATACGTATCGGCGTCAATGCCGGGTCGCTGCCTGCGGACCTCAAGGATGAACCGGATCGAGCCAACGCCCTGGTCGCCGCGGCCGAGCGCGAGGTGGCCGCCCTGGATGCATTGGGCTTTGCCGATGTGATTGTCTCGATGAAGGCAAGCGGCGTCGAAGAGACGATCAGGGCAAACAGGCTGTTCGCCGAGCGCTTCGACATACCCCTGCATATCGGAGTCACCGAGGCCGGTCCGCTCGTGCAAGGTTGCGTCCGGAGCGCCGTGGCCATCCATACCTTGCTGGCCGAGGGCATAGGAGACACGATTCGCGTCTCCCTGTCCGACGAGCCTGAAAATGAGGTCATAGCGGGGTCGGAGATCGTGGCGCTCGGGACTGGAAGACGCGAAAGCGCCGACATCGTGTCGTGCCCGCGCTGCGGCCGCGCCGGATTCGATACGCATGCGTTCGTCGAGCGCTGGCGCGACCGTATCTACTCCATTCGGCGGCCTGTCACGGTCGCGGTGATGGGCTGCGTCGTCAACGGTCCGGGAGAGGCCCGCCATGCCGACATCGGCATTACCGGCGCAGGCGACAAGGTCATCATCTTCAGAAAAGGCGAAATCGTCAGAACGTGCACGCCCGAAACAGCCGATACTGTATTCGGGGAGGAACTTGCCCGACTATGACCAAATTCTCCGGTGCCCTTGCCATCGCCCTGCTCGCCTGCCTGACCTTCGCCGCGCCGGCGCAGACCCTGTCTGACAGGAATACGGATCCGGCCTGGCTCAGCCTTGAGCGGGGCAAGCAGGCCTACGACTCCCGTGAGTTTGGCGACGCGATGGTAGCCTTTGACAGGGCCATCAATGTCCGCAGGACTGCCTTCATCGCGGCCGCCGACCGATTGGGCAAGGCGCTGGAGTCGAAGCCTGTCATGGCGGCAAATGACTCGATCAAGATGGCTCTGGCCAATCTCGCGGCCGAAGACTTCATTCAGCGTGATTATGCCGCGCTCCTGCGTCTGTATGGTTCTTCCACGAAGACTCTGCTTGAGGCGGTACGCAAGGAACGCATATCGGAGAGCCATCGCGCGTTTATAGAGGTTGTGCTGCAGGTTCTGGAATACCGGCCCATGGAGACTCTTGACGACTCGATCCGGGGCCTGCAGGGCACCGTTCTGCGCCTGCAGCATTATCCGGAGGCGGAATACTGGAAGGGCAAGGTCTTCATGCTCGAGGGCGAGGTTGCACTCGCCGAGAGTCAGATGCAGCGGGCGCTTGCGATGCGCGATTCACTCGAAATTCCAGACGAGCAGTATACCATCATGTATTCCATGGCTGAGCTCTATGGCTCCCGCAATGATCATGTTGCCTGGGAGAATGTGATGCAGGCCATTGTGGCGGGTGACGCGTCGCTCGATTCGTACCTGCAGGATGCGCTCTTGTCAACGCTGGTGGGTAGCGGATTCGATCGCTTCATGGTGCTGTACCGTATCGAACCGACCTATGCGCTGGAGGCCAATGCGGCCCTGGCGGAGTTCTATCTTGACCGGGGCAGGGCTGCCGCGATGCTGCATGCCGCAGTAGCGGTCAACATGACCCTGACCCGTGCCGTCGGCATGCTCAGAGCCAAGGACAGGGACTATGCCTGGACGACACTGCCGGAATTCCTGAAGCGGGCATCGGAGCGGTCTGATGTTTCCGAATTTCTTCAATCGGCACGGATATACAGGCAACTCTTGACGCTGGCGGATGCGATGTACATCGCCGGAGCCCGCACCAATGCCATGCCGATCTGGAAGGCAATTGTCTCGGCGGGTAGCTTGCCACAGTCATCGGTGGCTTCCGTCAGGCTGGCCAATCCCGCCAGTGCGGTCCGCCGTTCCGCGCCCTGAACAAGACCCGGTTAGAGCGGCATTTCCTCTATGGTCTCTTCCAGAATTTTGGCTACGAGTTCGCGGATGAATGGATCCGCTATTGAATAGACACGCTTGGTTTTCTGGACCTCGGCCGCAACGATGCCGGATTCCTTGAGTATGGCCAGATGCTGGGATATCACGGGCTGGGGCTGCTTGAGGCACTGCCACAGATCGGTCACGCAGGGGTCATCCTGACGGGCTATGAGGCAGAGCAACTTGAGCCGAATCGGATGACCGACAGCCTTGAGCTTTTTTGCGTATTCCGCGAGCAACTTTCCATCGCACGTCGATTCGATGATCATTGAGTAATTCTAACAGCAAAACTGTTTTGTTTCAACCGTGATTGCATCTCGCGCTCGGCCCCGGCGGCAAGATACTCGGCTATGACCTGGCGGTCCGCTTCGTCGTCCTCGAACGAGAAGGCGAGGGTGCCCGAATTCCGGAGCAGCTTGCATGACAGCGTCAGGATACGGTCATCGATTCTGAGCGACGCATCATCCACGATGGTTCCTGGTTCAAGATCAGCAACCAGTGCGGGCGAATCGGGCACGAACGACAGGCCGCTCGCAGACAGGGCATCGATGCGCCCAGGAATGGGCATGAAGGTGACCGGGTGCGACATGGCGAACCCGAGCCGGTCCCAGGCGCAGGGCACATAACGGTCGGATGTCCGTGCATCTTCTATATGGATATACCGTTTGAGAATTGCCTGGAATCTGCCCAGCTCCAGCTTGTCGGCCAGGTCTTCCTTGATCACCCCATTGACCTCGAGATAGGCGGCCTTGGCGGCCTCCTCGAAGGGGAAGAATGCGCCCTTCAGCAGGATGATGGCGCAGGCGGACTTGGGTCGCGAGGCCCTGATATCGACGACTATGGTCTTCCAGTGGCGCGGAAAGTCGCGCGCGCTCATGATGACCGCGTCGGGAGCTATCTCGTCGAGGTTGTCCAGAGCCTTGATAGGATCCCGATATCTGATGACATCGAGACCCAGCGGCTGGATATAGAACCTGACAACTTCGGCTATCGCGTCATCCTCGACAACCAGCAAAGCCTTCATTCGGTGCCTTTGTTCATAACGGTATAGGCGACGATGTACCAGATGTCGTCCCTTCGCTCAAGTTCGTACCTGTATTCCTTGACCATCCTGAAGCCATCATAGTCGAACTTCTCCATGACCGCAACGGTGCCGTATGACTGGCCATATCGCGTTTCGATGATCTGGTACGAACTGGGTATGACGACGATGTCGGAATCGACCATGTTGGCCATCAGGTCGGCCTTGTAGGACGCGAGCATGCCACGCCGCCCGTCGTCCGATTCCCGGTCGAAGGACCGCTTCCTGTCCGGATTGGCCTTGAGCAGCCGTTCTATATCGAGGTACAGGAAGAACTCGTTCCATTGGCTCTTCTGTCTGGCATGGATGGTCCTGCTGACGACTTCGTCGGGGCCGATCCTCTCGGCCTTCAGGATTTCGGCGGTGTCCTGCCGGAATGACTCGGCCACGGCCGGTGATGGTGCGCCTGGTCTGACCGCCAGTGACAGCGAGTTTGACCTGATCGCGTTGCCGGCGGCGCCGCGCGGCATCAGCTCCGGATACACCGAACAACTGACGATGAACGCTCCGGGCTCGGCGATCGACACATAATCCCGCAGGTCCTCCACGAAGGAGTATTCCTCACCAGGTTCCAGGGCTAGTTCACGGTAGAAGACAGGAGCGCTCGATGACATGGTGCGCTTCCATGAATCGCTGGCATCGAGCGTGCGATTTGACATGGTCCTGACATCGAATCCTACGGACAGGCGCTTCTCGTCGGCAAGCTTGAAGCGCCACGGTGCGGCGGTGCCATTCCTGATCGTCACCTTGATGAAGACTTCGGACCCAGGAACATAGACGCGCTTGTCGAAGAAGGCAATCGATACATCCGCCTGGGCAGAGGCCAGGCTCAAGGCGAACGCAGCGAACAGCGCGGCCAGGACGCGACTCTTTGGGTACACCTACGTCTCCTTGTGCGCGCCGGCGCGATTCGTGTACTATGGGCGGCGCGCTATCCTTTATGATTGTCGGACGATTTGCATGAACTCCTTACGACTTGAACATGCGTCAAAGCGGCTCCTCGGCTACCAACCCGTGTCAGAGGTGTTGAAATGCCTGAAGGGCGGCGTCTTTCCCATTGACTGCGCCGAGCTTGAGCCGCCGTTCGCGGCGTTCATCATAGCGGCCTGTGCCCGAGACTCGGAGCATCCGACAGCCGGAAAACGCGGCCGGAAGTATCTTGTCGTGACGCCGACCGACCTGGAGGCCGAGGCCTTCGCGAATGACTGCGAGGCCGCCGGCGTAGGCGCAATCGTCTTTCCGTGGTGGAAGACGGCTGCCTATCGACCCGTGGAGCCGCGCTCGGCGGCCTTTGGCCAGCGAGCGGCATCGCTCGCCGCGATACTCGATGATGAGGGGCCGCGGGTCGTCGTCGCAAGCCAGCGGGCGGTGATGACACCGGTACCACCGCGCGCATCGTTCGAATGCGGGCTGTTCCGGGTGCGTACCGGTGGTTCCATCGACGCGGTCGCACTGGCCGACCGCCTGGCGTCCTGGGGATACCTGCGGGTGCCGCGCGTCAGCCTGCCGGGGGAGTTTGCCCTGCGCGGCGAGGTGATCGACATATTCATGCCCGGTGACGATGACGCGTGGCGCATCGTTCTGGCATACGACGAGGTCGAGGAGCTACGGCGCTTCGAGCCGGTATCCCAGGCTTCCAGGCCCGAGCGCCCCCGGACGGTGCTCTTGCGGCCGGCCCGGGAGCTGGTCTGGTCACAGGAGCTGGCCGAGAAGGCCGGAGCGGCACTGCTTGCCTGTCCGGCACCCGGCGGCGAGGACCGATCCGAGGCGGTAGCCGTCATCATCGATTCGTTGGCCCAGCGCGGCGAGGCCCGTGGCGAAGAGACACTCTATGCCCTGGCATACGGCCGGCCTTCGAGCCTGTTCGAGTATCTGGGCGGTGACGATGTGGTCGTGCTGATGGAGCGCGAACGCCTGGCTGGCCAGACCGAGGCGGTGAAGCGTGAATACGCGGGGCTCTACCGCAAGGCCATGATCGACGGCCCAGCGCCGCCGCCCGAATCGATATTGGTCGACTTCGAGTCCGTCGTCGCCTCGTTGCCGCGGACACTGTCCACCTGGGCGCTCAAGGACACGGAGAGTGCCGGACGACTGGCCTTCGGTTCGGAGCCACCTCGTTCCTTCTTTGGCAACGTCAACTACTTCCGTGACGAGCTTGATTCGCTGCTTCGCGCCGGTTACGAGGTCCATGTCTTCGCCGAGAACGCGATGCAGGCGGAGCGTATCGCCTCGCTGATAGCGCGCGATGAGGTAGCCGTCCATGCCGAAGGCCTGTCGGCAGGCTTCACCGTGCCGTCCGCACGGATAGCCTTCGTGCACGAGGGCGAGATATTTGGCCGCAGGAAACGCGCGCCGAAGTCGCTGAAGAGCGCACGTTCCAAGGTCATCGACACCTTCGTGGAGCTGAACCCCGGCGATTTCGTCGTCCACGTGAACTATGGCATCGGGCGATTTACCGGGATAGAGCGCGTCAAGGTGCTTGGCAACGCGCGCGACTACGTGAAGATCGAGTACGCCGACGAAGAGAGTGTCTTCGTACCGATAGAGCAGTCCAACCTGGTGCAGCGCTACATCGGCAATGAGGGCGATGAACCGCGGCTCGACCGCCTTGGCTCCAAATCATGGGAAAACCGCAAGAACAAGGTCAAGAAGTCGGTAGAGGATCTGGCGGAGCGCCTGATCCGCATCTATTCGAGGCGCAAGCTCGCCCGTGGCTTTGCCTTTCCACCCGATGGGGAGTGGCAGACCGCCTTCGAGGCGGCCTTCCCGTATGAAGAGACACAGGATCAGCTGACCTGTATCGATGATGTCAAGCGTGACATGGAGAGCGAGCGACCGATGGACCGTCTGGTCTGCGGCGATGTCGGCTATGGCAAGACCGAAATTGCCATGCGGGCGGCCTTCAAGTCCGTGATGGGCGGCAAGCAGGTCGCGTTCCTGGCGCCGACGACGATTCTGGCAGAACAGCACTACGAGAATTGCCAGGAGCGGTTCAGGGGTCTGCCCGTCCGGTTCGGCATGCTGTCGCGCTTCGTCGAGAAGCGGGATCAGAAGGTGACGCTGGCCGGCGTCGCCGAAGGCTCGATTGATGTACTGGTTGGAACGCACCGCATCCTGCAGAAGGATGTCGCGTTCAAGGATCTCGGGCTGCTGATTGTCGACGAGGAACAGCGCTTCGGCGTCAAGGACAAGGAACGGCTCAAGGAGATGAAGGCGAACGTCGATTGCCTGACGCTGACCGCGACGCCGATACCGCGCACCCTGCACATGTCGATGCTGAAGATACGGGACCTGTCGGTCTTGACGACACCACCGAACAACAGGCATCCGATCCAGACCGTCGTCGATGAATTCCAGCCCGACCTGATAGCGAGCGCGATACGGCGGGAGGTCGAACGGGATGGCCAGGTGTTCTTCCTGCACAACCGGGTGCAGTCACTCGATGACACGGTGGCCTTCATCCAGAGGCTCGTGCCCGAGGTCATGGTCGAGAAGGCGCATGGGCAGATGGATTCGCACGAGCTCGAGGACATCATGCATCGATTCATCCATCGCGGGTTTCACGTGCTGGTATCGACGACGATCATCGAGAATGGCATCGACATTCCCAATGTCAACACGATCATCATCGATCGCGCCGACATATACGGCATCAGCCAGCTCTACCAGCTCAAGGGCCGGGTCGGTCGTTCGGACCGGCTCGCGTATGCCTATCTGTTCTATCCGGATGGCCGCGCCCTCTCCGAGCTCGCCATGAAACGGCTGCAGATCATATCGGACTTTACCGATCTTGGTTCCGGTTTCAAGATAGCGATGAAGGATCTGGAGGTTCGCGGAGCGGGCAACCTGCTGGGCCGCGAGCAGTCGGGAGACATCTACTCGGTTGGCTTCGATCTGTATCTGAAGCTTCTCGACGAGGCGGTAGCCCGCCTTTCGGACGAGGGCTACAATCCAGAGGAAGAGCCGTATCTTGAGCTGGAGTACAGCGGCTTCATACCCAACGAGTACATTGGCCAGCCAGCCGTCAAGATGGAAATATACAAGAAGATGGCGTCGATACTGTCCCAGGATGATCTCGAGTCGCTGTATCGCGAACTTGAAGACCGGTTTGGCCCCGTTCCCGAAGATGTCTCGAGCCTCCTTGCGCTGGCCGAGATACGCATTCTGTGCAAGAGGCTGTCGATCGCGACGCTCAAGGAGCGCGCGGGCTTTGTGACCGTCGAATTCTCCAGGGTTTCGAAGATATCCGTCGACCGGCTGTTGCGGCTGATGCGGGAGAGCGGTCAGAAGATGAAGCTGGACCCGCACCGGCCCAATGTCCTGATGATAGCGACCGGCCCGATAGGCCTCAAGGAGAAGAGCGAATTTATCCGCGAGAAGCTAGCGGCTCTGGCCGGTTGATGGGGCCGCCGGTTCGGCGGCCTTTGGTGCGAATCGTTCCGCGAAGCGATAGCTCTCGATGATGGACACGAGCTCCGACGAGAACTGGATGGTGGCCCGGACCTTCTGGACTCCATTCTGCAAGCGGATGTTCGTCTGGATGCTGCCTAAAACGGCGAACTGAAAGCTCTGGAAGAACAGCTTGGCCTGGATCGCGGTACCGTGCTCGAGTGCCGGACCGTTCATCGGCACCAGGAAATCCAGGGTATCACTGGCCAGTCCGAACAGCGCGACCTTGATCTGGTTCGTGCCGATGCTGACCGTTGTATAGTTGTTGAACCCCATGCTCCTGGCGGTTTCCGCATTGATTGGAATGATCTTGCCCCTGAAATCCTCATATTCGACCCTGAGCCGTTCGAGCAACATGAAGTAGTCGCCAAGAATGGTCAGCAGGTCGGGCGGACAGGGCTTGAATTCCACATCGAGCAGGCCTATCGATTCGCGGCCCTTCATCGCGCTGACCGATTTCAGGACGCATCGGGCAAATATCTTCAGTGGGGTGGGGGAGTTAGCGGGCTGGAAGACCAGGGTGAGTCCTGCCAGGCCATTGACATACCGTTGAAACAGCGCCAGTTCCTCCCGTGAGAAGGAGGCTATCAAAATCGCGCCCCGCATCGACAGCCGGTACGGGACGCATACGATGTTGAAGGTGTCGAGCTTTATCAGCGTGAGACCGGCCTTGAGGCCCATGCGAGCCTGCGCGAACGGATTGATAGAGGCCCATTCGTTTTGAAACTGTATATTGATGGTTTCCTGCGTCTGCTGCATACGCCTTCCAGTGTACCCGTGTTTATCGAATCGTCAAGCGCCCCGACGTCGTCGGGACGTGTTCCCGCGCGGCGCATCGGCGCGATTATGGGCCGGGCCGGCCATCGGCAGGGCCAGAAGCAGGAAGACCGTCGGTATCTTGCCGATGCGAGGCGGTGCCGCCCGCCAGCAGCTGGCCTGCATCCGTATGACCTGCTCATCGGCACTTGACAGCCCTATCGCCGCGCAGAACAGGGTCTCGGCCCGCAGCACCTTGGCGGCACTCGAGGCCATCGCATCATTGCGGTACGGTGTCTCGATGAAGAGCTGGGTGGAGCCATCCCGGGCCGATCTGGCCTCCAGTTCCCGCAGGGCTGCCTCCCGGCCGGCCGGTTCGGGGGGCAGATAGCCGTTGAACGAGAAGCGCTGGCCGCCAAGTCCAGCGGCCATCACCGCCATCAGTACGGCGCTGGGGCCAGGCAGTGGCACCACCCTGATGCCCGCGTTCCAGGCCGCTTCTACCAGAGCCGTTCCCGGGTCGGCAACACAGGGACTGCCAGCCTCGGAGATGATGCCCGCGTCACGCCCCGCGAGGAGGGGCTCCAGCAGTGCCGGAAGCTCCTGCGCCTGGGTGTGCTCGTCGAGCTTGTAGAAGTGGGCGGCATCAAGCGCCTGCTGGTCGAGTACCCTGGACAGAAAGCGCCGCGCACTCCTGTCGTTTTCGACGATGAAGTCGGACATGCCGCGGATGATCGCGATGACGCGCGGCGCCAGTTCGAGACACGGGTCACCGTCGCCGACTGGCACCGGCACGAGATACAGGGTGCCGCCCGGCATAGCCGTGCCGCCCGGCATAGCCGTGCCGCCCGGCGAAGCCGTGCCGCCCGGCATAGCCGTGCCGCCCGGCGAAGCCGTGCCGCTCATCGTGACTGACCCTGCATGTCGTACAGGAAGGCCGCCACTGCGGAACCGTAGCGGCCCGCGCGCGGCGCGTCGAGATCGCGCTCTACCGCCATGTCATAGGCCGCCGACTCGGCCGATTCTATCATTTTTGGCGTCAATGGCAGACGCTGACCGATCAGCGACAGCTCCAGGCTCCTGTCACGGACAATGGTCCGGCCAGCGGCCACCAGCCGCAATTCCATGATCGTTCCTTTCTCTACCCGTGCCGCGGCCGAAAACGACGCCGGACATGGTTCGTCTCTGGCCTGTTCGCCCAGCCTGCGGATCGTTGCGAAGTCCCAGTGGAGGCTCGGTATGCGTATGCGCGTCAGAATGGTCGAATCTGGAAAGGATGGACGACCATCATCGCCTATCAGCGTATGGATGCCTGCCCAGCGCGATCCCGCCACATCACGCAGCTCGATGGCGGCATCCATGCAGGCGAGGGCGGAGAAACAGGTCATGAAGAAGCCATGGGCCGACACATTGCCACCTATCGTGGCCAGATTGCGCACGCTGGCAGTTGCAATCGACCTGATGCCCTCGCGCAGCGGATCGAGCGCGAGGCTCTCCGGCAATGATGCTACGGTAGACAGGGAAACGCAGGCGCCGAGTTCCAGAAAACGGTCGGAGCGGTGTATGGCCGTCAGCTCCGGTATGCCATGCAGGTCGAGGATCGATACGGGCCTGTCGTTGTCGGTCCGATCACCCTTGGTCATGATCAGGGTGCCGCCGGCCCATGGCATCGCCTGGGGGCGCCGTTTCAGGAAGGCAATCGCCTCCTGAAGCGACTGTGGAGCGGCCACATCTTCAACGCGCACGGCCGTACTTCCCGCCGAATTTCAGGTCGACCGCGGCATGAATGGCCTGCATCGTGGCGGTCGGGGTTGCGCATCTGCAGTAGACCGATGATATCGTCTCCATGATCCTGTCCTCGGATGGTTGCGTCGCGGCATCCAGCAGCGAACCCGCGGCCATGTACACCGCCGCATCGCAGAAGCCGCACAGTTCGACCCCTTCCTGGTCAAAGCTGGTATGCACCAGGTCGTGGGTGTCCGTGCTCCTGAATCCTTCATAGGTGATGATTTCGGTGCCCCTGACCCTGAACGCCGGTACCAGGCAGGAGTTGACCAGATGGCCCCCCAAAAAGACAAGGCATTTGCCGCAGCGGCCCTCGAGGCAATCGCTCATCAGGCTGGACAGCTGGAATTTCTCCCGCAGCAGGTCCGACAAGCGCTCCAGTGGTTCTGCCTGTATGCTGACATCTTCGCCGTTCAGGATGAAGTCGATGATCACCGGGAAACCCCTTCCTGCGGCCTTGAGGCGCGATATGGCATCTCGTTGACCGGCGCATCGAGTGCCTGGCTCATCGCGTTGGCGAAGGCCGGTGGAACGAGGGAGTAGGCCAGTTCGCCAATGCCCTTCGGACTGGACTCATCCTCCAGAAACTCGACATGAATGGGCGGGGTTTCCCCATAGCGCGGCAGACGGTAACGCCGGATGCTGTCTTCGTCCGCTGGGCCCTTGGACAGATCGAGGTACTCACCGATGCTGAGGCCGAGCGCCACGGCGGCGTCGTGCTCCATGGTACGGGTGGCTTCGGCCATCGACAGGATTCGCCCGGCCCTGACTGTCATCCAGATGCCGCGAATGATGGGCGATCCATCGACAGGGTCGAGCTGCAACTCCACCACGGCCCCTGCCCATGAGGCATCGTCCAGTGGCGACTCCGGAGCCGCGCTTCGGCTGCGGGCGCGCTGGCTCTTCCTGATGGTGATGGGCAACGCCTCCCGGAAGCGCTTCGTCCGGAGGCCTTCGCACGCCGCTTCAAGCAGATGGCTGACGATGCCGATGTTCCTGGACAGCGTCTCGGGGCCGGAGTCAGGTACCGTGTCCGTACATGATGTCTCTATCCGCACGGCGTCATGCCTGAGACCCAGGGCCAAGGCCGCCGAACCCTTCCATATCTCAAGGGCAGCGCGCGATGATGGCACGGCGCTTGTCTTGATAAGCAGGCGTGAGTCTTTTGAGAGCGTGACCTCGACAGAAGCCGCATCGGAGCCGATGCGCCCGAAGGTGCCGGCACTCGCCTGATGCCCGAATGCCAGTCCGATGCCGAACCCCGGAGCCGACGAAGGGTCCGGACGCCGCTTGCGTATGACCTCATACGACGAGCGCTTGCGGGGATAATCGCTGGCTGCCAGAAGGTTCTCCGCAATCGGGCCGTATGGCACCGAGCGCTTCAAGCCAGCCTGCATGGTACGATCACCCTTGCCTGCCATGTTCATCGATCTCCATGCGGATGGGTCCGCATCGATCGAGGCAGCGCACGATTCGGCAAGCCGTTCAACCGCGAACGCGGTCGGTCCCGTTCCCAGTCCTGCGAATGCGCCCATCGGCGGCAGGTTGGTCGTGACAGCCATGGCGCTGATGCGGACGACAGGGCACGAGTATCCCCCGGCGGCGGATGCGACGATGCGCTGCAGCATTTCAGCGGCCAGTGGGGCATGGGCACCCATATTGACGACGATACGCGCATCCAGCGCCACGAGCCGACCAGCCTCGTCCATGCCCGCCCGATATGAGGCGAGCATCGGCGCCCGCTTGCTTGTATACAGGAAGTCCTCCGCCCTGGAGAGCAGCACAAGCGCAGGGCGGCCGCAGAGTCTGGCCGCCAGCGCTGCATGGCAGGCCAGCAGCGATGGATACCAGAGCTTGCCGTCGAGATGTGGCCCCAGGAGGGTGGAGCGCACGATCACCTCGTCCGGGCCGACGCCCAGTGCGCCGGCCACCGACGACCTGACGTGAAAGGGCCATTGCGTCGATGAAAGGATGATCAGTTTGTCATAGTCGAAGGCCGCGGCCGAACCCTGCGGCTCCGGATAGTAGTGGTCCTGTGGGCAGAATCGGTAGTCACCGATGCATATCCGGTCGGACCGGGCCACCGCCGCGTCGATATCGCCGGTCTCGATACCTGCCGTGGCGACGAGCCGTGATGAGTCGAATGACTCGAACGAGTAGGTGGGCTCCGTCTCCTCGAGGCGCATTCTGGCCAGGGCGACCGCCTCGACGACCTTGGTGCGATCGGGGCCGGCTATCAGCGCGACAGGCTGGCCCCGATACTCGACGGAATCGGAGGCCAGAATCGGGACCTGCGCCCCGGAGATGGCCATGGTCCTGGAGCCCGGTATGTCATCGGCTGTTATGCTTCTGTAATCGCGCGGCAGGTGTGGCAGGCTCAGCGAGACGATTCTGCCCGAAGAGGCCGGAGATCGTACGGTGCCGACATAGAGCGCGTCGGCGACCGGGAAGTCGGACAATCGGGCAATGTCCCTGATGCCATGCGCATGCGGTTTCATGTCGCGGACGACCTGGACAGCTCCTTGACGACAGACGCGACATGGCGGGCGGCATCGATGCCCAGGCCTTGCCAGATCGGAAGGCTGACCGTGCGCTCGAACATGGCCATCGCATGCGGGAACGACTGGCCTGAGAGGCCATAGCGCTCTGCATAGTACGGCATCGTATGCAATGGAATGAAGTGGACCGAGGTGCCGATGCCGCGTTCCATCAAACCTTCGATAAGGGCATCCCGAGCGGGGCCGCCCCGGTCGGGTCGAGTCCGCAAGGAATAGAGATGCCACGCATGCCCTTCGCCGCGCGGCGGGAGCTCGAGTTCAGCGACATCCTTGAAAGCCTCATCATAGACCGAGGCTATGGCGCGGCGCTGATCGAGGAACGCCTGGGCCTTCTTGAGCTGCTCCCTGCCGATCGCCGAGAGCAGGTCGGGCAGGTTGTACTTGAAACCTGCTTCCTTGACCGAATACTGCCAGGATGCCTTCTTCGAGGTGTAGCGGTCCCAGGCAACGCGATCAAAACCGTGCATCCGCATCATCGCGATCCTGGCCGCCAGCTTGTCGTCGCTGGTCACGACCATGCCGCCTTCACCCGTCGTTATGGTCTTGGTCGCGTAGAACGAGTAGACGCCGATGTCTCCAAGGGTGCCCGCGTAGCCATCGGCCGTCAAGGATGGAAAGGCGTGCGCCGCATCCTCGACCACGGCACAGCCATATCGGTGCGCCAGCGCCTGTATCGCCCTCATGTCGCAGGGCAGGCCGCCGACATGTACGGCGATGATCGCCCTGCAGTTCCTGGTCGAGGCAAGCATGCGGCCCAGCGCATCGGGATCAAGGTTGTAGGTGCCAGGAGCGGTATCGCAGAAGGCCACTTCGGCGCCCAGATGGCGCACGACCGCTGCGGTCGACGTGAAGGTATAGGGGCTCGTAACGACCACATCGTCCGGACCTATGCCCAGGGCTTCGAGCGCAAGATGCAAGCCGCTCGTGGCGGAATTGACGGCCAGCGCATGCGGCGAGCCCACATACTTCGCGAATTCCTGCTCGAACGCGATCGTCTCGGCGCCGGTGGTCAGCCATCCCGAACGCATCACGCGGAGTACGGCTTCTTCTTCTTCTACGCCTATGGAAGGCCGCGCGAATGGCAAAAACTCAGTATTCTGGCTCATCGGGCTTCTCCTCGACGGTGGGTATGAATGAACGCAGTGCTGATCGCAACACCCGCCTGTTGCGGTAGGCTCCTGGTGACTGCGGCGTGGCGAAGCATGCTGGCCAGAGTGCCTGCAGCGCGGCTTCCAGGTCGAAGGCGCCATGCAGCCGCTGGAGCCGGTTGATCTGTGGGTAACTGGTCGGTTCTAGGCGCTCATCGTCGGCTACCAGTTTCTCCTCGAGCCGTTCGCCGGGCCGGAGTCCAATATACTCGATCCTGATGTCGCGGTCAGGTACGAAGCCCGAGAAGCGTATGACCTGCTCCGCCAGATCGCGGATCATGATCGGTTCGCCCATGTCGAGCAGGTAGGAAGCGCCGCCCGATCCAACACCGCCAGCCTTCAGCACGAGCGAGCAGGCCTCCGGAATGGTCATGAAGTAGCGGCTGGCGCACGGATCGGTAACGGTAACCGGGCCACCCTGGGCAATCTGCTGCTTGAAGAGTGGAAGAATCGAGCCACGGGATCCCAGCACATTGCCGAAGCGCACGACCATGTAATGCTGACCGGAAGCGGCCCTGGATTGAGCCTGCATCGTGATGCGTTCGGACAGGAATTTGGACGCGCCATAGACGCACAGCGGTTCCACCGCCTTGTCGGTGCTGACCAGCACGAAGCGTTTGACACCCGAGGCGAGGCACGCATCGACGAGGTTCTGCGTGCCAAAGACGTTGTTTTCTATGGCGGCTATGGTATTCGCCTCCATCATCGGCACGTGTTTGTAGGCGGCCGCGTGGAAGACGACATCGGCCTTCAGGCGCACCATGACATTTTCCATATAACTGCGATCCTTGAGCTCCCCGATGACCGGCACGATGGCCGTGGACACGCCCACACCGCCGGCCTGCAGGGCTCGAAGCTCTCGATCAATCTGATAAATGGAATTCTCGCCGTGGCCGAAGAGATACAGCCGTTCGACGCCGGCCGACAACAGCTGCCTGGCCAGCTCCGAGCCAATTGAACCACCGGCACCGGTCACCATCACGCGTTTGCCCGACAGCCACTGTATGCTCTTCTTGAGTCCGATGGCCACGGGGCTGCGCCCCAGCAGATCCTGTGGGTCAATCTCCCGGGCTTGCACCAGGTGGGCGTCGCCCTCTATGACCTGGGCCACATCGGGAACGATGCGAATTCTGGAGAATCCGGCTTCCTTCAATATATAGTAGAGTTCCCGCAGGTATTCGCGCGTGGCGCTCGGTATCGCTATGATGGCCTCGTCGGCCGGCGTCAGCGCAAGCAGCCTGGCTACATCACGGATTGGCCCGAGTACCGGTACATCATCGATGCGGTGCCCGACCTTCAGGGGATCATCGTCGAGGAATGCGACGATGGAGCCGAAGACCGCCTTCTCCCTGATTTCACGGGCTATTGCCCTGCCGGCGAAACCGGCGCCGATGATATAGATCCTAGGGTTCTCTGGTGTGTGTCCCATCATCGCTACTGGATCCTTTCGCCGCTCTATCGAGTATCTCGAAGCCCATGTCGACAAGGAACGAGTTTTCGCACATATCCAGCCGTATCTTGGCGCGACCCTTGCGTTTGTCTACCTTGACGATCAGGCCTTCCAGACCCTTGAGTGGACCATCGAGCACGACGATGCGGTCGTTTTCGTCGAAGGTCACCTTCGATATATCGGCCACTTTCCCGAACGACATGAAATGGGCCAGCAGCCTGCGGTCCTTGTCCTGCACCGGCTTGGGCTCGCGTGTCGAAGGCAACATGCGCAGGAAGAAGTTGGATGAGCGGAGTATCCACCGTTGATTTGCCTCGAGCTCGGCCGATTCAACCGCTATGAATACGTACCCCGCGAACAGCGGCCGCTCCTGCTTCGTGTCCTTGCCGCCGCGCCTGATGGTAACGGCTCGCTTCGGCAGTATCACTCGTGCCTGGAGTCGGGGATCTGCGGCTATGCGGGCTACGAAATCATCTTCTTTGCCGGTCCAGACCTGAACGGCGTAATATTCCATATACGCAAAAACTATCACGAATGACGATGCGTGGGCAAGCTGGAGGGCTTCGCACCAGTTTGGTCGTTAATTGTGCCGTCGATGATTCCGATAGGTAATACAGAAAAGGGTAACCATGAAGCAGGTTCGCCTGGCGATGTTCATACTTCTCATGCTGGGCGCCCTGGTGGCGATCGATGCCCAGACCATAGAGGTATCGCTGATCGAGACCGTGACCGCCTCGGGTTCAGAGACGACGCGCCAGTCGGAGTATGTGATAGCTGGCGCGCTGGACGCACTATTCGAGGCCGGCATGATAGGCACGAACGCGAGGCCGGTTGCCGGGAATCAGGATTCATTGACGCAGTTCGTTCCGGATCAGGATGCGGCGGAGGCCATGATCGATTATGTCGTCGCCATCCTGGCAGAATATGACGGACGCAACCCCGTGCCATCATGTCGCTATCGGCTGATACGCATACGGGATGGTCAGGACGTCGGATCGGGGGCGGTGCCAGCGGCCGTACCGCGATCCGCTCTGGCTGCGGATGTCGAGAAGGCGTGTATCGAGGTTGGCGGCGCCGTGGTCGCGGCATGTTTCCCTTCCCGCTGATGCGACGAATTCCGCGGCGAAGGATGTTCTGGCAGGTTGATGTGGAGGAAGCATGAAAATGGCGAAGCGAGGAATTGCCCTGGCTGTCGGTGCTCTGGTACTGATAGCCTTGGCGTCGGCATCCTCATGGGAGGGTAGCGCGATGACCGGAACCGTGGGTGATTTCCCGTCTTCCGGCAACTATGCGGCGTGCAATTCATTCGCGCGGAATACCACCATAGAAGTGACCAATCTGGAGAATGGCCGATCGGTAACCGTCATCGTGACGCGGGGCCTCGAATCATCCGGTGTCTTCATGATGCTGTCTGCCGAGGCGGCCACCGCGCTCGGTATCCAGCCCGGCCGGTTGGCCAGGATACGAGCCACCGAACCCAGGAGTGCCATCGAACTCGCGCCGACGGCCAAGGGTGGCAGCTCGTTTGATCCCGACATGAATCCGCGCCTCCTCGCGGCCGAGGAGCTCAAGCGACTCGGATACGAGCTTGCGCCAGAGACCTCCGCGGCGGCAACCTCTGCTCCGAGAGTCGCGACACCGCAACCAGCGACACCGCAAGCAGCGACACCGCAAGCAGCGACACCGCAACCGGCTGCAACCGCAGTGGTGACCCCCAAACCGGCCCCTATCGGGCGCGATGTACCGCCAGCGAAATCGGTCGCCGCGGCGACCGTGGCTCCGGTCGCCGAGCCGGCGCCGGTCGGCACCGAGCGGCCCGAATCGGTAGCCAGCACAAAGCCGCGGCCCGTGCGGACAATCGTATTGCCGCAGCTCCCCGAACCATCGACGCCCGGGCCGGCTGTTGCCGCCGCGGCGAGCTCTACCCCGGCAGCCGCCGCACCCGAAGTCGTCGGGCAGGTACTGCCCGCGCCGGACGAGACCCCCATCAGGGTGGCCGTGTCGGCGGTTCCACGCAAGTACGAGCCACCCGCCCTGATGCCGGAGGTAGCGGCGCCTGGTCCGCGCGCTCCGCTCGGCGCGATGCCCTCAGTAGCCCTGGTCGATCCGGAACCGGCATCGGACGCCACGACATCGACACAGGCCCTGGCATACAGCCGCTCTGTTCCGAACATGTCTGGCAACGATGCCGTCGCCTCTCTGGCAGATCCTGCCATTCCGACCAGCGAGCATGCCGATCCCTACAGCAGGGTGGCACCTCCTCTGATATCGGGTGATACGGGCACCGAGCTGGCATGGCCTGAACTTGAGGCGGACGAAATGCCCGAGATCGTCCTGTCCCATCTGGCGGAGCCTGTTCCAGTCATTCCGCAGACGAGCCTGGCGGAAGGCGAGCTGGTGCTGCCCGACTCCGAGGCGCCAGCCGCGGTAGCGCTCGAGACGCCGGTCTATGGGGCCGCAGAGACTGCTGTCGAGCTGGCCGACGCCGAGGCTGCGCCAGAAGAGGTCCCGCAGATTGTCGCCTCGCCGGGACTCAATCCGGGCGTCGGATCTGCCGCCGTCGGCCTGGCCGAGGCCGAGGCCAAGGGGCAGGAGAAGCCGGTCGCCGTCAGCCCTGGTCCGGCGACTCCCGTGGATTCCGCGGGTTCGACGAAGCTCGCCGATGTCGTGGAGCACAAGCCGGAGACGGCGCCCCTGGCGGGCCAACCGGCACCGCAACCGGCGCCTGCAGTGGCGCTCGAGACGCCGAAGGACTATGTCGTGACCATCGAGCCGACGACGCCGAAGCCGCCTGCAGCACCGGTTGCGCCGGCGACCCCGGTGACTCCGGCGAGGCCTGCCGCCGCTCCGACGGTCGTGCCATCAGGTGCGCTGATCATCACGACGCCGCTGGAGAAGGGGCGCTACTATATCCAGATCGGCGCTTATGCCAGCGAGGCTGCGGCTCGCGACGCCGCCTCGGTGCTGGCCAAGAGATTTGCCATCCTGGTTCAGAAGATCAGCGAGAAGGGCAAGGACACTTGGAGGGTGTTCGTAGGGCCGCTGTCCAGGGACGAGAGCGGCGTCGCGCTGGTCAAGGTCAGGTCGATGGGCTTCAAGGACGCGTTCGTCAAGAGTGGCAGCTGATCCTACCGGCCGCGCCGTGCATCGCGGAGTCGAACGACCATGGATGCCTGGACGGCCGTTCCTGCACCGAGCAGCCCCGCGAGACTGGCAAAGACGACCGGCATGGAAAACTGCTGGTAGAGCGCGCCGCCTGAAATGGAGCCGACGACCTGGCCAAACGTCAGGAGGGCTTCATGGATGCTGGCTCGCTTGTCGCGGTCGAGGGCCCCACTTGTCGCGTAGAAGAGCGAATTGTTGTACATAGCTGACTGCAGAAAGCCGATGATGCCGAAGCATAGTGCGAAACCGACGGCGTCGCGCTGGAACACCAGCGCCACGACGATCAGGGAGCTGACCGCCGTCAGGATGGGCAGCGCTGCGCGCTTGAATTGCAGGATCGTCACCCTGCCCAGCACGAAGAATCCGAGGGCCGTAGCCGAGGCTCTGACCGTCAGTATCAGACCAATGGAGGATTCGCTGATCGCCAGCCTGTCGCGCGCAAATACTGGAAATACGTTGAACATTACCCCCATCACGGTATAGATCAGGAAGGCACCGAGCCAGGCGGGATAGCGCAACGGTGTCGACCTGTCTTCGGTGTCGTTGACGCGCCTGTTTTGTTCCGTTTCGGTCTCGTCGTCGGGCAGGAACTTGTGCGACACCAGCACGAACAGGGCATTGAAACCGAACAGGCCGGCGGACAGCATGATCGGCAGCAGCTTGCCGCGTTCCGATAACACTCCGGCGATGTATGAACTGAATATGCCGCCGACGCTCCACGAGAAGCTGAAGAGGCTCGTCGCGCGATTGAGCTGTGCGCCTTCGTAGCCTTTGGACAGCCAGCCCATGACCTGTGGCCAGAAGAAGGCGAGTATGAAACCATAGGCGGCATAGGCGACAAAGGCCTGGACCAGACCCTGCATGAGCAGGAAGGCCGTGATGATGGCGGTACTGCCGACGAGCATGATCAGCATCGATGTCCGCGGCCTGAGGCTCGTCGCCAACCTGCGCAGCACGATGCAGCCGACGAAATAGGAAAGGGACCAGAGCGCTCCTAGAGAGGCGACGAGCGCCGGACTGGCCCCATACAGATCCTTGACGGCGAAGATGATGCCGAGAGACATGGTACCGATACCCAGACTGTTTATGAATGCCGCCGGCGCAATGACAGCCATTTTGTTCTTCATGATTGAAATACCGATGGACATGGAGCTCTCTTTCGGCCGTTGACGGGCACACGATACCGTAGCCCGCAGGCGCCATCACGGTCAAGCGACGCTCGGCGTTGACCGGATAACGAGTGCGCCGCTACAATGCACATCGAGGTAGCAGAGCGATGACACCGAACCAGGATCTGAAGGCCAGGATAGCCGAACTCGAGAGGCTCATCGTTCATCACCAGGATCTGTATTATAACGCCAGGCCGGAAGTATCGGATGCCGAATTTGATCGGCTCTGGGATGAACTGCGCTCGCTTGCCCCATCGAGCCCGGTACTGGTCCGCATCGGCGCCGATGCCGCCGATGGCTTTCCAAAGGTACCCCACGTGCTGCCCATGGGCAGCCAGGCCAAGGCGGCCGACCCTGACGAGTTCCTGGCCTGGTGCGCCAAGATATCGCTGCCCGAATATGTCGTCGAGCACAAACTGGACGGTGCCAGTCTGGAATTGCAGTACGAGGCCGGCAGGCTGGTCCGGGCCGTCACGCGCGGTGATGGCGCGATCGGCGATGACATAACCCCGAACGCGCGGATGATGGCCGGCGTACCAGCCGAGCTGCCGGAGCGATGGAGCGGGGCGGTGCGCGGCGAGGTCGTGATGGCGCGATCGGTCCACCGCGCATACTTCCAGGACAAGGCGAATTGCCGCAATGCGGCCAACGGCATCATGAAGCGCAAGGATGGAGCCGGCTCCGAGCGTCTCCAGGTCATATGCTATGACGCCGCGCCCCGCGGCCTGTACGATGCCGCGCCGGGATCGCTGTTCCAGACGTCTCCGGAACCCCCATTCGACGATGAGCTGTCCAAGCTGGCGTGGCTCCGCCGCGCTGGATTCCATACCGTCGACGTGGCTGTTCTGACGGATGCCTTCGCCATCATCGATTACCGTGCCCGTGTGATGGATGGCAGGGAGTCACTTGACTTCGACATCGATGGCCTCGTCATCAAGGCACGGGCCGTCGACATCGACGACATGCGGCGCGCGCGGCCGGAGCGCCAGATAGCATTCAAGTTTCCGCTCCAGGAGGCCACGACGACGCTGATCGCGGTGGAATGGAGCGAATCCGGCGCCACATACACGCCGGTGGCCATCGTCGAACCGGTGCGGTTGGCCGGCACCACGGTCAGGCGGGCGAGCCTGGCCAACACCAACACCCTGCGCGGCATGGGGCTGCGCATCGGTTCCAGGGTCATCGTCGTCAAGCGCGGAGAGATCATTCCGAAGATCGAAGGGCTGGTCGAGAATCCGCCGGACAGCCAGGAAATCGTGCCGCCATCGGTCTGTTCATGCGGTACGGCCCTGACCGACGACGGTACGCGGCTGTACTGCCCCAATGCTGCCTGCCCCAAGAAGTCGCTGCACCGGCTTGAAAAATGGCTGGCGATCATCGACGTGATGGAGTTTGGCACAACCATACTCAAGCGCCTCTTCGAGGCGGGCCGGGTCGGCCAGATCGCCGATCTGTATACGCTGACCGTTGATGAGCTGGCGGCCTACGACAGGATGGGCGTGACGAGTGCCTCGAAGATCGTGCAGAACCTGCGCGCGCGCCATGAGGTGTCACTGGCCGAGTTCGTAGCCGGTTTCGACATCGAGGGCATAGGCGTCTTGATGGTGGAGAAGGCGGTCGCCGCAGGCTTCACGACGCTTGCCGCGCTGAGGCAGGCCGAAGTCCCCGCACTCGCCGCGGTCGAAGGGTTCGGCACCATTACCGCCGGCATCCTGGTCGATGGCCTTCGACTGCTCGGCCCGGCGATGGACGCCGTGCTGGATTCCGGTTATGTGGGCATCAGACAGCCGGAGGCGGCCGGCGGACCGCTCGCCGGACTGTCATTCTGCTTCACCGGCGAGCTGGTCACCATGAAGCGATCCAGAGCCCAGGCTCTGGTCAAGTCGCTCGGCGGCAGTGTGCGGGCCACCGTGGCGGCGGGGCTATCGTACCTGGTGACCAACGATTCCGCCTCCGGCTCGGAGAAGAACAGGAAGGCTGTGGCCCTGGGCATCCGGATCATCGACGAGTCGGCATTCATGGCATTGACGCAGCCGGGTTGAGCCTCCTGCCGTGCCGTTGAAACAGGACGCTCCTTTCCTGTACACTGCCTTTCATCAATCGAGGAGCATCCATTGAAGAATATACGAGACGCCTGGAAGGCAGCCGTGGTCGACGCGGTGGCAGCGGTACTGAAGGACAAGGGAGCCGATGCTTCGCTGTCTTCGTCGGTCGCGGCCGAGAGTCCGCCTGACCCCCGACTCGGCGATATCGGGTTTCCGATGTTTCCCTTCTCCAAGGCGCTCAGGATGGGGCCGCCCCAGATAGCCGCCGCCGTCGCGGAGCGCCTGTCCATCGCTGGGCCTGCACTGCCCGCCGGTAGTGCCAGGGCGGTGGGTCCGTACCTCAACGTCTCGCTCGACCGGCCGTCGATCGCAGCGGAGGCGCTGGGCGCCATCACGACGGGTGCGGCCTTCGGCAGATCCTCGTCGCTTGCCGGCACCAGAATCATGATCGAGTTCTCCAGTCCGAATACGAACAAGCCACTGCATCTTGGCCATCTGCGCAACGATGCCCTGGGCGAGAGTGTTTCACGGATACTGCGCGCCAACGGTGCGGATGTCCTCAAGATCAACCTGGTAAACGACCGCGGCGTCCACATCTGCAAGTCGATGCTGTCATACATGGTCTATGGCGGCGGCCGCAGCCCCGAGGACGAAGGCAAGAAGAGCGATCATTTCGTCGGCGACTACTACGTCAAGTTCAACGACCTCAAGAAGGATGACCCCGCGGCAGAAGAGAAGGCCCAGGAGATGCTGGTCAAGTGGGAAGCCAGCGATCCGGAAACCCTGCGCCTCTGGAAGCAGATGAACGAGTGGGCCGTCGGTGGCATACGCAAGACGTACGAGCGGACAGGCATATCGTTCGACAAATACTATTACGAGAGCCAGATCTACCTGACCGGCAAGGAAGAGGTGCAGAAGGGCCTCGCCTCCGGAGCATTCTTCAAGGCGGAGGATGGTTCGGTGCGCATCGACCTGTCGCCGATAGGCCTGGAGGAGAAGGTGCTGCTCCGCAAGGATGGCACCTCGATCTACATGACCCAGGACATTGGCCTTGCGATCCACCGTCACGATGACTGGCCGTTCGACCGCCTCGTCTATGTCGTGGCCAACGAGCAGCAGTACCACTTCAAGGTGCTGTTCCACATCCTCGAGCGCCTTGGCTATGAGTGGGCCAGGAATCTGTACCATCTGTCATATGGCCTCGTGAACCTGCCGGAAGGCAGGATGAAGACCCGCGAGGGCACCGTCGTCGATGCCGATACCCTGCTTGATTCGCTGCGGGAGCTGGCCCTCGAAGAGATCATGGCCAAGGGCCGCGAGGATGCCGTAGGCGATCCGGCCGAGACCGCCGAGAAGATAGCCCTGGGTGCCGTGCACTACTACCTCGCCCAGGCCACCCCGACCAAGGACATGGTTTTCAATCCCAAGGAGTCGCTGTCATTCAACGGCAACACCGGTCCGTACATTCAGTATATGGGCGCCAGAATCTCGAGCATGCTGCGCAAGCGCGACAGGGGCGAGGGCAAGTCGGCCCACGGTACCGTCAGGCCGGAGCTGCTGGCAGGTGATGCCGAGTGGGAACTCGTGCGCCTCATCGCGGACTTTCCGGAGGCTGTCGGGCAGGCGGGCGCCGAGTACAATCCGGCGATCCTTGCCGCGCACCTGTATGCGATCGCGAGCGCCTTTTCGAAATTCTATCATGATCAACCAATATTGACTTGCGACGACCAGGACCTGGCCGCCACACGGTTGGCCCTGTCGGAGGCGGTGCTGGTCGTGCTGAAGAATGGGCTGGAATTGCTGTGCATTCCGTTTCTGGAGGCGATGTAGCACGCCCGGAGCGCTTCGGTTGACAATGGCAGTCCATACATAGTATAAAATCGCGCCGGTTCGCCATTCTGTGGCTCCGTGCGGCCTGTATCGAGGCCGGTATTCAGGTACGCGTCGGCCGATCGGACTCTTCGTCCTTCGGCTTCGGCATACGAAACATAAGAGGTTGACAGGATGTACGCAGTCGTAGAAGTACAGGGCAAGCAGTATCGCGCCGAAAAGGGTGCCGTGCTTCGGGTAGATCATATGGATGGCGAGGCCGGAACGCAGGTTACCATCGATTCGGTGCTGCTCGTATCGGGCGATACCATCTCGATCGGTGCGCCATATGTGAAGGGTGCGTCGATCAAGGCGTCGATCAAGTCCCAGATCAAGGGTGACAAGGTCATCGTTTTCAAGTACAAGCCCAAGAAGGACTATCGCAGGACCCAGGGCCACAGGCAGCAGTACACGCTCCTTACGGTCGAGGATATCGTTGGGGTCTGACCGGGTCAGGATTCGTCTGGGCTACTGGCCCGACGGCGTGATCAGGTTTGCCGAAGCCGAAGGGCATGCAGGCAGTTCGCCTGCCGGTGACAATCCTGCATGTGCCGCGGTGACCGTGCTTCTGCGGACAGCGTACGAGACGGCGGTCAGTTTTGCCGGTGTCGTCGCTCATGGCCGCGCTCCGGCTCCGGGTTCGATGAGCTTTGAGATTGGTCGCTATCCGCCTGATGCAGCCCAGCGGCTCAGGGGAGTCTCGGATTTCCTGTCGATCGGGCTTTCAGGAATCGAGCGGGAATATCCGGGTCTGGTTGAAGTAGTCAGAGAAGTATAACGGAGGAAGAGATATGCCACACAAGGGCGTCAATGGCCGCGATTCCAATCCCCAGCATCTTGGAGTCAAGGCATACGGAAATGAGACGGTGAGGGCCGGTGCCATCGTCGTTCGCCAGCGCGGAACGAAGATCCATCCCGGAACCAACATGGGAATTGGCAAGGATGATACCCTCTTTGCACTCGTCGATGGTATCGTCGTGTACAGCGAGTTCCGCGGGCGCAAGTACGCCGCCATCGAACCAGTACAGGCGTAATTCTTCGCCGCGTCAGCGCGGCGAGTCAACGCGACGGGCCTGTCGTCCGCCGCGCCAATGGCCGTCGCGACCGGCAGAAAACCGGGCGGCGGCTTTTTTTATGGGCTTCGGAGGCCCGCAACAGCGATGATATATTTCGCGGACGAGACGACGATTACCGTATCCGCCGGCAATGGCGGTAACGGCTGCGTGGCTTTCCGCCGCGAGAAGTATATTCCTATGGGTGGTCCTTCCGGCGGAGACGGCGGCAGGGGCGGCGATGTGATATTCGAGGTTCGCCGTAACCTGCGTACCCTGGTGCATCTGCGGTATGCCCACAGCTTCAAGGCCAAGAGCGGTCATGATGGCATGGGGCGCAACATGCACGGATCCGACGGCGAAGACGCGATCGTGCCGGTTCCACCCGGTACGGTCATCAAGGACGCCACGACCGGCGAGATCCTGAAGGACTTCGGCAAGAGCGGCGAGGGGCGCTGGGTCTTCCTGCGCGGCGGCAATGGCGGCTGGGGCAATGTGCATTTCAAATCGAGCACGAATCAGGCACCACGGACCGCCCTGCCCGGCAAGCCAGGACAATCGGTAGAGATCAAGGTAGAGCTGCAGCTGATGGCCGATATCGGTTTCGTCGGCTTTCCCAACGCGGGCAAGTCGAGCCTCCTTGACCGGTTCACCAATGCCAGACCGAAGATTGCTCCGTACCCCTTCACGACGAAGATTCCAAACCTGGGCGTCCTGACCGTGGGCGATCGCGACATCATTCTGGCCGATATTCCTGGCATCATCGAAGGTGCCCATGAGGGCGCGGGCCTCGGCATCAGGTTCCTCAAGCATATTGCAAGGACGGCCGCGCTGGCCTTCCTGATCGACCTTTCCGACGACAACTTCCTGGACGCCTACAGGATCCTGCTCGGCGAGCTCGAGGGATACTCGGCCGAGCTGGTCGCAAAACCCCGGATCGTGATCGGCACGAAACTGGATCTGCCCGAGACCACCGGTCGACTGGAACAGCTCGTCGCGGCCCTGCCGGACGAGCGTGTGCTTGGCATTTCGGTTTTCTCCGGCGAGGGCATCGAGGCCGTGTCCTTGGAGTTCCTGAAATTCGTCGTCGACGCGGAACGGCCCGGTGATCGCGATCCGTGGACCGGTGCGCCTGCATGAACTTCCTGGTGCTCGGCGGGTCGTTCAACCCCATTCACCTGGGCCACCTGTTCCTGGGACAGGAGGTGGCAGACGAGTTCGGGTATGACCGGGTACTGCTGGTTCCGTCGTTCATACCGCCGCACAAATCAATGCTGGAAGATCCCGGTGCCGACGCCAGGCTGGCGATGGCCAGGCTTTCGGTGGCCGCCGACCCGCTGTTCGAGGTGGACGACTGCGAGATCATGCGGGGCGGCATCTCGTACACGATAGACACCATAGCTCATGTCAAGGAACGCTGGCAGCCCGTCGGCCGGCCAGGACTCGTGATAGGCGACGACCTGGTTGCCGGTTTTGGCGCCTGGCGCGAACCGCAGCGCTTGGCACGCAGCTGTGGACTGATCGTGGCACGCCGCGGTGTTGGCGACGACGGGTGGATCGCGACAGCGCGGGCGATGCCGTACGAGCATAGGGTGGCCCACAACCTGGTGCTGCAGATTTCATCGACCGACATCAGGGCACGGATAGCGTCAGGAAAGCCTTGGCATCGCCTGGTTCCCGACAGCGTTGCCGCCTACATAGAAGACCATGGATTGTATGGATGCGGTGCGCATCGCCACCCATGAGCGGCTGTTCGGCGTCGTCTTTGTTGCGACGATGATATTCCTGGTTTAGAATGGGGAAACCTGAAAGAGCGTATCGACATGGCCCGAGCAGTATTTGACAAGAGTGCAATTTTTCTCATTGCCATCATCGCGGTGATCGCGATAGCCACGGTGATAATGCTATCGTCGATCCGCACGGATCCGGTCGAAGACGCGGTGAAGGAATCGAGGATACTCAATGTTGCGCTGATCATCGAGCGCAATGGTCGGCCCGCCTCGACCGGCATCCTGATGTACTATCCGGGAAACTCGAGGGCTGCGCTGCTCGACGTGCCGCCCGACACCGGGCTGATCATCAAGTCGCTCAACAGGGTGGACCGGATCGATGTGCTCTACAATCCGGCTTCACCCAGGGCCTATCTTGAAGAGGTGCAGCGGCTGACCGGCGCCGAGATTGATTGGTATCTGATTCTGGACGAGGCCTCGCTGTCTGCGCTTGCAGACATGCTCGATGGATTCTCCATCTTCATTCCGAATCGCATCGCCACGACCATCAATGACAGACCAGCCGTGCTGCCATCCGGCTTCGTCGTACTCGACGGACGCAAGACGCAGATCTATGCCGCTTACGAGGATCCCGACATGCCCGATGCGGAGGTCGTCGCCAAGCGCCAGACACTCTTTCAGGCGATGTTGCGAAGGATCGGCGAGCGGTCTTCGTATATCATGCGGCCCGACGTGTATCCGTCAATCAGCAAGCTGTTCAGGACCAACCTCAAGGGCGACTCCCTGAAGCGGCTGCTTGCGGAATTCGCCAAGCTTGAATCCGACAGGATCGTCCTGCAGCGACTGACCGGTGCCTACCGTGCTGTAGAAGGCAAGCAACTGCTGTTCCCACACTACGACGGCGAGCTGGTCAAGGATATTGTCAAGCAATCACTGAACGCCCTGCTCAACGCGGACGCTACCGCGATCGCCGACAAGGTGTTTACCCTGGAGATTCTCAATGGAACGAGTGTACGCGGGCTTGCCCAGAAGGCCGCCGAAATCTTTCAGAGTTTCGGATATGAGGTTGTGTCGGTGGGGAATGCGCCGTCAAATGACGAATCGAGGACCCGCGTGATCGACCGCTACGGCGATCGATCATCGGCTACAACCATGGCAAATTTGATCAAGTGCCGGCAGGTCGAGGACCAGGATGTCCCTAGCGCCAGCCCGGCCGACTTCGTCATAATCCTGGGCAAGGATTTCAATGGGAGGAACTGTGTCTATTGATGTACGTGAAGCAGTGCTCGGGTGCGCATCGGCGCTGGCCGGGCACAATGGCGGCGAGACCGTCGTACTCGATCTGGAGAAGCTGTCGACCTGGACCGATTTCTTCATAGTGACGAGCGCCACCAGCTCGACGCATCTCAGGGCACTGGCACGCCAGGCGGAGGAATTTCTGGCCGGCGCGGGCTACTCTCCGCTACGCAAGCCCCGTATCGCCGAGGATGAGTCCTGGTGCCTTATCGATTTCGGCGATTTCGTGGTGCATATCATGGGTGCCGAGGCGCGAGCCTTCTATGAGCTTGAGAAACTATGGTTTGGAGCCGTCATCATACCGGTCGCGGCCGCTCCGCGGGCCCAGCCAAGCTGAACGGGTAAAAAAAAGAGCCGCCGTCCCTGAAGGGGCGGCGGCCATTCCTGGGGGCAGCTAGCGTTACTACTCGTCAAAGTCGTTATAGTCTATGTCGTCCTCGTATTCGTAATCGTCGGATTCCTCGTCTTCTTCGTCAAAGTCGTCGTCGAAGTCGTCATCTTCGTCGTCAAAGTCATCATCCTCTTCGTCGTCGAAGTCTTCCTCTTCCTCTGAAAAGTCGTCAAAGTCGTCTTCTTCCTCGAAGTCGTCCTCGTACTCCTCTTCATAGTCGTCGAACCGGACGAAAGGAGCCTCGGGAGCCTGAACGTAATCGCCGACGCCTACGAGCGCCAGCTCCAACGCGTCTATCGGCATCGCCGTGTCCCGCATAGGGTCCATTTCAGTCCTCCTCAGTGAATCATCGGGACGGACAACCGCCCGATACCGTGGCTTGTCCAACCATCGTTGGGTGAAATCTAAAAGAGACCGAAGCGGTCTGTCAACTATATTCGTACATGATTTGTACGTTTTCTTGCGATGGCTGGCCATGAACTTGGGGCGCCGTTATACTGGGCTCATGATGACTGCGATGACCATTGCGGCGCCAGCCAAGATCAACCTGCATCTGGCCGTCGGAGCCAGGAAGACCGATGGTTTTCATGCCATAGCAAGCATATTTCAGGCCATTTCATTGGCTGATACGGTTACCGTCGAGCTGATGCCTGGCGGATCGATCGATGTGGCTGGAGACTGTGGATGCGCACCAGAGCACAATACCGTGTACAGGGCGGCCGCGGGCTTTCTGGCAGAACGACCCGCCTCAGCCATCCGATGGGGAGCTCGCATCTCGGTGGACAAGCGCATTCCGATGGGTGCCGGCCTTGGCGGTGGCTCGAGCGACGCGGCGGCGACGCTGAAGGCGCTCTCGACCCTCCTGCCCGGTGTGGCGTCCTCCGGACGGCTCCTTGAGCTGGCCGCCGGGGTCGGTTCAGACGTGCCGTTCTTCATGGCATGCGCCTGCGCCGCTGTCAGAGGGCGCGGCGAACTGCTCGAGCCGCTCGCCGGCAGGCAGGACTTCGCGCTCGTCATCGTGGATCCGGGCTTTCCTATTTCGACCAAAGAGGCGTATGCATGGCTCGACGAGGCCCGGACGGACGGCCTGTCCCCGGAGGCACTGTCCGAGTCATCACTGAGCCAGGAGCTGGAAGGGTTAGCCTCGTTCTATGCAGCCGAACCGCCGCACGCCTGGCCATTCAGGAACGACTTTCTGCGGCCTCTGGCGCTCCGTGCTCCGGCACTCGATACATGTATCGAAAGGATCAGGGGCACAGGCGCGCCGTATGCCTCGATGAGCGGGTCGGGAAGTGCCTGCTTCGGGGTATATAGTTCCGAAGACCAGGCCACGCGTGCGCTGCACGAGCTGTCCCGGCAGTATCGCTGCTCCGTTGCCTTTCCGCTTGCGCGGCTACCTAACTCGATATAGAATCAAGTCGCATCACGAAAACGGCAAGGAGAGGACGCCGCATGGACATCACCGACATCCGCATCCGCAGAGTAGACGGCGAGGGGAAGCTCAAGGCCTATGTGACGGTTACCTTCGATGACTGTTTCGTCATCCATAATGTGAAGGTCATAGAAGGAAAGACCGGTGCGTTCATCGCCATGCCGAGCCGCAAGACCAAGTCCGGCGACTACAAGGACATAGCGCATCCGATTTGCCCGGAGTTCCGGGCGCGGCTGCAGGGTGCCATTCTGGAATCATATGAACGCGGAGACAATACCGAAGAAGAATCTGTCGACCTTGAATCCTGAAGGTGCGCCACCCCCGTGACACGCTGACTGATTTTGCGGTATAACTATGTCCCGTACGTCCCTCAGGGCGACGTACCATTGGGACGTCGACAAGAGGTAAGTCAGCGGGCTTTGGTTCCGCCATTCGCAGGTCCGAATCCTGCCGTCCCAACGCGATACATTACGCCTATAGCGAGGAGAGAGTATTCATGAGCCAGCATGTTGTGAACGCGGCCGCCCGCGAACTTACTACCAAAGGTGCCGTAAACGCCTTGCGAAGAAATGGCGGTATTCCCGCGATCGTGTATAACCGCCACGGAACCGTCAAGACGGTATCGTTGGCCGCCAAGGAATTCCAGAAGGCCGTCGAAGGCGTCTCGGAAAGTACGATCATCACGTTGAACGTCGGTTCCGAGTCCCACCAGTGCCTTATCAAGGACAGGCAGCTGGACTGGCTCCATGGCAAGATCCTGCATGTCGACTTCTTCGAGGTCGAGAGCGGCGTGATGATGCGCGCCAAGGTGCCGGTGCACCTTGTCGGATCAGCCATCGGCGTGCGGAACGGCGGTATCCTCGAGAACCCGGTCCACGAGGTCGAGGTCGAGTGTTTCCCCAAGGACATGCCTGGCCGGTTCGAGATCGATATCAGCGCCCTCGAGGCGAACCACTCCATCCACGTCCGCGACATTGTCGCAGGCAAGGATGTCAAGGTTCTGAGCGCAGCCGATCAGGTGGTCGTGCTTGTCAAGTTTGCCAAGGCCGAGGAAGAAGCCGCTCCCGCAGAGGAAGCCGTCGCGGCAACAGCCGCCGCACCCGGTGCCGCTGCTCCAGCCGCCGGTGCCGCCCCGGCCGCAGCGCCCGGCGCCCCTGGTGCCGCTCCGGCAGCCGCGAAACCTGGAAAACCTGCCAAGTAACGCTCTTTCCCTACGTCATTACAGCGGGGCCGTCGTATTCGACGGCCCCGTGTTGTTTGGTTCGCTTCTCGGTGCACGGAGCATAGCATGATGATGACAACGGGAGCAGGCGCCGATCCGCAGGCGGTGAGCAGGGCGCTGGACCGGTTCTTTGCCGCGGTGATCGAGCGCGAGTCGCTCGGGCGAATCCTTGTGGCTCTGTCGGGAGGCCCCGATTCCGTGGCGCTACTCCGTGCCACGGTCGGTCATGCGCGCCCTCGTGGTGTCGACGTGGCAGCTTGCTGGGTCGACCATGCGATCAGGCCGGAGCCCGAACTAGCCGCGGAGCGGGTATTCGTGCGGTCGCTCTGCGAATCGATCGGCGTGCCGCTGGTCATCGAATCTGCCCGTCGAGGCGCTATCCCGGCTTCTGCCGTCGAGTCTGGCGGCGTGGAGGCGGCGGCGAGAGACTTCCGATACCGGGCTCTGGAACGCGCCAGAGCCTCCCTGGGCTGCGACGTGGTGTTGACCGGCCACACCGCCGATGATGACATGGAGACGATGGTGATGCGGTTCTTCACCGGATCAGGTGCCACCGGCCTTCGAGGAATTCCAGAACGCAATGGATACATAGCCAGACCCCTCCTCTCGGTGACCAAGGCGGATGGGCTGGCCTACCTGGCAAGCCTGGGGCAGCCGTACCGGATGGATTCGACGAACGAAGTCGATGACTATCTGCGCAACCGTATCCGCCACGAGCTGATGCCGGTACTGCTATCGATATTTCCCGCGTGCGGTACGGCGCTGGCTACGGTTGCACACAAGATGCGCCTGGATGATGATGCCCTGTCGGCCGAGGCAGCCACCCTGCGGACGATGTCTGGACCCGGCAGCGCTGCCGGTGATGCGGGTTCAATCGACGGAGTCCGTTTTGATCAGGCGGCCCCGGCCGTCAGGATGCGCGCGCTCTACCAGGTGGCCTGTGACCGTGGTTTCGAGCGCCTGCCATGGCGCATGATACTGTCGGCTTCAATGGCCGGTGCCACTGACGGTCGGCTGGCCGCAGGCAGAGGCATGGAATTCGTGCGGAGCAGCAAGCGCATCGTCGCACAGGCACTGCTCGAGCCTCCAACCCATGCGAGCGGAGCCCCGCTCGATGGCTTCGCCATTCGCATCGATGGTGTTGGCACGTTTCGAATAGGCAAGGCGGCGGGCTGTAGGGTATACTCATCCGACCTGCCGCCCGGGCTGAGGCTTGACTCGTTCGAGTGGCCGCTGTGGGTCCGATCACGGCGTCCCGGCGACGCCATCGTGACGGCAGGCGGCCTCAAGATGATCGATGCGCTGCTGTCGGAACGCCGCCGCGCCACTGGAGAACCCGCCGAGGCGGTGATCGTCGAGGATCGAGCGGGCATCGTTGCCGTACTCCCCGGCAATACTGTGGCCACCGGCAATACTGTGGCCACCGGGCGTGGTGGAGAGCAGGTAGTCTTTAGAAGAAATGACCAATTGGTTGCTATCAGACCGGCTGGTTTCCTTGTGTTTGATCTGAAAGGAGTCGTGCGCACCGATGCAGTTTGACAACAATAACTCGCCGAAGATACCAAGAAAGACCGAATCCGGTCCGCCTCAGGGTACCAGAATATCGCTGGTCGTGTTCCTCGGATTGCTGGCCGTTTCAATCGGACTCTTCATGTTTGACGGAACCGCGGCCAAACCTGGCATACCGTACTCGACATTCATGACGCACCTCGATGAGGGAAACGTCGCCTCTGTCCGCATTGTCGATCAGACGACCATTCAGGGAACGCTCAAGAGCAAGTCGGGTGTAGTCCAGGAATTCACGACACTGATACCCTATGCCGATCCAGAGTTGCTGCAGTCGCTCAAGTCCCATGATGTGAAGATAGAAGGCGCCGCCGCCGACATCAGCCCGTTGCGCATACTCAGCGAGCTGTTCCCGTGGTTCTTCGCCTTCTTCCTGATTTGGATGATGATGCGGCAGAGCCAGGGCAACAACAAGGCCTTCAGTTTCGGCAAGAGCCGCGCGAAGCGCTATATGGAAAACGACAAAAAGACGACCTTCGCCGATGTCGCTGGCCAGAAGGAAGCGAAGTACGAGTTGCTCGAAGTCGTCGACTACCTGAAGAACCCGCAGAAATTTGTGAAGATGGGCGCACGCATACCCAAGGGTGTCTTGCTGGTCGGCATGCCCGGCACGGGCAAGACCCTGCTGGCCAAGGCCGTGGCCGGCGAGGCCGATGTGCCATTCTTCCATATGTCTGGTTCCGATTTTGTCGAGATGTTTGTCGGTGTCGGCGCGAGCCGCGTCCGGGACCTGTTCGAACAGGGGCGCAAGAGCGCTCCGTGCATCATCTTCATCGACGAGCTCGATGCGGTCGGACGCACCCGTGGCGCCGGCTATGGTGGCGGTCATGACGAGCGCGAGCAGACACTGAACCAGATGCTTGTCGAGATGGATGGTTTCGATACGAAGGACGGCGTCATCATTCTGGCCGCTACGAACCGGCCGGATGTGCTCGACTCGGCACTGCTCAGGCCGGGGCGTTTCGACCGCCAGGTTGTGGTCGCGATGCCCGATATCCAGGAGCGCGAAGATATCCTGAAGATCCACATGGCCAAGGTCCCCACATCACCCGATATCGATGCCCAGCGACTGGCCAGGGCGACGCCGGGCATGAGTGGCGCCGATCTTGCCAACATGGTCAACGAAGCCACGCTGTTCGCCGTCCGCAGGGATAGACCCTCGGTCGAAATGCAGGACTTCGAGGAGGCGCGCGACAAGATACTGATGGGCATAGCGCGGACCTCGTTGGTCATCTCGGAGGCCGAGAAGAAGGCGACCGCGTACCACGAGGCTGGACATGCCTTGCTGCACTATTACCTACCCAACGCCGACCCGCTGCACAAGGTTACCATCGTGCCTCGGGGCAGGGCCCTGGGACTCGCCCTGTCGCTGCCGGAGCATGATGCGTATTCACGTGCGCGGGGCTGGGTACTCGATCGTATCGTTATTGCCTACGGCGGCTTTGTCGCCGAGACGATAATATATGGGGAGACGACGACGGGTACGACCCAGGACATCAAGCAGGCTACCGACATGGCGCATCGCATGGCGTGCGAGTGGGGCATGGCCGAGGAGCTCGGTGCCGTCGCCTATGGCCAGGAGGATGAGCCAATATTCCTGGGCAAGGAAATTGCCCGTCACAAGGACTATTCCGAGGATACGGCCATGCGCATCGATCGCGCCATATTCAGAATCCTCGACGAGGCCAGGACGAGGGCGTTCAATATCCTGACCGAGCATCGCGATCAGCTGGTGGTGCTTGCCGAAGAGCTGATCCGCAAGGAGACCCTGCTCGATGAAGACATCAAGGTCATGTTCGGATTCGGCGCTCCGACGACGACCGAAGCCTAGCGTCGTCCTGCTCGCCGTGGCGCTTGGCATCGGTGCCGTTGTGGCACCGGTGTACGCGGATGCCGCGGTCAGGAATGCGGCCATTGCGGCATCGCTGACGGCAGGCGCCCGCGACGCGATGACGCTGGGCTACGATGCGGAGGCGATGCGCCTGGTCGACGAGGCGCTCTCCTACGCGCCCGCCGACGCGGACGCCAACTACCTGCGCGCTCTGGCCGGAGCCGCCGCTGGCGAGTCACCGGCTCTGACAATTCCGCACCTTGAAGCCGCTCTGGCAAGCAACGACTTCAGGACCGGTTCCGTACTCGAGGCACGCCTCCTGTATGCTTCGCTGCTCGTGCGCACGCACCGATCGGAGCAGGCCATGCGCATGCTGTCCGGTCTGCCCCACAGTGCCGAATATCTGTATGTGGAGTGCAGGGCCGCGCTTGCACGCGCCAATGCCGACCTGTCACGCTCCGACGTACTTGAATCCTTGCGTCGATACCCGGCCGATCCTCGTCCGCTCATATTCTGGCTTCAGGCCTCAGCCAGACCCTATGCTCTGCCCGCCGACATGGCGGTCGTCAAGGCGGCGTTTGAGGCACTCGATGCGCTGAAAGAAATCGATCCATCGGTACTCGTCGCACTTGCCCCGTATGCACCGGATGCCGAAACGGGCCGCCTCCTGATCAGGGAGTTCCGCGCCATGGGCGGCCAGAGCCCGCGGGCCACGGTGATGGCTCTGCGCTACGGCCTCGTTGCCGAGGCCAAGGCCATAGGCGAGCTGTTCGGTGGTTCATACGTCCCGGCACCCACCGATATCGTCGAGCTGTTCGGTCTGCTGTCAAGCGACGAAGGCCGTGCTGGCTTTCGGCGGGCCTTTGCCGATTTCTCCGGTGTCGTGCCGCGCGACGATGATCGGGACCAGTTTCCCGAGTCCGTTACGCACTACAGTGCCGGGCAGCCATCTGCATGGATGCTGGACGCCGACCAGGACGGTCGGCCGGAGCTGGAGATGGTCCTTGCCGCAGGCGAGCCTCAATCGGCGGTCGTGCATGCCGGTTCCACGACCGTTACCATTCGCTATGGTCCCTGGCCCCACGCCGTACGGCTGGATTTTTCCGATGCGGCGGGCCGGCGCAGCTATGCACTGGGGTCCTCGGTATTTGCCATTCCCCTGGTGCGGTTTGACCCGATCATGGATCAGCCTGGTGCCCCATACCTGATCAGGCGGGACGACACTTCGCTGCCGACCGAACACGGCGTCGCGACCCTTGCCTACGCTGTTGAAACACGTGACGCGGACCGTACAACGGCCGCCGAGCTGTTCAATGGCATCCCCGAGCGGAGCTGGTGGCATGATGCCATGGGCAGGAGCGGCATGGTGATCTATGCGAGGGGCCTGCCGTCGGATGAGCGCCTCGATCTGGACGGTGATGGGCGATCCGAGGCCAGACGGGTCTGGGGTCGCTCCGCCGACGGTACCGCACGGCCGCTCTACATGGAGATGGACCTGAACGGCGACGGTCTGTATGAATACCGCGAGTCGCTGGTCGAGCCCTTCATCAAGTCATGGGACTATGATTCCGATGGTGCTGTCGATCTTACCATGCAGACGATGTCCGATGGGCGCAGCCTGTACAGCATTCTGTCAGAGACCGGATCGCCTCGCCTGACGACCATTCTGTACCGAGCAGGCTCGATAGAACGGGTGGAGAATGATGGCTCGCCGCTGTCGCTGACGCCTGACTCGAGCGGGCGCGTCGTGTGGATCGGCGTCAAGCCCTTTGATCTTGCCATGGACGCGATCCGACCCGGATATGGCTCAAGAAATGGTATCGCGTACCGTATTGTCGACATCGGTGGCAGGCTCTACGCCCAGGTCATGCGCTGAAAATCCTTGCAATGGGAAACAGGTCAGGCTAGACTGAACTCTGTGGCATGCCGTCTGTGAAGACATGCATGCCGCGGAGGTAATCCATGACAGCCGTTTCCGGAACCCGGACATTACAACTGACGGGTAGCTATGCGATCGATCGCGCCTCCGATATGGCACGTGCGCTGGGCGATGCGCTCGCCAAGGCGAGGATTGTCGAGGTCGACCTGTCTGCGGTCAAGGAATTCGAACTGCCAGCCCTGCAGGTGCTCTATGCCGCGGCGAATTCCGCTGCCGCTCGCGGAGGATCGCTCCGGCTGATCGGTGTCGCCTCGGAAGAACTGTGCGCGCGTCTGATCAGTTCAGGGTTTTCCAGGATTGGCCCACTCGGCGGAGCCGATTTTTCGCTGGCGCTTCCCGATTTCAAGGGAGCGTCGCGATGAACGAGAAGTTCAAGGAGACCTTCAGGGAAGAAGCCGACGAATTGCTGGTCCAGCTCGAGGCAACGCTGCTTGAACTTGAAGAGCAGCCGACCAACATGGAACTGATCAATGCCGCCTTCAGGGCGATCCACACGATCAAGGGCTCGGCTGGCATGTTTGGCTTCGAGAAGGCTGGACACTTTACCCATGATCTTGAGAGTCTGCTCGATGGCTGCCGCTCAGGCAAGCGGCCGGTCGACAGCACCATCATCGATCTGGCGTTGCGCGCCAGGGACAAGATTCGCGGGCTGCTCGCCGAGGACAGCGATTCGGCCGAATTCGATGCCGAGGCACTCTCGCTGATGGATGAGTTCCGCATGGCCGCCCAGGGTGCAGAACCCGCCGTTGTGACGGAGCGTGTGCCGCCTGCGGCCGCAGAAGGGGAGCCACGCCTCGAACCCAAGGCCAGCGCGGCGCCTGCCCAGGTCGAAGGCGATGCGCGCACCTACAGGATCAGGTTCGAGCCTGCGGCCGATGTCTTCCTGAACGGCACGCGCGTCCTGCGGCTCTTTGACGAGCTTGCCGCGCTGGGCCAGCTGTCAAGCGTACCCGATACGTCACGCGTCCCCATGCTCGAATCGCTTGATCCAGAGGTCTGCTATGTAGTCTGGAATTCGATGCTGACGACGGCGGCGGGCATCGACGCGATCAAGGATGTATTCATCTTCGTGGAAGGATCATCCAAGGTCAGGATAGAAGAAGTCGCCCTGAGCGATCTGGCTGTCGATGGCGCTCCCCGGCTCGGAGAGATCCTCATAGATCGGGGCGCCGCCAGGCTCGAAGACATCGGCGACGCGCTTCGCTCACAGCACAAGCTGGGCGAGGTGCTGGTCGAGCGGAACGTCGTGTCGAGCACCGAACTCGAATCCGCCCTGTCTGAACAGGCACACATCAAGCGGGCCCAGGAACGCCAGGCCGAGGGTCCCAGCGCGTCGATACGCGTCTCGAGCGAGAAGCTGGATGAACTGGTCGATCTCGTCGGCGAGCTGGTAACCATGCAGGCCAGACTGTTGCGCACCTCGACGGAGATACTCGATCCCGGTCTTTCATCAATCGCCGAGCAGCTCGATCGCCTCGTGGAACAGCTGCGCGACAACGCGATGGGCATGCGCATGCTGCCTATCGGTTCTACCTTCAACAAATTCAGGCGTGTCGTCAGGGACTTGTCGGCCGAAATGGGCAAGGATGTGGAGCTCGCCGCGGTCGGAGCCGATACCGAGCTGGACAAGACCGTGATAGAGCGGCTCAACGACCCGCTGATTCATATCATACGCAACTCGCTTGACCATGGCCTGGAATCGCCTGCGGACAGGCGCGCGGCCGGCAAACCCGAGCGAGGCAGCATCTGCATCAAGGCCGAGCACGCCGGCGCCAACGTGGTGATATCGGTCAGCGACGATGGCCGCGGCATGGATCTGGCCGCCATTCGCGCCAAGGCCGTGGAGCGCGGCCTCATTGGCGCTCAGGAGGCACTGAGCGAGGCCGAAGCGCTGATGCTGATATTCCGCCCTGGGTTCAGCACCGCAAAGACCGTGACCAGTGTCTCCGGCCGTGGCGTCGGCATGGATGTCGTCAAGCGCGAGATCGATTCGCTGGGTGGTTCGGTGCAGGTTGAATCCAGACCCGGAAAGGGCTCGACAATCATCCTGAAGATTCCGTTGACGCTCGCCATCATCGAAGGCCTGCTCGTGCGAGTGTCTGACGAGTACTTCGTGCTGCCGCTCTCGCTGGTCGAGGCCTGTGTCGAAGCCAACGACGATGATGACGCCGAAGGTTCGCGATTGCTGCGGTATCGAGGCGATCTGATACCCTATGTCGATCTCAGGCAATTCTTCGTCGTTCCAGGATCGGTCCCCAGCCACAGGCAGATTGTCGTGGTCAATGTCCAGGAGTCCCGCGTGGGCATGGTCGTCGATGCCGTCATCGGCGAGAACCAGACCGTGATCAAGCCTCTGGGCAGGATGTACCGTGACGCCATCGGCCTGTCGGGCGCTACCATCATGGGTGATGGCCGCGTCGCCCTGATCGTCGATTGCATGAAGGTGGCCGATTTCGCGCCTGCCCGGGAACCAAAGGCGAGGGCGAGTTGAGCGATTCGTCCCGATCGATGGCCGGAGTCGGCATTTCCGACAGGAACTTCAAGCGGCTTGCCGCTTTCATAGAGAAGGAACTTGGTATCAGAATGCCCGATACCAAGCGGGTCATGCTTGAAAGCAGGTTGCAGAAGCGACTGCGCACCTTGAGCCTTGGTTCATTCGATCAATACATCGACCGGGTATTTTCAGGGGATGATGCCGAGATCGTCCATATGATCGATGCCGTGACGACGAACAAGACCGATTTTTTCAGGGAACCGGACCACTTCGACATACTGGTGTCCAGATTGCTGCCGACCATGATCGCGCGCAATCCAGGGCGCACGGGATTCTCATTCTGGTCGGCGGGGTGCGCCACCGGGGAAGAGCCCTATACCCTGGCCATGGCACTCGAGGAATACAGGCAGGGGCATCGGAACTTTGACTATAGCATCGTCGCCTCGGACATATCGACTCGCGCACTCGATGCGGCCGCCAACGCCGTCTATGGGATGGACAGGATTACCCCCGTGCCGCCTTCGTACCGCAAGAAGTACCTGCTGCGCAGTCGAGAAGCCGATCGATCGGAAGTCCGGGTCAAGAAGGAGCTCCGCGACAAGGTGCAGTTCATACGCCTCAATTTCATGGACGAGCACTTTCCTTTCGAGGGGCACTTTGACGTGATATTCTGCAGAAATGTGATCATCTACTTCGAGCGTCCGGTTCAGGAACGGATTCTCGGTCGGATGTGCAACTATCTGAGCGTCGGAGGCTCGCTGATTCTTGGACATTCCGAAACATTGACCGGTATGGATCTGCCGCTGGTCAGCCTTGCGCCTACGGTGTACGAACGCGTATAGTCATTGATGAAGGGAATCCGATGGAACGCATCAAGGTGCTGGTCGTTGACGATTCGGCCGTTGTCAGACAGACCCTCAAGGACCTGCTCGATTCGGATCCTGGCCTGGAGGTCATTGCGGTGGCACCGGATCCCATTTTCGCCTTCAAGCGCATGGAGATGGACAAGCCGGATGTCATAATCTCCGATGTCGAGATGCCCCGCATGGATGGTCTGTCATTCCTGCGCAGGATCATGGAAACGAGCCCGATTCCCGTCGTCATATGTTCGAGCAAGACCGAAGAAGGCTCGGACAACGCGTTGAGGGCGATGGAGTATGGCGCCGTCGAGATTATCCAGAAGCCAAAGCTCGGCACCAAGCAATTTCTGGAGGAGTCGCGCGTAGCCATATGCGACGCGGTCAAGGCAGCCTACGCCTCCAGGAACAGGCGCCGCATACCGCCGATGCGGCTTCCGGAGACGCCGATGCGCGAGGTAGCGCCCAAGCTGACCGCCGACGTGATGCTGGCGGCGCCGACGGCGCACAGCATGATCGAGACAACGGAGAAGGTCGTCGTGATCGGCGCCTCGACAGGCGGCACGGAGGCATTGCGCGAGTTCCTCGAAGTGCTGCCCGAGGATACGCCTGGCATGGTGATCGTGCAGCATATGCCGGAGCATTTCACGGCCGCCTTTGCACGCCGCCTGGACAGCCTCTGCCGCGTCGGCGTCAAGGAGGCCGCCGACAACGATACGGTCATTCGCGGCCGGGTACTGATAGCTCCAGGCAACAGGCACACGCTTCTCAAGAGATCGGGCGCGCGCTACTATGTCGAGGTCAAGGAAGGCCCGCTGGTCTGCCGGCATCGTCCCAGTGTCGATGTCCTGTTTCGTTCGGCCGCGCGGTATGCCGGCAGCAATGCCGTTGGCGTGATCATGACCGGAATGGGTGACGATGGTTCCAAAGGCATGAAGGAGATGCACGACGCCAAGGCCTGGACCATAGCCCAGGATGAGGCCTCATGCATCGTCTTTGGCATGCCCAACGAGGCGATCAAACTGGGCAGCGTCGACGTCGTGCTGCCACTGGAGAGGATAGCGGCGGAGGTTCTGCGTTCGGCTCGATGATACAAGGCTTTCCAGCGGAGTTGTATGACAATTCCGAAGGCTTCAGATAAAATACAGCATATCCAGGTGCATTGAGCATCCTGGAGTCCGGGAGGGATCATGGCAAAGAGCATCCTGATTATTGATGATTCGGCGGCGATCAGGCAGAGCATATCGTATATTCTTCAGCAGGAAGGTTATACGACGACCGAGGCCGGCGATGGCGTGGAAGGCCTGCAACGGCTCGACGAGGTTGGCCGCTTTGATTGCATCATTACCGATGTGAACATGCCCAACATGGACGGCATCACCTTCATACGCAAGGCCCGCGAGAATCCCAAATTCAAATTCGTGCCCATCCTGGTGCTGACGACCGAGTCTCAGGGTGCCAAGATGAACGAGGGCAAGGAAGCCGGAGCGACTGGATGGATCGTCAAGCCATTCAGTGCCGACAAACTCCTGGCGGTCGTCAAGAAGGTTGCGGAGTAAGCGGCGATGGGTGCCATGAAGGCTGCCGCCGGCCGCTACCTGACATTTTCACTGGGGACCGAAGTCTACGCCGTTCCGGTGGAGCGCGTGGAGGTTGTCCTGGAGACACCCGTCATCACGAGGGTGCCCAATGTGGCGGTTCATATGCGGGGCGTCACCAACCATCGTGGCAGTGTCATACCGGTTGTCGATCCGCGGCTCCGATTCGGTGGTACATCCATAGCGATGGATTCGTCCCCTTCGGTCATCGTGCTGCAGATCGAGTACGAAGGTGAGGATGTGATGGTCGGCATGCTCGCCGACAGCGTCAGCGAAGTGGTGGACATAGCCGCCGACGCCATCGGGCCGGCCCCGGCGCTCGGTGCCAGGACTTCGGGCGATTTCGTATCCGGCGTGGCCAGGAGCGGCAGCACATTCCTCGTGATGCTCGATGTCGATGCGGCGTTTGCGCAGGGAAAGGCGCAGACTGCCAGCTCCATCGTATGACCGACGGCCCCGCGACATCGATCCTGATCGTCGAGGACGAGGCGATCGTCGCGCTTGATCTGCGCTATCGACTGGAGGCGTTCGGCTATTCCGTATGCGGTACGGTCGCAACCGGTGACGACGCTATCGGCACGGCCCGATCGGCGCATCCGGACATCGTGCTCATGGATATTCAGCTCAAAGGCGCGATGGATGGCATCGAAGCGGCCGAGCGCATTGGCGCCGAATCCGGTATACCGATTGTCTTCGTGACGGCCTTTACCGATGAGGCTACGCTGTCGCGCGTGAAGAGCGCCGCTCCGTACGGCTATATCATCAAGCCCTATGATGAGCGGGAAATCAGGATTGTGCTTGAATTGGCCATTGCCAAGTTCAGGTACGCGCGCGGACTTCAGCAGGCCAAGGAGGCTGCAGAAGCCAGCGACCGGGCAAAGACCTGCTTCCTGTCGAACATCAGCCACGAGCTCAAGACACCGCTGAACGTGATCATGGGGTGCATCGACCTGGCCGGCGGTGACGTGGACGACGAGGAACGCCGTGAGTATCTATCGCTGGCGGATCGTGGCGTCAGGCGCCTGCAGACGCTGATCGACACGATTCTCGACTATACCAAGATTGAGCTGGGCGCGCTCGCGCCGATGGAGCAGGAATTCGAGCTTGGAGCGTTCCTGTCATCCTGCTGGCAACCCTTCGCCTTCGATGCCCATGCCAAGGGGCTCGAGCCACGACTGGAGCTCGATCCTGACTTGCCGGCTCAGGTACGGAGCGATCCGGAGCGGCTGACCACCCTCATACGCAATCTTCTGGACAATGCCATCAAATTTACCGATTCGGGATCGGTGACACTGCTGGCGGAACGCCTCGAAGTTCCAGGGGCCGGGGCGCAGCTGAAGGTGTCGGTCGTCGACACGGGCAAGGGCATCCCGCATGAGCAGCGTGCTCGGCTGTTCGAGGCGTTCAGCCAAGGCGATCCATCGATGACGCGCGCGACCGGCGGACTGGGCCTCGGCTTGTCGCTCGCCAGGGCCTTGGCCAATCTCATGGGTATGCGTCTTGAGTATTCGGTACCCGAGCAGGGCGGTTCGGCCTTCTCATTGTACCTGCCGATCGCGGCAGACGCCCCTGCTGCGTTTCCGCAGCGAAGCGGGAAGGTGAGTCCGGTGTGCCTCTTCGGAGTAGCGCCTGCAAACAGGGATCTGGAACGCTGGTCGAGGCGTCTTGGCCTGCAGCTGGTGCCGATGGACGAGTCAGGTCCCGCCGATGAGGATGCGCTGGCGGTCATCGCGACCGAGTCGGCCTGGCTCGAGGCGGACCAGGCGACGCGTGCCGCCGCAACGAAGAACGGATCACGTCCGCTGATACTGCTCGGCGGTCCGTATGCACAGCATGCCATGGATGCTTCGGACGGTAATACGATGTGCCTGCCATACCCTTCGAGCCTGGCAGATATTGCCAGGGCGCTCGATCTGGCCATCGTTGGCCGGCGACCCGCGGCAGCACCGACTGGCACCGCAGGCGGTCGAAATGCGCGGGCTGAACCATTGAAGCCTGTCAGGGAGTTTGGCGCCCTGATAGAACGAGCGAAGTGCGAGGCGAATGGTATGGGGCTCAAGGAATCGTTGCAGGAACTGCTCATACTGATGCACGGTTTGACCCATGCCGAGGATGCGGTGGCGCTGGAACGACATGTCAAGGAGCTGTACGACGCCTATACCGATCGCGGTGCCGTCGCCTGCGCCAGGCTCGCCTTGGCATACACCATGGATATCAGAAATGGCAATGATGGAGGCCATGCGGAGCCTCGCATGGAAACCGGGAGGAAATGATGCCCAGAATACTTGTGGTCGAGGATGATTTTGGCAGCCGGGTCATGATGCAACGGCTCCTGGCCGAGTATGGTGACACCGACGCAGTGGTCGATGGGCAGGAGGCGGTCGATGCGTTCTCCTTGGCCCTTGAGGAAGATCAACGCTATGATCTGATACTGCTGGACATCATGATGCCGAAGATGGATGGCCAGGAGGCGCTGAAGCGCATCAGGAACATCGAGAACGAACATGGCATACCGCCGGCGCAGGAATCGATCATCATCATGACGACTGCTCTTGACGATCCTACCAACGTCATCGAAGCCTACGCAAAGGGTGGAGCCACATCGTATATCGTCAAGCCCATCGACCGGCTCAAGGTCCGTACGACGCTGACCAAGGCCGGGTTCAGGCCACTCGTCAAGACTCCATGACCACGCTGGCCAGGTCCGGGCCTATTGCCCGCGTAGCGATATGCGAGGACGAGTACATAGTCGCGCTCGACATACAGGCGTTCCTCAAGAAGAACGGCTACGAGGTGACTGGCATCTTCGCTTCAGCCGAGGAGCTGCTTGCCTCGATGGAGACGAACAAGCCTGACCTGGTATTGATGGATATCTACCTGCAGGGCGCCATGGACGGCATCGAGGCCTCATCGATCCTCTATGAACGCTGGGACATTCCGGTCATCCTGCTGACCGCCTACAACGACAACGAGATGATAGAGCGGGCGAAGCTGACGCAGCCCTACGCGTACATTCTCAAACCTTACGATCCCTGCGAGCTGCGTACCGCGCTGTCCATTGGTCTGTTTCGCGCGGCCATGGAGCGCCGGTTGCGCACGAGTGAACAGCGGTATCGCGGATTGTTCGAAGATGGCATCGCCGCGGCGTTCCTGGTTGGCATCGATGGCACGATCATAGAGTCGAATCGCGCACTCAAGACTCTGGCGCCCGGCGCCGGGACCGTTGCCGACTTCTTTGTCGATGATGATGACGCCGGCGGCCTGCTGAACGCGATACGGTGTGGAACGCCGTTCAGGCAGCGCGAGGTTCGGGTCAGGCGCGCCGACGGTCACGATGCCTGGGCGCTTTTCAACGCCGTGCCCATACGCTTGTCCGATGGAACCGCCGCCTACCAGTGTCAGGCAGTCGATGTGACGGAGCGCCGCACGCTGCTCGATCAGGTGGTACACGCGCAGAAGCTGTCGACGATAGGCCGTTTCGCCGGCGGCGTCGCCCATGACTTCAACAACGTGCTTACCGCCGTGCTCGGCTATGTCCGCCTGCTCAGGTCTGATTTCGAGGACGAGGGGCGTTCGATCGATGAGCTCGATGGGATAGAACAGGCGGCACGCAGGGCGGCCGCGCTTTCCAGGCAGATATTGGTCTTCTCACGGCGCGACGACGTCGATCCAACCCTGTTCCGGCTTTCTGCCTTGCTCCTGGGGCTTGAGAAGATGCTGAAGCGCGTCATTGGCGATGGAGCCACGCTGGTCGTCAGAGTCGATGAAGACAGCCCCGATACGATACGGGCCGACAGGACGCGGGTGGAACAGGCGGTGGTCAATCTTGTTGCCAATTCGCGCGATGCCACGCAGGCCGGCGGCCGCATCCTGGTATCATCCGGTCCGGTCGTGCTTGCGGTGGATGGTGATGGTGTCTTCGGGCCGATACCATCCGGCACGTGGGGACGCATAGAGGTGCAGGATGAAGGCGAAGGCATCGACCCTCAAGTCTTGCCGCAGATATTTGAACCATTCTTTACGACCAAGTCACCCGATCGGGGTACCGGACTGGGACTCTCGACGGTCTCGAGCATCATGAAGCAGGCCGGCGGCCACATCGTACTGACGTCGCAGCGTGGCGTCGGCACGACCGTCCAGTTGCTCTTCCCACTCGACGCGACAGGCGAGATGGCCACGGCGGATGCATCGATGCGGCATGACTCTGCCGTCGGCAGGGATGGACTGGGCAATGGGCGAACCGTGCTGCTGGTCGAGAGCGACGACGCGGTGCGCACCATCATCCGAGCCCTGCTGGACAAGGCCGGGTATCGGGTCGTGTGTTCCAGACATCCTGGAGAGGCGCTGCTCCTGGCAGAGCATCCCGATCTGCGTCCCGATGTGCTCGTCAGCGACATGGCCATGCCGCTGCTCGACGGACCGGGCCTGGCGGCCCGGTTGCGCGTGGGCATTCCCAACCTGCCGGCCCTGTTCCTGCGTTCCCATGAAGGTGAGGGCATGGAAGTCGCAGGTACACCGATCGATTCCTGCCTGGAGAAGCCCTGTTCAGCTGACGAATTGCTGTCTGTCCTGGACCGGCTGCTTCAGGACAGGATGCTTCCGTAGAGTCGCGTCTCGAGGTCCACCGCGGCGCTGCTGGTGTATGAGCGCTGCGAGCGGTCCAGACTCAGATCGATTGTGTCGAGAACCCTGGCAGGCCGCTCGGAGAGCACCGCGATCCTGTCTGCCAGGTAGATGGCCTCGCGGACATCGTGGGTGACGACGATGGCGCTCCGTCCATCCTCGGCGCGAATCTTCACAAACAGGTCCATCACCGCTATGCGGGTCTTCAGGTCGAGCGACGAGAAAGGCTCGTCGAGCAGGAGGAAGTCCGACGGGTAGGCGAACGCCCTGGCCAGCGCTACTCGCCTGCGCTGGCCTCCGGACATCGCGGCCGGCTTCGAGTCCGCCTGATCTTCGAGTCCAACCGCAGAGAGCGCCTGCCACGACAGGCGTTGCGCGGCGGCCGCTTCGATGGATGGCCGCAGCACAAACGCGATGTTGTCCCGCGCGCTCTTCCAGGGCAGCAGCCGGTCTTCCTGAAAGACATAACTGGCCCGGCCAGCAGCGAAGCCGTCGATACTGCCTGCGTAGTCATGGTCCAGCCCTGCCAGTATGTTGAGCAGCGTCGTCTTGCCACAGCCCGATGGCCCCAGCACCACGGTAATGGCACCTTCGGGTATGGCGAGGTCGATGCCGGCCAGGACCGGCGTCGATTGGTAGCGCTTCTCGAGCCGATCTATCGTGTATGACACGCGATCCTCCGCGATACATGGTCAAAGAGCGCATCGCTGATGGCGCACAGGATGACGCCGGCTGCCGCCCATGCGAACACCTCTGCCGTCTCGAGCGCCATCCTGGCGTTCTGCATTCCGGTGCCAAGGGCGTGGGCAGGCATGCTCAGAACCTCGCCGGCCACGACTACCTTCCAGGACAGCCCCACCGCATTGCGCGCGGCCGAGATGACATGCGGCATCGCCGATGGCACCCGGATCTGGAAGAGGGCCTTGCGCCTTGAAATGCCGAACGAAGCAGCCATCGCCATCAGCCTCGGATCCGCGGCCCTGATGCCTGCGGCTACATCGGCCGCAACGACGGGGAAGGCCATGACCACCGCGGAGAAGACGGGCACGACACCGGCAGGGAACCATATCAGCGCAAGCAGTATGACCGCGAGCACCGGTGTCGCGCGCACGATTGTCAGGCCCGGCGCCATCAGGGCTTCCACCCGCCGCGATGCACCACCGGCGAGTCCGAGTGCCAGTCCCAGCGCCATTGATATGCCAAAGGCCGCCAGTCCACGACCGGCCGTCGCGGCGAAGGCTGCCGCGAACCTGGCGGTGATGGCTACCCGCGCGAGGGTCTGCAGCACCCGCTCGGGTGCGGGCAGGATGATGTCGGCGCCGATACCGATGGAGGCGAGCTTCCACAGCGCGATGATGACGGCCAGCGCCAGTAGCCCATCCACCCTGGAAGCGGCGCTTCCTTGTCCGTGCTCGATCCGGCAGGCCTTAGCGCTTGACGCTGGCGTACCAGGCCTCATCGGGCAATCTCGAGCCAATCGACGCTGGCGCCGCGGCCAGGAAGACGGACAACAGGGCCTCTATCGAGGCGCGTGCCTCGCGCGCGGGGATGAACACAAAGGCGCAGGAAGGAATGGCAGCGCTGGCTATAGGTGCCTTGAGCCCCATGTCATACTGCTCGACCAACGAGCCGGCGGCGGCCGGATCACCGAGCACGCTGGATATCGAGGCCTTGTAGTCGGCGAGGAGGGCCGCGACGGCTCCCGGCCTCTCGGTAATCAGTCGCGTACGGATGACGAATACGCTCATGGGATAGTCAGCCTGTCCTGTCACCTTCGACCAGAGCGCCGACAGCGAGAACGGGACTCGAGCCTGGGTGTTCCCCTTGAGCGCAAGGGTTGCAAAGGGCTCTGGCAGTACGGCGATGGCGACCCGGCCAGCGGCGATACTGGCGGCCAGCTCGGGATATGGCATGCTGAAGATCAGATTGACATCCTTGTCCGCATCGATGCCAAAGTGTGGCATGATGGTCCGAAGGAGATACTCCGGTGTGGCCCCCTGGCCAGCGACATAGACATCACGGCCTTTCAGGTCGGCAATCGACGCAATCGACGCGTCTGTCGTTACCACCTTGACCATGCCGTTGCCAACGACGGCGAGCAGGCTGTACTGCTGGCCGGCGTTATAGAGTTTGGCGGCCATGTTGACCGGCAGAACCGCCGCGTCCAGCTCGCCCGATAGCATCTTGGCCACCATCGCATCGGCGGAGGCGACGCCCTGGATGGCAAACCTGGCATTGTCCGGCAGCGTCGGGTCATCTTCGAACAGGCGTATCGCGCCGATACCCGTCGGCCCCTTGATGGCTCCGATATTGATCAGTATGGGCTCAAGTGCTGGCTGATCAGGAGCCGTGCCGGCCGTGCCGGACTTGGCACCCATGGCGGCGAGAGGTGCAAGGCACGCACTCGCAACGAGCAGTGCCAGAATCGATCGTTTCATGGTCGTTCCTTTCAATCTCGCCGACGATAGTACCATTCTTGTCCGGGGCGGAACAAGCTTCGTGCAGCTAGCTACCGCTTTCCCCGGCGACGATTATCCAATATAGTAGAATCATGCGATGTGATGTCTGCGGTTCGGGCGACCAGGTCTTCTTCATCAAGCCAGAAGGCTCGGATGGCGAACTGCATCTGTGCAGGGCGTGTGCACTCGAGCGTGGCTACATGGGCGATGCGGCCGGACAGCCTGTGACCGCGTGTCCGGTCTGCGGCATGACCATCGATCGCCTCCGTTCCGGCGGAAGGCTCGGGTGCCCGAGCTGCGCCATCACATTCAAGCCTGAGATCATGGCCATGCAGCGGCGAGCGAGCCGGGCCGGCCGCTATGAGGGCAAGGTTCCCGATGACAGGCACCATGGCCCGGACAGTCAGGAGATTGGCGCCCTGAACATGGAGCTCGAGTCCGCCATCCAGGCGGAGCATTTCGAGGAAGCGGCGCGCATCCGTGACCGAATCAAGGCGAAGAGGAGCCCGAACCCATGAGGCTGAATTCGCCGAGCGTCGGGCCGGTCTCCACCGGATCATATCCAGAGTTCGACGTGGTGCTGCGGTCTCATGTCGCGATTGACAGGAATGTCGAAGGCCTGCGCTTCCCCCACGCGCTGAACGACGCACAGCGGCATGATCTGGGGTTGCGGCTCTGTGCCGCATTGCGGGCCTCTGGTTTTGTCGTGGCCCAGGCAGCCGAACTGGACGCTTCGTTCAAGTCGGCACTGGCCGAGCGCGAGCTCTATGCAAGGCCATACCTCCTGGACGATACGAACGCCGTCGCGCTCGGTGAGAGGCTGCCCGTGTGGGCCGCGGTCAACCAGAGCAACCATCTCTCGCTCCATGCCTCGCATCCCGGACTCGATACAGCCACGGCCTGGCAGGACGTCTCCGCTTCGGAAGATGCGCTGCTTGTGGCCAGCGGGGCGACACACTGGGCGTTTGACGCCGATCTTGGCTATATCATGTCGGAGGCTGGCTTCTGCGGTACCGCGCTGGCGGCCTCGGTCATGATCCATGCCCCGGCGCTCGTCATATCCGGTCTCGCGGAGACCGCGTTCAAGCGCGCGATGGAGGCTGGCTTCATGGTCTTTGGGGCATACTCCGGGCTGGGCGCCTCCGCGGGCTCGCTCTTCGAACTGTCGCTGCCGAGGGCCTACCACGATGCAGAGCGCGCAACGCTGGCCCGTCTCGATGCTGCCGCCCGCGCCCTTGCCGAATACGAACGCCGCGCCAGGGAGCAATTGCTGCGTGACAGCCCCTGGGAGATTCTCGACGTGATAGGCCGGGCATTGGGCAGCGCGCAGGGTGCATGGATGCTGACCCGTGATGAGGCCGCGGACATCGTGTCAGGGCTACGACTGGGCGTCGCCATGGGCGTGCTGGCCGGCATGGATCTGGCCGATGTCGGCGAACTGTGGGTTTCTTTGCGGACCAAGGTGTCATCGGCCGACAGCGGCGAGCAGCCATCTGCCGATAATGAACCTGAGGCAGCCATCAGAGCCAGCGCGTTGCGCCATGCCACGGCCAAGGTCGACTTTTCAGAGAGGTATCGCGATGTTTAAGGGTCTGACCAAACGCGCTCAGCGGATATTGACCGTGCTGGCCCAGGAAGAGGCCAGGCGCTTTCATGCCGGAGAACTTGCTCCGGAACACGTCTTGCTGGCTATCCTGCGCGAAGGAGAGTGTACCGGCTACCGGATGCTCGCCTCCATGAAGATGGATCTGCGGGAACTCTCCATCGATCTGGAACGCGCGGCATCAAGCAGAAAGGGTGGCTTTCTGCTCGGCGATGCACCGCTGTCACGCAGGCTGAAGTCGATGCTCGAGACCGCGGCGGAAGAGGCCCGGCTGATGGAAGGCGAATACATAGGCAGCGAGCATCTGACCATAGCGGCGGCACGCGAGAGTGGCTCCGTCCTCGAGCACTTCCTGTCGCGCTATGGCGTATTCTACGAGCAGCTCAGAGCCGCGCTCAGGCTGTTGTCCGCGAGCCGTCAGGAGCCAGAGGCTCCGGATGCCGACAAGTCCGGTACGCCAGTACATGGAGGCCTGACATCGCCGCAGACTGCCTCGTCTTCCACGCAGAAACGCCTGCCTGGCGGCGCGACGCCCTTGCTCGACGAGCATTCACGCGATCTGACAGCGTGGGCTCGCGAAGACCGTATCGACCCGGTGGTCGGCCGGGACGAAGAGACGCGTCGCGTCGTCCGGATCCTGTCGCGAAGGAGCAAGAACAACCCGGTGCTCATCGGTGATCCTGGCGTCGGCAAGACGGCAATCGTGGAGGGCCTTGCGCTCAGAATGGCTCGCGGCGATGTGCCAGACGGACTCCTGGGCAAGCGGCTCGTGGTACTCGACATGGCCTCCATCGTCGCCGGCACCAAGTATCGCGGTGAGTTCGAGGAGCGGCTGAAACGTATCATGAAGGAGATAGCCGCCTCCGGCAACGTCATCCTGTTCATCGACGAGCTGCACACGATCATCGGGGCAGGCAGCGCCGAAGGCACCATCGACGCGTCCAATATGCTCAAACCGGCCCTGTCGCGCGGCGAGCTGCAATGCATAGGCGCGACGACACTCGATGAGTATCGCAAGTATTTCGAGAAGGACGCGGCGCTGGAACGCCGGTTCCAGACGGTGCTGGTCGAGGAACCGACAATCGAGGAGACCATAGCGATTCTGCAAGGCATACAGGAACGGTACGAGCGCTATCACGGCATACGGTATGCCCGCGATGCGGTAGAAGCCTCGGTGCGGCTTGCGGAACGGTATGTCAGCGACCGTTTCTTGCCTGACAAGGCCATCGACGTCCTCGATGAGGCAGGAGCCAGGAAGAAGGTGGAGAGTCCGGTGCAGGGTTCCGAGCTCGGAACCATCGAGGCGGAAATACGCAGGCTGACCGAAGAGAAGCTGGCTCTGGTATCCACCCAGAATTACGAGAAGGCCGCAGAGGTCCGCGATCGTGTCCGCGAGCTGAAATCGGAGCTTGAAACCCTGAAGGCCCGGACCATCGCATCGAGCGGAAGCGCCGCGCTTGTCGGCGTCGATGATGTGCGCACGGTCGTGTCGGAGATGACCGGTATTCCGGTGGAGCGCATAGCCGATGGTGAGTCCGAGCGGCTCACGAGCCTGGAGGCCGAACTGCATCGCCGCGTCGTCGGGCAGGACTATGCCGTCAAGGCGCTCGCCTCGGCGGTCAGGCGGTCCCGGGCGGGCATATCGGATCCACGCAGGCCGCTGGGGTCGTTCATATTCCTCGGGCCTACCGGCGTCGGCAAGACGCTGCTCGCGAAGACCCTTGCCGAGAGTCTGTTCGGCAGCGAGGAAGCGCTGATTCGCATCGACATGTCAGACTTCATGGAGAAGCACAACGCCTCGCGGCTCGTCGGGGCTCCGCCCGGCTATGTCGGCTATGACGAAGGCGGCATGCTGACCGAACGGGTCCGGCGCAAGCCGTACAGCGTCGTGCTGTTCGACGAGATAGAGAAGGCCCATCCGGACGTGTTCAATCTGCTGTTGCAGCTCCTGGAAGAGGGCGAGTTGCGCGACAATCTGGGGCACGCGGTGTCGTTCAGGAACTGTGTCATCATCATGACCAGCAACGCCGGAACGCGGGAGCTGACGCGGGGCGCCAGGCTGGGTTTCGGCGCGGAAACGAACCGCTTTGACTATGCAGCGGTCAAGTCGGCCGCGCTCGCGGAGCTCAAGCGCCTCTTCAATCCGGAATTCATCAATCGGGTCGATGAAGTGGTGGTGTTCCATCCGCTTGACCAGCAGCAGGTACGGCTGGTGCTCGATCTTGAATTGTCACAGCTGCGCAGACGGCTCGCCGAACGGGGCATCGCGATCGATCTGGATCGCAAGTCGATCGATCTGCTTGTCGAGGATGGTTACGACGAGGCCTATGGCGCGAGGCCGATGCGGCGGCTCATCACCAAGCTGCTGGAGGACCCGCTTGCGGCTATCGTGGTCGAAGGTTCGTGCCCGCCGGGCTCGACGGCAAGGGTTCGGGAGAAGAGCCGGACGCTCGTCATCAAGATTGTGGCTCCGAAACGGCTGGCACCGGTCAAGGCAGGCGATCACTGAGGCAGCATGCGGTGAGGCCTATTCGTCATCCCTGCCGATGAGACGCCTCAGCTCACGCAGGCGCGGGTCATCGATCTTGATGTGCAGATTCTTCTCCTCAGTCGGCAGTACCAGCCCTTTCGGTCCGTTCTTGGCCCGGCGCAGATATTTCGCCTGGGTATAATACAGATCGCCAGCTCCGGCTGTCCTGCCCTTGGAATAGTGCAGGGCGAGCGTGCCTGCGTCGATCATGATTTCAAGAGGCACGGACTTGCCTGGCCGGTTCTTGACGAAGACATACGAACCCGCGTAGTCCCGCGCATGGAACCACAGATCATTGCCGCGGATATGGCGTCGCAACAGCTCGTCATTCTCTGCGGCCGACCTGCCAATGAGGATCAGCCAGCCATCACGCTCGAGGGAAAGGCCGGGATAGCGTTTGGGCGCCTGCGATGGGGCAGTCTTTCGCCTTGCCAGAAAGGCTCGAATCGCGTAGGGATTCTGCTCGGCCTCGATGCGTGCCCGTTCGATGGCGAGCGTCTCCAGCATCGATGTCACTTCATGCAGCTCGGACTGCGAATCGGCTGCGCCGGACCTGGCCTTCTTTGACTTCTCGTACCAGCTGCGCGCGTTGTCCAGAATGCTGTGCGCAGGATCGATCTTGATGACGACGGTGCCGCCGCGGTAGAAATCGTCGAGTGAGACCGTGCTGCCATTGACCGGTGCCGTCTGGCTGGCCATGAGGATGTCGCCGAGTTCACGGTAGCGGTCGGCATCCGCGGCGTCTGCTACCGCCTTCTGGAGCGCGGCGGCCCGGGCCGACAGGCCGGCCTGTCGCTGGTCGAAGTACCGGGTCGCCTTGTCGAGCAGGGCGACCCGTGACAGCTCGGAGCCATGTTCGGCGTAGTACGCGTCGACCCGCTCATTGAAGGTCCCGGCTCCAGGCAGGTCTCGGATCGCGAATTCGCGCCGCGGCGCCTCGCCCGCGGTCGGCGCGTAGTGTCCGCCGGTCAGCTCGCCCCTGGAAGGTTTCCTGGCCAGCGCATCGATGATGGTGCCATCGGGGGTGGTCAGTATCAGGTTGGCGGCCCCAGACCACAGCCGGGCATAGAGCAGGCACGCATCGTCGTCCCTGCCGATGGCGAGCCTGACGATCCGCTCCGGGCCAAGCTGCTCGACTGATTCTATCCGCGCCCCGCGAATATGCGACCGGAGCAGCTCCATGAAACGCTGTGGCTTGTCTGCCTTGGGCACCGGCATGGTTGTCGCATGCAGCCGGCAGGCACCATGGGCGACGCAGAACAGCAGTTCGGTCGCCACACCTGGCTTGTACAGCGAGAGCACCAGCGTGTCATACGATGGCTGCACGATCTTCTGTACCTGCGCCCCGATAATGTCGAGCTCGGACAGAATCAGGTCAATCTCGCGCCAGTTCAGCGACATGGTGGCAGCGCCGATCAGGCGCCGTGGCAGTGCTTGTACTTCTTGCCCGAGCCGCAGGGGCACGGATCGTTGCGTCCGACCTTCGGGTAGCTGCGTACCACCGTCGCATTGCGCGGGGCCGCTCCCTGGGCCATCGCTCCGGAACTCGCCTGTGCCTTGGCCTCCTGTGCCGCATCCGCTCCGCCAAAGCGTCCGACTTCGTCGTGTCTGGTTTCGCCGCCGGTGACGACCGGCCTGATGCTACGATCTTCCTGCCGCTGGATGCGGACCAGAAACAGGGTGCTGGCCACGCTGCGCCTGATGTCCTCGATCATCGCCTCGAACAGGTCGAACCCTTCGAGTTTGTACTCGAGCAAGGGGTTCTTCTGTGCGTAGCTTCTCAGGTAGACGGCCTCGCGCAGAGCCTCCATGTTCTCAAGGTGGTCAAGCCAGCGCTGGTCTATCGCGGCCAGGTACTTCCACCGGAGGAAATGGTTGAGGTTGTCGGTGCCGGCCATCGCCAGCTTCTCTTCCATGTCGCGGTCGAGCTCGGCATTGGCCGCCGCCCGCAGGGTCTCGGCGTTCCTCGACTCCACCGAATCGGACTTGAATGGCAACTGGAATCCGAACGCTTCCTTGCAGGAGTCCTGCAGCACCATCCACGCGCCCTTGGGGTCATTCTTCGAACCATCGGCGAACGCGTCGAGGAACACATCGACCATCTCGCGAGCGGTACCCATCACGCGCGCGGCTATGTCCTCATCCCTGATGATGGTATCGCGCTGCGCGTAGATGAACGACCGTTGCTGATTCAGCACATCATCGTACTCAAGCAGGTGCTTGCGTATGTCGAAGTTGCGCTCTTCGACACGCTTCTGGGCGTTCTCCATCGTCTTGTTGAGCAGGGGATGGTATATCGGTTCGCCTTCCTTCATGCCGACCTTCATCATCAGGCCCTTGAGGTTGGCTCCGCCGAACAGGCGCATCAGATCGTCGTCGAGCGATATGAAGAAGCGGGACCTGCCTGGGTCACCCTGACGGCCCGAGCGGCCGCGGAGCTGGTTGTCGATGCGCCTTGATTCGTGGCGTTCGGTACCGAGGACGTACAGGCCCCCGGCCGCCTTGACTTCTTCATAGTCCTGCATCCAGGTCGCGTATTCCAACGCCAGCGCCGCGCGGTACGTCGCCTCATCGGCGGAGGTGCCGGCCTTCTTGCGGGCCCGATACTCGGGGTTGCCGCCAAGCTTTATGTCGGTGCCGCGACCAGCCATGTTCGTCGCGATCGTGACACTGCCCTTCGCTCCGGCCTCGGCAATGATCGTCGCCTCGCGCGCGTGGTTCTTGGCGTTCAGCACCTCGTGCCGCACGCCGCGCCGTGTCAGCGCCGCCGACAGCCGTTCCGACTTGTCTATGCTGACGGTGCCGACCAGCATGGGCTGGCCCTTCGCGTGAGCCTCCACGATCTCGTCGCAGATTGCCTCGAACTTCTCCGCCTCGTTGAGGAATACCAGATCGTCCTCATCGAGACGGGCGACCGGCCGGTTGGTCGGTATGACGACCACATCGAGTTCGTATATCTTCTGGAACTCCACGGCCTCGGTCTCGGCCGTGCCCGTCATGCCGGCGATCTTGTCGTACATGCGAAAATAGTTCTGGAAGGTGATCGTGGCCAGCGTCCTGTTGCGCCTGGCTATCTTGATCCGTTCCTTCGCCTCGATGGCCTCGTGGAGGCCATCGGAATAGCGGCGCCCGTGCAGGATGCGTCCCGTGAACTCATCGACGATCTGGACCAGGCCGTCCTGGACGACGTACTCCGTATCCTTCTGAAACAGGTCCCGGGCCCTGATGGCTTGGGTAAAGTAGTGCACATACTCGAAATTCTGCTCGTCAAAGAGCGAGCCCTGGATCAGACCGCGCTTCTTCAGCGCCGTCTCCATCCTGGCAAGACCGTCGGACGTAAAGGAGACTTTCTTGTTCTTCTCTTCTATCTTGTAGTCGCCATTGAGTTCCTCGCCCTGTTCCTCTTTCGGGTACTCGCCCGTTGCGGGATCCTTCTCGACCTCGACCAATTGCGGAGCTAGCCGCGAAACCTCGTTGATCTTGTAGGTATCGTCTTCGGCCGCTCCCGAAATGATGAGCGGCGTCCTTGCCTCGTCTATCAGTATCGAGTCTATCTCGTCGACCACGCAGTAGTGGTGGCCGCGCTGAACCCTGGCGGACGGATCCATGGCCATGTTGTCGCGCAGGTAGTCGAAACCGAACTCGTTGTTCGTGCCATAGGTGATGTCCTGGGCATAGGCCTTGCGTCTGGCGTCGTTGTCCATGTTCGACAGTATCGCGCCGACGCTGACACCAAGATAGGAATACACGGAACCCATCCAGCCTGCGTCGCGCTCGGCCAGGTAATCGTTGACGGTAACGACATGCACGCCCTTGCCGTCAAGGGAGTTAAGGTACGCGGCAGAGACCGACGAAAGGGTCTTGCCTTCGCCTGTCTTCATTTCGACTATCTTGCCATCGTGCAACACGATGCCGCCCAGTATCTGCGTATCGAAGGGGCGTTCGCCCAGCACCCGTCGCGCGGCCTCGCGGGCTAGTGCGAACGCGTCCGGCAGAATGGACTCCAGCGTTTCGCCCGCGGCGATGCGTTGTCTGAATTCCGCCGTCTTTGCGGGGAACTCCTGTGGTTTCAAAGCCATCGCCCAGGCCTCGCGCGCGTTGACCGCATGGAGCCGGGGCAGAAGTTCCTTAATATCTCGCTCGCGCTTTGAACCAAAGAGCGCTGTCAGGGGGTTGAACGCCATGACTGTTAATCTATATCTTTTCAGGATGAGCGGTCAAGGCGAACCGCACCATGGGGCGGAGGTCTTTGCGTGCTAAAGAGCTATCGTGGAAACCGGGTCGGGCTCGCGGCTGTCGGCTTGATCATCATGCTGCTGTGCAATCTGGCATCGTGTGCCGACTCCAGAACCGTTACGACCTTGCAGCGCGAGCCACTGTTCTCGTTGGGGTATGGCGTCCTTGAAGACCAGCTGAACCTCTTCAATCTTGACAACAAGGCGCCGCCTCAGAAGACCAGGCTGGCCATGCGTGATGGTATCTTCTTCGTATCGAATGGCAACGCCGCCAAGGTGCTGACCCTGTCCTCGTTCGGCGACCTGCTCGCGATGGTCTACAACCCGGACAAGAATCCTCCACCGGTTACGCTGCAGCCTGCCCAGGCCGGCTCCGCCGTGCAGGGCCGTACTGCCAGACCGTATCCGTTCTCGGCGCCAGGCGAGATAGCCGTCGATTCAAAGCGTACCATCTTCGTGGAGGATCGAGTGCCGGAGAACAGGCGCTCCTACGACGAGGGGATGGCCGCCAGCCTGGAGTCTGTCGTGTTGCGGTTCTCCCGCGATGGAGAATACCTGGACTATCTGGGCCAGGAAGGTGTCGGCGGCACGCCGTTTCCAATGCTTTCCGGCCTGTACATAACGCCCTCGGACGAGTGCATCGTCGTCTCGCTGACGGGAGTCGGCTGGAGCATCTTCCGTTTTGACCCACGTGGCACGCTGATGTCAACGATAACGGTCAAGCGCGACGATCTTCCCCGGCCACCCGAGGAATCATCGAGCATCGCGTCGATGGACAGCATCGTCGCCGCGCCTTCGGGGTCGGGGCTGCTGCTCAAGATTGACTACTACCGCGAGGTGATAGACCAGGAGACGCATACGCAGGCGGGTATCGATTTCTCGTCGTCCTGGGCCTGGTTGATGGATGGAACGACCGGCAGCTATACCGAGCGCTACGAGTTGCCGGGTTTCGAATCGATAGCGGAACACAAACCCGACGACCAGCGGGTGCCCAGGGCGTGGCAGCTGGCCGGTGCGGCGGCCGGGCAGATATTCCTGATGGCAGCCGACGATGACGGCTCCACCTACTATGGCCTCTTCGACATGCATACGAAGTCATTCAGACGATTCTCGCTGCGCATCGATCCCGACGAGATGCAATACACGGCCTTTTCGCTTTCTCCGGACGGCATCCTGTCGGCGATGCTCGGTTCGCCCTACGAGGCACGCTTCGTCTGGTGGCGTTTCGACAAGATGATCGGAGGCCTGTCCCGGTGACGCCGCTCGGTACGCTCTCCGAGTGCCTGCGGCTCGACCGCGAGGTTGCAGCCGCTTCGGCACTCTCCGATGACGCTCGGATGGAATCGGCGGCGCGGGGGATGGTGGCGGCACTGGGCGCCGACCCCGAGCTGATGGCGGCGATGCGCGGTTCATCGGTGCCGGCCGTCGGGCTGTGCGGTACCGGCAACAATGGTGGCGACACGCTGGCCGTGCTCAGGCTTCTGGCCGAATCAGGGCTGACCGGGCTGGTCGCCATCATGGGAGCCGGTTCCTGCGCGCTGCTTGAACGACAGAAGGCGGCGGCCGCAGCCGCCGGTGTCGCCGTCGTCCCTGCCGTCGACGCCGAGGCGGCGGTCTTGGTCGGGCGGGCCGGCATCGTGCTCGATGGCATCGCGGGCATAGGGTATCACGGGCCGCGGCGCGCATCGTTGACGGACCTCTTTGAGCTGGCCGGGCATGCGCGATGCCCGGTAGTCGCCATCGATATCCCTTCGGGCCTTGGTCCGCTTGTTTCGACCGACACAGACCCTGAGCCGCCGGTGCATGCGGCCGTTACCCTCTGCGTCGAGCCAGTCAAGGCCGAGCTGTATTTCCCTGGCTACAGAAGGTGCGTCGGCCGCGTGGAGGCCATTGGCGGCGTCTTCGCGCGCGCATCGTTCGGCACGGCAGGAATCCAGCTCCTTGATGGCGGGGACATGGAGCGTCTGCTTCCGAGCCTCGACCCGGACAGCCACAAGGGTACCCGCGGTGCGCTCGGTGTGTATGCCGGAGCGATCGGTTCGACTGGAGCGGCCGTGCTGTGTTCCCGTGCCGCCGCCGCGGCCGGCGCCGGCAGTGTCACCGTGATGGCTCGCGATGAGCTTCTGGGCACGCTGTCGGGTCTGCTGATATCGCAGATGGTGCGGCCCGCTACCGACCCCGGGTACCGCCGTTTCTCGGCTCTGGTGGCTGGGCCGGGCTGGGGCATCGACGCGCTGTCGAGACGCCTGTTCGAAGGCGTGTGGGATGCCGAAGTACCGCTCGTGCTCGATGCGGACGCTCTTGCCCTGCTGGCCGAGCGCCCGGTTGCGGTGCGGAACCATCCACTGGTCATGACGCCACACCCTGGGGAATTTGTCGCCGTCGCGGCCATGGCGCTCGGCCTCGATGCCGCCCAACCGGCGGTCAGGGAGCGCCTGGGACGCCGGGCGCGTTTCGATACCGCCGCCATTGTTCGGGAAACAGCCGCCGCCCTGGGTGCGGTTGTCGTTCTGAAGAATTCGCTGACCTGGATAGGCGACCCCGCCGGGGCTCTGGCGGTTTGGGACGGGCGCAATCCCGCGATGGCTACCGCCGGTTCGGGCGACGTGCTGGCCGGACTCGTCGGCGGTCTTCTGGCGCGCGGTGCGGATCCATTCGATGCGGCACGGGCGGCCGTCATCGTGCATGGACTGGCTGGCCGCGCCGCGGTCACGCACGGTTTCTTCGAGGCCGAGGCCCTGCTTGCCCCTGCGGCCGCGCTGACCTACGCAAGGAGACCCGATGGAGACGCGTGAGAAGGGACAACCAGACTTCTACTATAACAGGGAGAAGCGGCTTGAAAGGGCCAGCGACAATGCACGGTTCGCGGTAGACCACTATGGCAAGAGGCGTCAGGGCATGATCAAGACCCTGACCGCGACGCCGGGGCTCATGTTCCTGTTCTTTACCGTCGTGTTCATGATCATGGTTGCCTTGGTGCTTGGCTTCGTCGCAGGGCGCCAGGACAGCGGCACCGTCGATGGCAACGCCATATCGGCCAAGGCGCTCTGGTTCGAAGGCAGCGTCTATGTTACCGTCCGCCGGGAGCGGCCACTCTTTGCAGCCTCCAGGCGCTCGGCCGTCGAGATCAGGGCCGGTGATGGGACGGGGTCGGCCGTCGGCATGATACAGGCTTCCGACGACGAGCTGCGGTTGCGTTTCCCGGCACCGGCAAAACCGGATCGGATCGCCATCATCGCGAGCGCCACCAGGCGTGACGGCGCCGTCGCGAGCGTCGAACTTGCCGCCAGGGTCGAGTAGGAGGGCCCCTTCTCCTCAGCAGGAGCCATCCTTGACCGTGCCGGTGGATTTCGGTATGGTTTGCTAATCGAAACTAGTATAAAATCGAGTCGAGGCTGGGCCGTTCGGCTCCGCTGCCGCAACAAATTTGTCCAAAGGGCACAAGGAGGATGGCGCCATGGTACAGTTCTACCTGCTCAGCGTCCTCATGAATATCGTTACTGGATACGCGCTTGTTTCATTCAACACTGAGCCGAAGGGAACAAAATTCGATGGCGTCAGGGAATTCCTGAAGGATTCGACCATACGTCTGGTGCTTGGCATACTCTGCACGACCGTCGGCTTCTTCAAGCTGTTGACGGTCATGCGCGGTGACATACCGGTGATTGGCGACTTCGTGCCATCGGTGGCAGGCATGGCCGCTGGCTTCACGATGCTGCTCGAATTCTACAAGGCCAATTCCAAGGTAACCACACAGACGCTCGACAGGCTCGATTCGATCTTTGTCGCCAACAGCCGCATCGTCGGTATCGTCGCCATGTCCAGTGGCTTCGTTCATTTCCTGTTCGCCAACGTGCTGTTCCTGTAGATGCGATCGGTAGCCGGCATAGCGATCCGCGGTCGCACGGTCTTTGTAGCCAGAAGGCTGGCCGGCGGCGAGATGGGGGGCAGATGGGAGTTCCCCGGTGGCAAACTCGAGCCGGGTGAAACCGATGCCGAGGCGGTCGTGCGCGAGTTTGAAGAAGAATTTGGCCTCGTCATATCGGCAGGACCGGTCATCGGCGAGTCGAAGTTCCGCAACAAAGGCCTGGACTACGAGTTGGCGGCGATCGCGGTGGTGTTCGAAGGCGAACCGGCGGTGTTGCGCGAACATGATCGTTGCGCATGGGTCGATCTGGACGGCCTTGCCGAGCTGGATCTGGCCGATTCGGACCGCTCGCTGATACCCTTTCTAATGACGCTCGACGTCATCACCTGAATCGAAGAGTCCCAATTCGGGCTTGTCATCCGGACCGGCCGGCTGGTTCAAGAGTATCTCCACCCGAGCCTCGATCTTGTCCAGGTCCTTTTCCAGACTCCTGGAAAGCTTGACACCCTCCTCGAATACGGCGACCGCCTCTTCCAGTGCCAGTTCCGGTTCCCTGATGCGCTCGGACAGTTCCTCGAGGCGCTGCAACCGTTCTTCAAAATTCTTCATGACCGGACCTCCGTGATGCGAGCGTCAGCCTCGCCGACAGAAAATGTTATGGTGACGGCGTCGCCTGAGGCGACTTCCGATGTGGAGCGGACCGCCTGCGTCCGCCCCGGCAACCTGACGACGGCGAACCCACGCGAAAGGATCGCCATCGGGTTCGATGCCTGCACGACCGAATCCGCCATGGACAGCCGGTGGCGCGCGCGTGTGCATGCTTCGCGGATGCCGTGGATCAGCGTCTCTCGGGCATCATCGAAGCGCTGGCGAAATGGCTGCAGCGCCCGTTCCAGCCGCAATTCCAGGTGTTCGGTAGAGAACGCGTCGACGAGCATGCGGGCTCGTTCCAGTCGTGCCCGCAGACTGACCGCCATCGTTTCGGTCGCGTTCTGCACGCGGTTGGCTGCCGAGGCGGCGCTGTCGGAGACCAGTTCGGCCGCGGCGCTCGGAGTCGGCGCCCGCAGGTCTGCCGCATAGTCGCACAGGCTCCAGTCAATCTCGTGGCCGACGGCACTGATCACCGGTATGGCCGATCGGGCCACCGCCCTGACGACCGCTTCGTCCGAGAACGCGAGCAGGTCTTCGATTGAACCGCCGCCACGCCCGACGATGATGACATCGCCGAGCCGGTATCGATTGGCTGTCTCCAGCTGGCGGACTATCGCCTCGGGGGCCTCGTCGCCCTGTACGAGCGCGGGCAATATCGTGACCCTGATGCCGGCATTGCGGCGCCCCAATACGGACAGGATGTCGCGGAGCGCGGCACCGGTGGGGGAGGTGATGACGGCGACCCTGGATGGAAACGCCGGTATCGGCCGCTTGCGACCCGCATCAAAGAGCCCCTCGGCCGCAAGTGCACGCTTGCGCTCTTCGAGAATAGCCAGAATGTCGCCGGAGCCGGCCGCCGTCATCGAATCGACGACCAGCTGGTACTGGCCTCGCGCCGCATAGACGCTCAGCGCGCCTCGGGCCCTGACCAGGTTTCCATCCGCCGGCCTGAAGGCCAGTCGGGCCGCGCGGCCCCTGAACATGACGGCCTGCATCGAGGCGGTCTGGTCCTTCAGCGTGAAATAGACGTGTCCGGAGGCCGCAGGCCGCCAGTTGGACAGCTCTCCCTCCACGGTCACCGAGGGCAGAGACTCCTCGAGCATGTTCTTTATAATCGAGGTCAGCGCACTGACCGACAGAACCGCTTCGTCCGACATGACCGTACTGTAGCCTGTTCTCACATCAGGGCGCAAGCGAGCGGTGGAAAAAGGGCGAGACTTCATGTATAACCTTAAGGATGAGACGCTTCGCAGTTACCCTCGCAGTGCTCGTGGTATGTAGCGGCGCAATCTTTGCAATCGGCTGGCTGTCCGTGCGGGTGAGGCCCGGCAGCTATGCCGTCATCGTCACGAAGACCGGCGGTGTCGATCCGGTGGTGCTGGCTCCGGGGAGTTTTCGCTGGAGTGCGGCCGCCTTCCTGCCCACCAACGTGCGGCTCGTCATGTTCTCGCCGGCATCGTCGGAACGGCGCGTCGAGCTGTCGGGGTCGCTGCCTTCAGCGGCCGCCTACAGCGCGTTCATGGCAGGCGCGCCGGATTTCTCCTACGCGATGACGATTCGCCTGATCGCCGCGCCCAGACCGGCGGCCCTGCCCGAGCTGTTTGGCCGCTGGGGCATAGCGGACGACACGGCGCTGGCGAAATGGCTCGATACGGAGCTTGACCTTGCCGCGGCCGAGGTGCGCGGCGCCGTCTCCGGCATGGCCGGGGGCCCCGCCGCCATCGATGGCCCTTCGCTCGTCGCGCTCGTGTCGTCGCGCCGGCCGCTGCTCGACGTTCGCGACGTTGAGGTGCTGTCATCGCGCGTGCCGGATATGGCTCTGTACGACGAGGCCCGCCGCCTGTATGCCGCCTATATCGAGCGGTTCCGTGCCTCGGTCGAGCCGGCCCTGGCGGCTGCTTCCTCGAAATCGGCGGCGGAGCAGGTGCAGATCGATGTGCTCAAGCGCTATGGCGAACTCCTGGAGCGCTATCCGGCGCTGATCGACTATATGGCGATACAGGCGGGACTGCCACCGCGGACGGCAGGGCACTGAACATGGATTACTTCTTCAATTTCGAGAAGCTGGGCTACCTGAAGGGGGGCAAGCCCGACGGCTGCATCCTGTGCCTTGTCCGCGAAGGGTCGCCCGATGTGGAGAGCCTTGTCGTCCATCAAACGCCCCTGACGATGGTGTCGCTCAATCTGTATCCGTACAATCCGGGACATCTGCTCGTGTTTCCGAAGCGCCATGTCCGTGATATACGCGAACTGAGCAATGATGAACGGACTGACATCGACGCGGTAGCGCGGCTCTGCCTCGACGTGCTCGATCGTACCCACGGGCCCTCGGCCTACAACATCGGCTACAACATGGGGCTTACGGCGGGTGCCAGCATCGATCACCTGCACATGCACATCATTCCACGGTATCCGCGCGAGATCGGCATAGCTGAACTGATGGCGGGCATGCGGGTACTCGTGCAGAACCCGCTGGATACCCGGAAGCAGCTCGCCACGGCGTTCCTGGCTATGTCGCCGGAGCCGGGCGCCTGAGCGACCGAGTTCCGGGCCGACCTACAGCGGAAGAATCACGAATACCGGACGTTCGCCGGGGTCGATGGTGATGTGTTCGGCGACGGCCAGGTTCGACACGCCAAAGTGACCCTGATCCCACCACAGCCCGTCGAGCGGCCACTTGAGGCCGCTGCTCTTCATGCCCGAGGCGCCGCCTGCCAGCGGGAAGACCGACACGATCGCTCCAGGGGCCACGTCGAAGTCTGCGGCTTCCTCCAGCCTGATTATGCGTTCCGACCGGGTCAGCCACTCATCGGGGCCGTCGGGCCGCTCGAGCAGGCACCGTATCGCGAGCAGATGGTCCAGACGGCCGCCGCCGCCGCCCGCCAGCACGATGCGGCCAAATCCGCGCGATCGCAGCTCCCGTATGCCTATCTCGGTATCGGTATCGTCCTTGTCGCGCGGGAACGACAGCACATCCGGGTACTCGGCGAGCACGATCGGGTCGGCCAGGGAGTCCATGTCGCCCACGACGAGATCGGGTTTGACGCCCCACGACCTGAGCACATCGAGCCCCGAATCGGCCGCGCAGATGAACGAGAACTCGGCCATCCTCCGGTCCATTGCCTGCCATGGTGGCGCCTCGCCGCCGGTCACAAGCAGGGCGCATCGTTGCGAGTTCAATAGGTCGTCCCGTCCATGGCTTCGAACTGGGCACGAACGGTCTTGAGCCGTTCCAGCTCCCGATTGATGATCCGCTCGTAGTCGAGTTCTCCATCGGCTATGCGGAAAGCCTCATCCTCCCAGAATTGCGCCTCGGGTAGATGGATCCACTTGATCGATTCGGCCTTGAGCGCCCAGTCCTTCGCCGTTGTCCAGTAGGCGAGGGCCGCCCGGTAGGCCGTCTCGGCGGTCTTGAGGCTTTCCAGATTCTCGTGCTTCCATGGGGCGTTGAAGAAATAGGCTACCCGTTTGTCGAACTTCGAGCCGAGCAGCAGGTGCTGCTCTATGAGCTTGAGGTCTATATGCATGTTGAGCAGGTATCGATACCGTTCCCACTGGCGTTGATCCTCGATCTTGGCGAGCGCATACAGGGGGTTGCAGAAATCGGCCTTCTGGGCCTGCTCGAGCCAGTAGATGTTCTCTATCGTGTCATCGGGATACTGGATGTAGTGCGTGTGGTAGAGGCGGAAGTATTGTTCCTTGAAGTACACAGGATAGGCCTGGAGAGCCATCGAGGCGGAGAAGATGACGATGCAGAATGCCGCTATTCGCTTCATACGCTTCTAGTATCGGCCGACTGAAGGCGCCGGTGTAGCGGTCCTTGTCACCCTGATGTGGCCAGCCTGCGAGCCAGGGGTTCAACGCTTGACCATATCCGTGTCTCGATCGAGTCAGGCGTCTCGCTTGCGTCGATGCGTACGATGGTCATGCCCGAATCCCGGAACGAGTCGATGACGGTGGCGTAGGCCGCCGCGACTCGTTGCTGGAAGTCCAGATTCTCATAAATTTCGAAGGTTGCCCTGGATGCCATGCGCTCCATCGCCGTATGCGGATCGAGCTCAAAATAGAACAGCAGTTCGGGAAGCGGAAACGAGGCGTTGAGCAGGGCGGGCAGCTCGAGCCCGCAGGTCAGCCCCTGGTAGGCCAGCGATGAGAACAGGTAGCGGTCGCTGATGGCCAGCGTCCCGCCGGCCGTCAGCTCGACAATGCCACCCGACCCGCCGAGGTGTTCGCCGCGATCGGCGGCGAAGAGCCTGGCCACGGTCTCGGGGCACGCGGCAAACGATCCAGACAGCGCCTCGCGGAGCAGCCGGCCGACAGGGTTTCGCGTCGGCTCCGAGGATTCCGCGTGCCGCAGGCCGGCACGGTCGAGGCGGCCCGCGAGCCGGGCAAGCTGCGTGGTGGTACCTGATCCGTCTATGCCTTCCAGTACGATGAATCCAGGAAGGATGGTTCGAGCTTCATGCATGGCGGTCGGAGCATAGCCCTGGAGCACGTTCTGGCGCAAGACCTGGCTCTGTGGTACTCTTGCCTCCGTGAAGCATCGTGCCCCGGCGCCCATCGTCGTCGCAGTCATCATCGTACTCACCATCGCTTCCGGGTGGGCCCTGGTCGCGCCGACGCTTCTGGAGCGGCTGCGAACCGACATATCGGTCCTGCTTGAGCGCCAGCTATCCGCTCTGGTCGGGGACATCGGGCTTACCATACGCTACGACTCCGCCTCGCCACGACTCCTGGGTTCACTGGTCATTCGTAACATGGAGATCGGATCGATCAAGCCTTCCGGAACGGAGGACGCCGCACGTGTCACCATCGGCAGGGCGGCGCTGCGGTACGACATTTCCGGGCTGCTGCACGGCCGGTTCAGGCCCCTTGGCCTTCGGATTGATGACCTGTCGGTAACGACTACCCCCGACGGCCTGCGTGCCATCCTGACGGATCTGGCCTCACGGTTCGGCCATGCGCAATCGGTTGCAGCGCTTCCTGCAGGCCTTGCGCTCGAGCTGCGGATGGCCCGCGTGCGGCTTGTTCTGGATTCAGGAGCCGCCGTCGAGGTTGCGGTCAAGGCGCTTGACGCCATTGCGCATGAAGACGGATCGATAGGCCTGAGCGTTGCCGGCACGGCCCGCGGCTCCGACCCGACACGACGCTGGGCGGTCGCCGGCGCAACCGTGCCATTCTCGATATCGACGACCTTCAGGCTTGACCGGCCCCTGGCGACGCTGTCGGCCGTACTGTCGGCAGACAGCGACGGCGGGCACCTTGCGCCCCTCCGACTGGACGCGCGCATGGGCGATGCCGGCATCGACGTGGCGGTAGCACCGCATGATGGCCTTGAGCGGCTCGCCGCCCATTGGGACGGCGCGTCCGGGCACTTGATGCTCGATGTGGCCTTTTCCGCGTGGCGGCCCCAGTCGCTGTTCATGCCCGCCGGTCCGCTCTCGGCACTCGGACCGTGGCTCGCGGCAACCTATTCCGGTTCCATAGGGGTGACCACCGATCTGAGCGCCGCCGGCACGACCGCTACCGTCACCATTGATGGTACCGTGCCGCTCGAAGTGACAGGCGGACGGCCGCGACTGGCGCTTGTCGCCGCTGGTTCCTGGGATGCCATCCGGGTTCGAACCGCCCGGTTGGCAAACTCGCGGTTCAGCCTTGCCTTTGCGGGAGATGTCGCGCCTGCGACACTCGCCGCACACGGCACGCTTGACGCATCATGGTTGCTGGCTCCGGGACTCAGGGCCGAGACCGCGCTCGACGTGTCCGGTGCCGGACCATCGTGGTTCGCCTATGCGCCAACCATGGCCGCCGGCGGTGTGGCGGTGCGCGATACGACCGTATCGATCGAGCTGGACAAGGATGCGCTGCTGTTCCATCTCGACGCCGCGCTGCCACAGGACGACCATGCAGATGCGGCGGCACAGGCGTCGCGGCTGATCATCGAGGGGACGACGACGCTGTCTGGCGAGCCATACCTGGAGGCCGCGGTCCATATCGGGGCCACTCGGCTCGGCGCCTACAAGGGTCTGCTCGATGGGCTCCTTGGCGGGGCCGGTGCGGATGCCCTGGCCCCGCTGGGCCTCGAAGGCGACATCTCGGTCTTCAGCGATTTCAAGGGGCTGTCGTTCAATGCCACATCGATGCTGTTGGTCTACGATGGCATCATCAAGGGATTTGGCGTGATCAGCTTCTCGGGCAGTGCCGATCGGCTGGAGATCAGGTCCTTCGATGCGACGCTTGGCGGAAAGACCGTGAAGGGTACCGCATCGATCGAATACCATGGCCCTGGATCATCCGGAGGCGGCGCCTTCACTGCGGCCCTCGATGTGCAGGGTGTTCCATACGCCGTCTCGGGGACGATCATCGGCGATACGGTCGCGGTGACCGGCGACTATGGCCTGCGCCTGGTCGCCCGCCGTGATGCCGGTGCGCTTGCCGGCAGTCTGAGCATCAGCGACATGCCGCTGCCGGTGCAGGACGGCATCGTGCTTGCGTCCATGGAGGCCACTGCCCGCTTCGCCTCCGCCCAGACCTGGCAGCTCGTGCTCGACAGCGTGTCCCTGTCACAGTCGATCGGCACCTCACGAAAGAATCGCGTCGTCAAGGCGAGCGGCGCCTTCGATGCGCACGGCGGCCGGTTCGGAGCGCTGTCGTTCTCCGACCCGTATTCGTCAGTCTCCGGCGCATTCGACGTAACCTGGGCGCTTGGCGACGGTTTTCGAGTAGCTATCAATGGACAGGCATCGGGTGCCGAGGGCGAATCCTATGTCCTGAACGGCGAGTATCGTGGCGATGGCGGCATCAATGCCCATGTGGTGGCACACCGGTCGCCGCTGTCACGCCTTGCGATATCGGAGTTGCACGGTGTGGTGGATATCGACAGCACCATCACGGGCTCGGTATCCGAACCCGGCGTTGACTTTGGATTTACGATGAACGCAGGTCAGAGAACCGTAGGTTTGCCATACGCGAGCGGCAACGGTTCCTATCATGGAGGCATGGTGCGGCTCGACGATACGCAGGTGCGGTTTGGAGACCAGAGGCTCTCGGGACTCAGCTTTGGCTATCAGACTGCCACGGCCGCTACCGAACTCTCGTGTGGTGTCGAGCTTGCGCTGGGCAAGAGCCTGTTCAAGGGGACGCTCGCCGCCTCCGGAGCATCGTCGAGCGCCAGGGGAGTCCCGCCGCTCGATGCCTATGCGATTGATGGTGGCATTTCCGGTGCCTCGTGGGAGGACCGTGCCATCAGCGATGTTCCGTTCACCGTGTCGGTGAACCGCGGCACGATGCATGCATCCGTCGGTGGCAACAACGAGATTGCGGCTACACTGGGTTCCGATGGCACCATAGCGGCATCGCTCGCCGCGACGTTGCCGATAGCCTTCAAGGCCGACGGAAAATATGCAGGCGGCTCGATCAGCCTCGACATCACGGACGCGAGGGTGGAGCTGCCATTCCTGTTTGGCGTGCTGGCGCTTCCCGTCATCAGCTGCGACTCTGGCGTTGCCACGGGCTCGCTCAAGATCCGGGGCAAGGTGCTCGACCCGACGGTTGAAGGCGTCGTCCAGCCCGAGAATTTCTACCTGTCGGTCCCCGATTATGTCAACGCTCCGCTGGGACCGATAGAGGAGCCGTTCTACTTCACCGGCAGGACTCTGGAGACGTATCAACCGAGCATCAACTGCGCCGGCACGACGGTCATGACGCGGCTGGAACTGGCCATGCACGGAGGCATTCCGGACGACATGCGCCTCTCGGTGCAGACCGTGGGTACGGGCCTTGTGCCACTGGCGACAAAGTTGTTGGGCATGGATATTGCCGGCCGGGCCGGAACCTCGCTCGAGATTCTGGCCAATCGCGACCAGACCAGCATCCGCGGTGCCGTCGACATCAATTCAGGAGATATCATCCTGACGACGGGACTGGTACAGCAGAAGTCATCCGTCGGCGCCGGCGGATCACCGTTGCAGGTGGGGCTGGACCTGTCGTTCGGCAAGGCGGTCCGGGTCTATTTCCCCGACAAGCGGCTGCCCATCATATACGGTCTGACCGACCCGTCCAGCCACCTGTCCGTCACCTATGACGCGCTGAACGGAGACTTCAGCCTCAAGGGAACGGCGCTGCTCCGCGGCGGATCTGTCTTCTATATTCAGCGCAACTTCTACTTGAAGAACGCGACGATGGATTTCGACGAGAATGCCGACCAGTTCGACCCCAAGGTCAGCCTGGAGGCGGAAACCCGGAGCCGGTCGGACACAGGCCCGGTCCTGATAACGCTGCGCGCGACCGACAGGCGGCTGTCCGATCTGTCGTTTACGCTGGAATCGGTGCCGACCATGTCGGAGACGACCATCATCCAGCTGCTCGGACAGAACCTGCTCGGCGTATCGTCGGACGGGCAGGTCGACCTGGGCCGCGCGCTGGTGGAGAACAGCGACCTGATCCCTCAACTGAACGTCATGTCGGTGCTGGAGCGCAACCTGCAGGATGTACTGGGCCTCGATCTGTTCATGATCAGGTCACAGGTATTCCAGCGCTGGCTCTACGAATTTTCCGGGCTGTCGGGTGCCTCGACTTCGACGACGCTCGCCGACTATCTGGACAACACGGAGATCGTCGGCGGCAAGTATCTCGGCGACAAGCTGTTCTTCCAGGTGATGGTATCACTGGCCTCCGATCCGCTTGCAACGGGTACCACGTTGAGTCTAGACTCCGAATTCAGCCTTGAATGGCAGGCACCCCACTTTACCCTGTACTGGAGCATCCAGCCCAAGCATCCTGAATCCCTATTCATAGAAGATCAGTCATTTTCGTTCTTGTGGAGAATCCCACTGAAATAAGGAAGGTCATCGGTATGAAGCGAATCGTGGCAATGCTCGTCTTGATAGCGGCTGGAGCGACCGTGTTTGCCCAGTCCGCCGACTGGTATGTCGGCAAGATGATCAAGAATATCAGGTTCGATGGACTCGTCATCGTCACACCGAAGGACGTTGAATCCATCACGGCCGAATTCAAGGGCAAGGTGTTCGATGACCAGCTCTGGGCGTCCATCCTCGCCCGTGTGTATGAATTGGACTATTTCGACACCATCACACCGGAGGCCGTCCCATCAGATGCGACCAACTCGGGTGTCATCATCGTGTTCAAGGTAAAGGAGAAGCCCGCGGTGGCGGGAGTCTTCGTCGTCGGGAACAGCGGCCTGCGTACCACCGAAATAATCGATTCGCTGACTGTCAAGACGAAGACTATCTTCAACGAATCAAAGCTGCGGCTCGATGAGATAGCCTTGCGACGGCTGTATCAGAGCAAGGGGTTCCCCGACGCCAAGGTCAGCGCCTCGAGTGCCGCCAGGACCGATGGCAGCATCGATGTGACGTTCACCGTCAATGAGGGCGTTCAGAACATCGTAGAGAAGATCCAGTTCGAGGGCGTCAATGCCGTCTCGCAGTCGGCTCTGAAGGGCGAATTGACCATCAAGGAAAAGGGCCTCTTCCAGGCGGGTCAGTTCAGCGAGACGAAGCTCGACGAGAGCAAGCAGAAGCTCGAAGCCTTCTACAGGAAGCGCGGCTACATCGATGCGCGGGTCGCCGACGTGCGGCGCGATTCCACGCCGACCGGCAAGGGCGGCGCGATGCGCCTGACGCTGACCTTCGTCATCGAAGAGGGGCGCCAGTACACCTTTGGCGGCATGAGCTTCTCGGGCAATACGCTCTTTACGACGGAACAGCTGGCGGCCCAGATCAAGCTGCAGCCGGGCGCCATCCTGAACTACGAGCGGCTGATGCAGGATCAGTCCCGGGCTTCCGACCTGTACTTTGCCGATGGCTACATATTCAATGGCTTCAAGCTGGTCGAGTCGCGCGACGAACTGAACGGTTCCATCGCGTATACGCTGCAGATAGAGGAGCGGCCGCAGGCTCATATTGAGGATGTCATATTCAAGGGCAATACGAAGACCAAGGAATTCGTGTTGAAGCGGCTGGTCTCGCTCGAGCCCGGAGACGTGTTCTCGAAGACCAAGGTGCTCGAGAGCCTCAAGAACCTGTACAACACGCAGTTCTTCTCCTCGATCGTGCCTTCGTATGAACAGGGCAGCAAGGACCTGTCGGTTGATCTGATCGTCACCGTCGAGGAACAGAGTACCGCTTCGATCCAGTTCGGTCTGACCTATACCCCGAGCACCACCGCAGGCAGCTTCCCGATTACGGGTCTCGTCAACTGGAGCGACATCAACTTCCTGGGCAATGGGCAGACGGTTGCGCTCAAGACCAATCTGGCCCTCGATTCCCAGGACATGACTTTCTCGTTCAGCGATGACTGGCTCTTCGGCAAGCGCTGGTCCGGGGCCATCGATTTCTCGTTCAAGCACGCGGCCCTCCAGGCGCCTCAGCTTGCCGGTGGCGTATCGTATGACGATCCACTGCCATATCCTGAACCATATGGATCGTATGATGACTATGTAGCGGCGGGCAAGGTCGTGCCCGACGAGTACCTGATGAAGTACGATACCTGGACCTTCAGCCTGGGCTACTCGAGCGGGTATCGGTTCATTACGCCCTTTGGCACCCTGGGGCTGGTCCCGGGCATACTCCACGAGCTGGGCATGAAGACCTACGACTCGGCCATCTACCAGCCGCTGGACAGCACGATAGCGGAGAATCTTGACAAGTTCCTGTTCTCCAACACGCTGTATGGACGTGTGTACCTGAACAACCTGAACCTCTGGTACGACCCCTCGAGCGGCTACTATGCCAGCCAGAAGCTCGGCCTGACCGGCTGGTTCGAAGGCGAGATCAACCACTTCGTGCGCAGCGATACCCGCCTCGACGGCTTTGTAACCCTGTTCGATGTGCCGGTCACCGATTCCTGGTCGTTCAAGGGCGTGCTCGGGGCGCATACCAAGTTCTCGACCCTGTTCCGCGAGCCGTGGCGCCAGGAGATTGTCGCGTCGGATTCCAAGAAGCTGGCAATCGACGGCACCTTCGTTGGTCGCGGATGGGCAGAGCTCTCATCAATCTATGGTACGTCGCTGTGGGACAATTGGATCGAGTACCGCATGCCGCTCGTCACCAACGTCCTGGCTCTGGACGGGTTCCTGAGCGCGGCCCTGCTTGGCACTTCCGATGGCTACCTGAACATCAATGACTATGTCGCTGGCACGACCAGCTATGATTCGGGCATGTCGCTGGAGAATTTCGCCTACAGCGCTGGCTTCGGACTGCGCTTCATCATATTGCAGTTCCCGTTCAGGATATACTTTGCCAAGCTGTTCGCGTTCGACAACGACAGCGGGTTCAAGTCGGCCAGCGCCGACTGGAAATTCGTGTTGAGCGTTACCACCAATCTGGACTAGAATGTCGCTGGCAAGGCGGCTCGCGCCTCGCGAGCCAGCCTTGCCACACCCGAAGGGAGCCCGCATGAAGAAACGCACCATCATCGTCGCCGCGCTGACGTTGCTCTGTTCCCAGCTGTTCGCCCAGCAGATAACGCGCGTCGCCGTCATCGACCTGCAGAAGGTCTACATGACGTACTATAAGGATTCCCAGGCCGTGCGGGCCTTCGAGGATGAGAAGCAGCACGTGCAGGACGAGATCAAGCGGCTGGGCGACGAGATCAAGGATCTGCAGCACAAACGGCTCGATGTGCTTGCCTCCGGGGATGCCCAGGCGCTCAAGACCTTCGACGAAGGGCTGTACCGCAAGGCGCAGTTTCTGTCTGACTATGTCAAGGTGAAGCAGGCCGACCTGGATGCGAAGGCACAGGCGCTCTCCAATACCAATGCGTTTGTCCAGATGCTCTATCGAGCGGTGCAGTCGTTGTCGGAAACCGAAGGCTATTCACTGGTCATCAGCTCGCGCAATGCCGATTCGGTGGGTTCGTCAGTGGTATGGTTCAGCCCGATGATAGACATCACCGACAAGGTGATACAGGCGTTGCTGGGCACCTGACGCGCTACTCGTCGTCGCCGGTGTCGCCGATGGCGTCTTTCAGCGCCGACCTGAGCGCCGAGAACTTGCGCTCATTCTCTTCAGAAAGCTCTATCAGCTCTTCGTGGGCCTTGAGCACCAGGCTGGCGCCGGCCTTTCTGCCGCTGCCGAGTCGCTCGAGCGGCTCGGGAAACCTGGGCAGCTCGGCCGCTATGTCGATCAGCCGTGCCACGCCGATGGTCTTGAGCAACTTGAGGCAGGTTTCGCTGAGTCCTGACAGGTGAATCGGGTGATCGGAGAAGCGCATGAAGCGCTTGTTGAAGCCGACGATGAGCCCCATGAAGGTCGAATCCATATACTCGCACGCCGACATGTCAAGGAACAGATCCTCGACGGCCGGCTTCGCCTCGAGGCGGTCGAAGACCCTGGACTTCAGCTCAGGGCAGGAGTTGGCCGTTACATGACCCTGCGCCCTGATGTAGATGTGGTTGTTGTATTCCTTCAGAAAAACGGCTTCTTCCACGTGGGCCTCGACTTTTCCGGATCCTTGCAATCCCTTGATTGTATCCTAGTCGATGTTACCCTATAATGCAACGGCCATGGCCGAACAGCTCCCGCTCCTGGAACAATATAACCGCATCAAGAGCCAGCACCGCGATGAAATTCTATTCTTCCGGCTGGGTGATTTCTACGAGATGTTCTATGGCGACGCCATAGAGGCAAGTTCAATACTCAATCTGACGCTGACACACAGGCAGGAAGCGCCGATGTGTGGCATACCCCATCACGCCGCCCGCGGTTACATAGGGCGGCTGCTCAGGGCCGGCAAGAAGGTCGCGATATGCGAGCAGCTGACCGCCCCCGGCAAGGGCAAGGGCATCATCGACCGCGGTGTCATCGAGGTGGTCACTCCGGGCAGTGTCGTCGACGACGAGTACCTGGAATCGGGAGCCAACAACTACATCGTCGCCTTTGGTGCCTTCGGCGACAGGCTTGCCTTCGCATGGGCGGATGCCTCGACCGGTGAATTCCGCGCGCAGTCGTTTGCCCGCACGAATGTTGAACGGCTCAGGCGGGAGCTCTATCGGCTTGCCCCGCGCGAAGCGATCGTCCGGGAATCGGTGCTCGACGACGAGGCGATAGCGCGCGTGCTGTCGGAGCGGCCAGATGTGGTGCTCAACAGATACCCGGACTGGACCTTCTCCATGGAACAGGGACGCACCGCGCTGCTCCGGCATTTCGGAACGACGAGCCTCAAGGGCTTCGGCTTCGACGATGCCGACCCGGCCATCGCAGCGGCTGGCTCGCTCCTCGAGTATCTGCGGGATTCGGTCAAGGTTCAGCCGGCGCAGTTCAGGTCGCTCGGTGGTGCCGACGATGCAGATTTCGTCGCGATCGACGAGTCGAGCCAGAAGAACCTTGAAATCGACCGCAACCTCCGCGATGGCGGAACGGCGTTCAGCCTGCTTGGCGTCATCGACTATACCCGTACCGCCATGGGCGCCCGCGCCCTCAGGCGGCGCCTTCAGCAGCCATTGCGTTCGCCGCAGGCGATCAATGACCGCCTCGACGCCGTGGAGGCGCTGTATCGCGATCAGCGTTCACTGGAGCGCATACGCTCGGCACTCGGCGCCTGCCGTGACCTGGAGCGGCTTGCCTCCAGACTCGCGATGAACCGTGCCAACCCGAAGGATCTCGTCGCCTTGCGCGACACGGTATCGGCCGCCCTGTCGCTGAACGCGGCGTTGCCGGCACAGGCCCCCGCGGCATTGGCGGTATGCGCCGACAAGACACGCCGCACCGCGCTCGAGGTCTTTGTCGCTACATTATCGGCCGCCATCGCCGATGATCCGGCGCTGTCACCTGCAGACGGTCCGGTCATGCGCGATGGCTGGAGCGTAGAACTCGACGAGCTGCGCGCGATCAGGGCGGATGCGCATGGGGTACTGGAGTCCTACCTCGAGGAGGAGCGTTCGGCAACCGGACTTGCGGGCCTGAGGGTCCGCTACAATCGAGTGATAGGCTACTACCTGGAGTTGTCCAAGGGCGCCGCCCAGAATGCTCCCGCCCATTTCATACGCAGGCAGTCTTTGACTACCGGGGAGCGGTACACGACGGAGCGGCTGGGTTCGCTCGAGGTGGAGATCAACGGCGCCGCCGAGAAGATCGTGGAACTCGAGCGGTCGCTGTTCGACCTGCTCTGCGGGACGGTGCGTGATCAGTCGTCGGGGCTCTTCGATACGGCCGGCGAGCTGGCCGCCCTCGATTGCGCCGCCTCCTGCGCCTGGGCCGCGACCGTGCGCGGCTACGTGCGGCCCAGCGTCGACGCATCGCTGTCGCTGTCGATCGAGGGCGGCAGGCACCCCGTCGTCGAGGCCTATCTGCAGGCCGGCGAGTTCGTGCCCAACGACGTAGCCCTGGATGGGGACGGCACCGCGTTCGCCCTGCTGACGGGTCCGAACATGGCGGGCAAGTCGACCTATCTTCGGCAGAACGCGCTGATCGTGCTGCTCGCACAGTCGGGCTCGTTCGTTCCGGCACGGTCGGCGACGATCGGCGCGGTAGACAGGATATTCTGCAGGGTCGGTGCCCAGGACAACCTGGCTCGCGGCGAGTCGACGTTCCTGCTCGAGATGCACGAGACGGCGAGCATCCTGAACAACGCCGGTCCGCGAAGTCTCGTCATCATGGATGAGGTTGGCCGCGGCACCGGTACGCTCGACGGCCTGTCCATAGCCTGGGCGGTCAGCGAGCACGTGCTCGATACCTGCAGATCAAGAACCCTGTTCGCCACGCACTACCATGAATTGACAGCGCTCAGACACCCGCGCCTCATCGACCTGTCCATGGCCGTCGAAGAGCGCGAAGGCGAGGTCGTCTTCCTGAAGCGGGTCATTGGCGGTCCTGCGGCCGGCTCGTACGGCATACATGTGGCGCGACTCGCCGGCGTTCCCGACCGCGTCGTCGAACGCGCCCGGGAGATCAGGTCTGCACTGGAAGCCGACGAGACGAGGCTTTCAGGCGAACGCGTGGGTGTGGCGGCTTCCATGGTACCGATTCGGGATGACACCAGGATGCCGGCGCCGGGTTCGCTCTTCTCGGTCGAGGAACTCGTGCTCGACGAACTGCGCGGACTCGATGCCGATCGCATGACCCCGATCGAGGCTCTTACCAGACTGGCTGCGCTGAAGAGGGCCCTGGGAGCTGGGACAGGCGGCACCGGTCGCTGACAGGATGCTGCCGGCACGCAAGTGATGGTGCGTTGCGCCGCGTATGGTCGGCATGGCTACACGAACCATGCTGCCGCGCCTTGCCCGTCTGGCCGTATCCGTGCTGTTGCCGCAGTCATGCGTGCTCTGCGGCGCTGGGGTGGCGGCTGATGCGGTCTGGCCGCTCTGCCTGCCATGTTCCATCCGCCTCAGGGCCGAGCGCGCCGCCGATGCGCGTCGGGAGCGATGCGCCATCTGCGGCAAGCCGCTCATATCCCGTCATGGCCGCTGTACGCGATGCCGGACGGCATCATACGATTTTGATTCGGTCTATCCGCTGTTCCGGTATGCCGACGATATCCGGTCGCTCGTATTGGCATACAAGGGTGGCAGACGGAGCCTGTCCGGCTTCTTTGCAGAAGAGCTGGCGGCTGTGGTGGCCGGGCGGTTCAGCGGGCGGGTCGTGATCCCGGTGCCGCCTCGTCCAGGCAAGCTCAGGCGCACGGGCTGGGATCAGGTGGAAGCCATCGTCTCCATCCTGGAGCGGAAGTACGATATCGTCGTACTCAGGGCGCTGGTGCGGACGGCCGGCTCGGAGCAGAAGGTCCTGAACCTCGAGGAACGGGCCGCCAACATGCGCGGCACCATACGCCTGGCACCGCGGGCTGTTGTGCCCGTCGATCCCGTGCTGTTCGATGATGTGCTGACGACGGGGGCAACGCTCTCGGCCTGCGCGGGCTGCCTGAAGTCTGGCTCGGCGAACAGGGTCGATGCGGTCACCATCGCGGCCGACTAGGAGCCCATTGCCATATTGACGAATGATGCCGCGAAGACTATGATAGCTATAGACATGGTTTTTCTTAGAGTTAGGTAGTTAAGAAGAGTCGTTCCAGCGGCTCTTTTTTTATAGGGTATGACAGAGTCTGAAGAACTCTACAAAGATATAGCGGATACTATCTCGGGCATTGGTCTGGCCTTGGTGGACCTGAGCGTCAGCCGCAGCAAGGGTGGGGCTACGCGGGCGTTCGCCGTGGTGTATGGCGTTGCCGGGACAGGCATAGACGAGTGTTCGAGGGCCCATAGGCTGATTCAGGCGAGACTCGAGGCCTTGCTTGGCGAGACCGATTTTCATCTGGAGACCGCGTCGCCCGGCATAGACCGGACCATCAAGTCGGACAGGGAATACGGCATATTCGCCGGGCGTGGTGTGCGCCTGTTCCTCGATGATGCTTCGGAACTGTGCGGCCGTATTGTATCATCCGATGGTTCGACGGTGGTCGTTGCCACGCCGGATGGTAATCAATCCATCAAGTTGACAGGCATTCGAAAAGGAAAGCTCGATTACTCTCAGGAGGGTAGGTAAGCCATGGCTTCAGATATGGCGGAGGCGATACGCCAGCTCATATACGAAAAGGGAATCTCCGAGGATCTCGTCCTCAAGACCATCGAAGACGCACTTCTGGCGGCCTATAAGAAGCGTTTCGGCACATCCGAGAATGCCGTCGTGCGCTTTACCGGCGATTATGACGGCGTCGAGATACTGGCCAAGCGAACGATCGTCGAGGAAGTCGATGATCCGGTCCTCGAGGTCTCGCTCGACGAGGCGCGGGAACTGGTCGATGGCGCCGAACTTGGCGACATTCTGGAAATACCGATAGATCCAAAGGAATTCGATCTCCAGGAAGTGATGTTGGCCAAGCAGACGACCAGACAATCACTGAGGGAGATTTCCCGCGATACCCTGTATGCCGAATACAAGGCCAAGCAGGGAGAGATCATCATCGGCTACTACCAGCGCGAGAAGAACGGCAACATATTCGTCGACCTTGGCAAGGTCGAGGGCTTCTTTCCCAAGAAGTTCCAGTCGCCGCGCGAGACGTACCAGCCGGGAGAGCGCATCAAGGCGCTGATCGCCGAGGTCAGCAAGAATGGCCCGCAGATCGTCCTTTCGCGTACCCACCCCGAATTTGTCCAGAAGATACTGGAACTGGAAGTTCCCGAGATCTATGACAAGACCATCGAGGTCTTCAAGATTGTCAGGGAACCGGGTTACAGAACGAAGATAGCGGTCTATTCACGGCGTGACGATGTCGATCCGGTCGGCGCCTGCGTCGGTCTCAAGGGCATTCGCATTCAGAATATCATCCGCGAACTCGAAGGCGAGAAGATCGATGTCCTCAAGTATGACGTTGATCCGAGGCGCTTCATCAAGAACGCCCTGTCGCCCGCCGATGTTCGCGACGTGTATATCATAGACGAGGCCAGACACACGGCACTCGCCGTTGTGGACGAGAGCCAGCTGTCAGTCGCCATAGGCAAGCAGGGGCTCAATGTCAGGCTGGCCAACCGGCTCTGTGACTGGAGCATCGATGTCAAGACCGAGGACCAGTTCCGCGATCTGGATATATCGAGCGAGGCTCGCCGCGCCGCTTCGAGCCTGTTCGGCGAAGAGGAAGAGATCCTTCGCATCGATGAGCTGCCATCGGTCGACCTGCGCGTCGCGGGTGTGCTTGCCGAAGCCGGCATCGAGATGATAGAGGACTTTCTTGCGCGTTCCGATGAGGAACTGCTGGCTATACCCGGTGTTGCTACCGGGGATCTCGAGGCGATCCGGGCCATCATTGAGGAAAATATTGAGGTCATCGAGGAAGAGTACGACCAGGATCAGGAGCCCGATGCGGAGCCTGAGCAGGAAACGACGGCGGAGGCCGAGGAGCCAGAAGCCGAAGTGTACGAGTGTCCGGATTGTCGAGCGCCTGTGACCCCCGACATGACCCATTGCCCGCAATGCGGGGTTGCCCTCTCGTTCGAGTACGAGGATGAGGAAGACCAGGAATCCTGAAGGTGAATGATGTCCGATAATAACGAGAATAAGCCGAAGCCAGTACTCATCAAGCAGACGAAGCCCAAGGCTGAAGAGCCTGTTGAGGTTGCGCCAACTCCTTCTGCTGCTCCTGTGGAGAAGCGCAAGGTAGTCGTGGTCAAGAAGAAGCCGCCTGTGGCAGCAAGCGCTCCGGCCCCCGAAGCGGATTCGGCGTCGGCCGCCGCGCGCAAGCCCGCAGCCAGGGTCGTCGCACACCATCAGGACAAACCGGCAGGCACCGCGCCGTCGCCGGCCGCTCCCCAGCCGACAGCTGCTCCGTCGAGTGAACCGAAGCCAGCCGAAGCACAGGCGCCTGCCTCCACAGAAGCCCCGCGCGCGGCCGCCCCCAGTGAACACAGACCGGCCTCGTCAGGATTGCATACGACCCGTCCAGCAGGCACGGGGCCCCGCGTCGTCGGCCGAGTCGGTGGTTACCGTGGGCCTTCGGGGCAATCAGGGCCATCATCAGGCGGCTATCAGGGGCAGCGACCAGCAGGTTCGGGTGGCTACCAGGGTGGCGGTTCGAGTGGCGGCTACCAGGGCGGCGGTTCGAGCGGCGGTTACCAGGGTGGTGGCTCGAGTGGTGGTTACCAGGGGCAGCGCTCAGGCGGCTACCAGGGCGGCGGCGGCTACCAGGGACAGCGACCGGCAGGTTCCGGCGGCTATCAAGGCGGCCAGAGCGGCTCCGGCTACCAGGGACAGCGACCGGCTGGCTCGGGTGGCTATCAGGGGCAGCGGCCCGCGGGTTCAGGTGGCTATCAGGGTGGTGGCGGCTATCAGGGGCAGCGACCGAGCGGTCCCGGCGGCCCGCGGCCCGGTGGCTATCAGGGATCACGACCCGGCTACGGCCCGCGTCCGGGTGGACCAGGCGGTCCAGGCAGGCCTGGTGGTCCGGGGCGTTCCGGCGGTCCGGGTGGATCCGGTACGCCGCCGATGGGCGCCGACAAGAAGACTACCTCAAAACGGTTCATCAAGGCCAAGAAGCCCTCCTATCAGCGCAAGGAAGAGAGCCTCGAGCAGAAGCTGCACCTCCAGCGCAAGAAGTCCGATGCTCCGAAGGCAAATCCGATACCGAAGTCGATCGATATCATGGAGACCATATCGGTAGCCGAGCTTGCCAGAAAGATGAACCTGAAGCCGAGCGAGCTGATCGGCAAGCTGATGAGCCTTGGATTCATGGCGACCATCAACCAGCAGATAGACTCCGATACCGCGACCATACTCGCCAACGAATATGGCTGCGCCGTCAATATCGTATCGCTGTACGACGAGACCCTCATCGAGAAGGAAGTCGACCAGCCCGGAGACCTCGCCCATCGTCCGCCGATTGTTACGATCATGGGCCATGTCGATCATGGCAAGACCAAGCTGCTCGATGCGATCCGCAAGACAAACGTGATTGCGACGGAATTCGGTGGCATAACGCAGCACATTGGCGCGTACCAGGTCGAGACGGCGAAGGGCCGGATAACGTTCCTCGATACGCCCGGACACGAAGCCTTCACGAAGATGCGCGCCCGCGGTTCGCAGATTACCGACATCGTCATCCTGGTCGTTGCGGCCGATGACGGCGTCATGCCGCAGACACTCGAGGCGATCGATCACGCGAAGGCGGCCAAAGTACCCATCATTGTTGCGATCAACAAGATCGACCTTCCCGAAGCCAATGCCGACAGGGTCAAGACCCAATTGTCGGAGCTGGGCCTGATTCCGGAAGACTGGGGTGGCCAAACCATGTTCTGCGAGATCTCGGCACTGCAGAAGAAGGGCATCGACGAGTTGCTGGATGGCATACTGCTGACAGCCGAAGTGCTCGAACTGACATCGAATTACGACTGCAGGGCGGAAGGCAAGGTCATCGAGTCCAGGATCGATCACGGCCGAGGCATCGTTTCGACGATCATCGTCGAGCGCGGTACCCTGCATGTCGGTGACAGCTTTGTCGCCGGCATCTATCCTGGCAAGGTCCGTGCCATGTTCGACGACAAGGGTGTCAAGCTCGATGCCGCGACGCCGTCGACGCCGGTCGAGGTCATCGGCTTCGAAGGCATGCCTGACGCGGGCGACCCCTTCGAGGCGGTTGATGACGAGAAGATAGCGCGGTCGTTCTCTTCCAAGCGGCAGGAGTTGAAGCGTTCCGAAGAGTCGAAGACCCTCAAGAAGGTGACCCTGGACAACCTGTATGACACGATCAACGATGGTGCCGTCCAGGAACTCAAGGTGCTGATCAAGGGTGACGTGCATGGCTCGGTGGAGGCCTTGAAGGCTTCGCTCGAGCGCCTGTCCACCAAGGAGATCCGTCTCGTCGTCATCAGGTCTGCAGCCGGCGCCATCAACGAGAGCGATGTCGATCTGGCAAGCGCCTCGTCGGCGATCATCATCGGTTTCAATGTCCGCCCGACGCCCAAGGCGAAGGTGCTCGCCGACCAGGAGAAGGTGGAGATACGCAAGTACAACATCATCTACAAGGCCGTCGAAGAGATACAACAGGCAATGGAAGGCATGCTCGCTCCGGAGATCAAGGAGCAGGACATAGCAGAAGCTGAGGTCCGCGAGGTCTTTAAGGTGCCGAAGATTGGCGCCATTGCGGGCTGCTACGTTCTGGAGGGTACGGTCAAGCGCAATGCGAGTGTCAGGGTCATTCGTGATGGCGTAGAACTCCACTCGGGCAAGATGTCTTCCCTCAAGCGCTTCAAGGACGATGTCAAGGAAGTTGCCGCCGGCTACGAATGCGGTATCGGCCTGGCAGACTGGACCGATGTGAAGGTCGGGGACATACTTGAGATATTCGAGTTCATACAGATAAGCAGGAAGCTGAGCGATACGGATAATGGACGAGATAAGGCGTAAGCGCGTAGAGGAGACTCTACGCCTGGAAGTATCGGCACTGCTGATGCGCGGGGACATCAAGGACCCGAGGGTCGACACCTTCCTGTCCATAACACGGGTGGAAGTTGCCCGCGATGGCTCGCATGCAAAGCTGTATGTATCTACCTTCAAGGAAGGCGGCGCCCTTGACGAAGGCGTCGCCGGACTGAACAATGCCGCTGGTTTCATCCAGTCGGGTATCAGCAAGCGCCTGCGCATACGGCTGACCCCCCGGCTGGTATTCCTGCCCGATGCAGGCATCAGGGAAGGTTTCGAGATGGACCAGAAGATCAAGGGTTTGTTCTCGTGACCGATGGCGTTGACATACGCCATTCCGGTTTTGCCATCATCGATAAGCCGGTCGGTCCCACGTCGTTCAGCCTGCTTTCGGCGCTCGGACGCAGGCTTGGACCCGGCACAAAGTCCGGCCATGCCGGTACCCTTGATTCATTCGCGAGCGGGGTATTGGTCTGCCTCTTCGGCCGGTACACGCGGCTTTCCGACTACTTCATGGCAACTCGCAAGGGCTACGAGGCGGACATCCTCTTTGGAGAAGAAACCGATACGCTCGATCCGCGTGGCGAAGTGATTGCCCATGGTCCCATACCCTCAAGGGATGCCCTGGAGCTGTCGCTGGCAGGCTTTCGGGGCGACATACTGCAGGCACCTCCTGCCTATTCTGCCGTTCACATCGATGGCGAGCGTGCCTATGAGCGTGCCCTGAAGGGCCAGGATGTCAGACCTGAACCAAGGCCGGTCACGATTCATGCCCTGGATCTTCTGTCTTACGAGGATGGCGTCGCCCGCATTCGCGTCGCCTGCAGCAAGGGAACGTATATACGTTCCCTTGCCCGGGACATCGCGATCGCCTGTGGTACGCGCGGCAGGCTGTCGGCGTTGCGCAGAACGTACTCAGGCCCATTCCGGGTAGAAGCATCGACGGATGTTGATCACTTCGGACCCGATGCCATCATGACGCTGGATGAAGCACACGCGAAGGACCTCGGGCTGGGTATCGTGTGCCCGTCGGATGAAGAATCGAGGATGTTTGCCCATGGCCTGCCACTCTTCAGGCTTGCGACATTCTCCAGGCTGGATACCGCGGCGCCGATGGCGGTCTTTGCGCTGGATTCGCGATTCCTTGGCATTGTCGTCAGGAAGCAATCCGCGTGGCACTACGCGTTTGTGATGGGTGCCGACTGATGCGGGTCGCCACCTGGGACGAGATGCAGACCCGTGCTGCCGAGATGCCGGACATGTCAGCGGTGACCATTGGCGTGTTTGACGGATTGCATCGTGGACATCGTGCCTTGGTCTCCCGGGTCGTCTCGATGGCACCGGGATTGAAGCCGGTAGCCGTTACCTTCAAGGACAATCCAAAGAAGGTGACGCGACCGCACCGATTCTCCGGGGACCTGTTCTCGATCGATCAGAAGCTTGCCGCCCTTGCGGTGGCCGGCATCGAACTGTGCATACTGATTGACTTTTCCGGGAATTTCAGTAAACTGGCCGGGAGTGAATTTGTCTCGACCCTCGTAAGGTTTTGCGGCGTTCGTACGTTCGTTGTGGGTAGCGACTTCAAATGCGGTCATAGATTGTCGACCGATGCCAGGGGACTCGAAGCCATCGCTTCGGACCTGGGTGTCAGTACGGAGATCATTGAGCCGGTTACTTTCGAAGGCGATATCGTCAGCTCGAGCAGGATACGCTCGGCCATAGAGAACGGCAGGACGGACCTGGCTCTCGCCATGCTTGGTCGCCCCTACACGCTTGACCTCAGAGGTATCGGCATCGATTCAGTTGGTTCAGAAGCTATGGCCGTGATTCGCGGCCGTGGTCTGGTTGAACCTGCTCCGGGAATATACGAGGCGACCCTGTTGGGCTCGAATGTTCGGAAGGACGTCGAGGCAACATTGCGGCTCGATGGTACGGTTCTCTGGCCCATCAATGGATGGTCCGGCGGTATCGAACCAGATTTTCTGGCCTTTGGCCCAAAGATCGCATGAAAACGGAAACAAGGAGTTTATAGACATGGCAGTTACGAAAGAGGATAAGGCCAGACTCGTCAAGGAATTCGGTGCGGGTGAGAAGAATACCGGATCCACCGAGGTGCAGATCGCGTTGCTCACCGAACGCATCGTGCAGCTCACCGAGCATTTCAAGACCCACAAGAAGGATACCAACTCCAGACGCGGTCTGTTGATGTTGGTCGGACAGCGCAGGCGTCTGCTCAAGTACCTCCAGCGCACCGATTTGCAGAAATACCGCGAGCTTCTCGAGAAGCTCAATATCCGCAAGTAACCTTGTCAATGCGGGCCCGGACAGCTTTGTTCGGGCTCGTTTTTCCATCGGGTGACTTCGGAAATCATGGCGATTTTCGGGGCTCGCCTTGTTGCTGAGCCCATCGTGGCTCGTGGAGACCATGCATTCATGATACATACCAGTACATACAAGCTCAATGGCGAGGACATGATCCTCGAGACCGGCAGGATGGCAAAACAGGCCAACGGCGCGGTATTCGCGCGTTTTGGCGGCTCGGCGGTCATAGCGACAGCCTGTTGCTCGGACAAGGTGACGGAGGGGCTGGATTTCGTCCCGCTTACCGTGGAATACAACGAGAAGTACTATGCCGCCGGCAAGATTCCCGGTGGATTCATCAAGCGTGAATCACGCCCGAAGGATCGCGAGATCCTGGTTTCTCGACTGATAGACCGCCCCATGCGCCCCCTGTTCGACAAGGCGTTCGGTCGCGAAATCCAGGTCGTTCCGACGACGATCTCGGCCGATCTGGTCAATCCGCCAGACATTCTGGCCATAAACGCCGCCAGCGCCGCGGTGCATATCAGCGATATTCCATTCAACGGACCGATCGCGGCCGTTCGCGTCTGCCATGTTGATGGCGTGTATGTCGTCAATCCGACCTATGACCAGATCGAGAAGTCGACGCTTGAAATCGTCGTTGCCGGTTCCGAAGCCGGCATCACGATGGTTGAGGGTGGCGCCGACGAGGTCAGCGAAGAGACGATGATTGGTGCCATCGAGGCGGCCAAGAAGCCGATAGCCGAAATATGCGGCGTCATCCGCGCCATGCGTGATGCGATCGGCAAGCCCAAGCTGGCACTTGCCCCGCTGCGTGTCGAGCTTGTCCGGAGATCAGAGATTGAGGCCTTTGCCAAGGAGCGTCTGTCCAAGGCCCTGTTCACCAAGGTCAAGCAGGAGCGCTATGCGGCAGTCGCGGCCGCCATTGCGGAGACGAAGGCAGCCTTCGCCAACGATCTTGGCAACGACGAGATCCAGCACAAGCTGTTCGCCGCTCTGATGGAGGACATCCAGTACCACGTGCTGCGCTCGGGCATCCTCGACAGGGGCGTCCGTGTCGACGGCCGCGGCACCGAGGATATCAGGCAGATTACCTGCGAGATCGGCGTTCTGGCACGCACCCACGGATCGGCTCTGTTTACCCGTGGTGAGACCCAGGCCCTTGCGGTGACAACGCTTGGCACCACCTTCGATGAGCAGGTTTTCGACGATATCGAGGGCGACAGGCGCGAGCGTTTCATGTTGCACTACAACTTCCCGCCGTTCTCGGTTGGCGAGGTCGGGCGACTGGGTACCGGGCGACGGGAGATTGGCCATGGTCACCTTGCCAAGCGTGCCCTGGAGCGCGTGCTGCCTTCAAAGGAGCAATTCCCGTATACGGTCCGCATCGTTTCCGAGATCCTGGAATCGAACGGATCATCGTCGATGGCCTCGGTATGCGGCGGCACCTTGTCGATGCTGGCGGCCGGCGTTCCCATCAAGGCGCCAGTAGCCGGCATAGCGATGGGCCTGATTACCGAAGGTGACCGATACGCCGTACTGTCCGATATCCTTGGAGACGAGGATCATCTGGGTGACATGGACTTCAAGGTTGCCGGCACCGAATCGGGCATTACCGGTTTTCAGATGGACATCAAGATCGCGAATGTGTCGACAGAGATCCTGACCAAGGCTCTGGCCCAAGCCAAGCGTGGCAGGCTGCACATACTCGGGATCATGAACAAGACCATATCGGTTCCGGCTTCTGACATTTCCGAGTTTGCCCCGAAGATCATCTCGGTCAAGATCGACCAGGACAAGATCGGCGCCATCATCGGGCCGGGCGGCAAGAATATAAAGGCCCTGTGCGAGCAGTACGGCGTCAAGATCAATGTCGATGAAGATGGCACCGTGACGATCTTCGGTTCGAACCAGAAGGCGTCGGCCGATGCGAAGGCTGCCGTGCTCGGCATAGCCCAGGACCCGGAGGTCGGACTGATCTATCAGGGCACGGTCAAGCGCGTGATGGACTTTGGCGCCTTTGTAGAGATACTCCCCGGAAAAGAGGGCCTGGTCCACATCTCCAGACTCTCACGCACCAGGGTCAATTCGGTCTCCGATGTCGTCAAAGAGGGCCAGGTCATACCGGTCAAGTTGCTCGAGGTCGACAAACTGGGACGGCTCAACCTGTCGTATGTAGACGCACTGGAAGACGCCGAGCAGAAGAAGTAGATCAGGGCCAGAGACAAAAGCTCAGGAGGAAGGCCGGCCGCAAGGGCGGCCTTCTTTGTATAAGGAAGGCGCATGCCACAGGAATTTGCCCAGATTCACCGATATACGATTGTGCCTGGCATAGAGCTGATGGTCGATCCCATGCCACAGGCTTCAGGCGTCGCGCTTGGACTCTGGTTTGCCGCGGGTTCAGCCTACGAGCGTGACCATGAGCGCGGTCTGTCCCACTTTGTCGAACACATGGTCTTCAAGGGCGCCGGTAATCGCGATGTTGTGGAGTTGTCGCGTGCGATCGACAGGGTAGGCGGGTATCTGAACGCATTTACCGAACGGGAGACGGTGTGTGTCCATTGCCTGATTCCCGCCGAGCACGCGATGCTCGCGCTCGAAATCCTATTGGACATGATTTTCAGGCCACGATTCCAGAAACCCGAGTTCGAACGCGAAAAGGACGTCATAGCGAACGAAATCATGGCCGCCGAAGATGACCTCGAGGAGGCCGCCCAGGATGAGTTCTTCGCGATGGTCTACCGGGGGCATCCCGCGTCACGGCGCATCGCCGGCAAGGTCGAGGATCTGGAACGAGCGACGTTCGATGGCCTCGTGGCGTTTCATGATGAACGCTTTGCCAGTGGCACGATTGTGGTCAGTGTGGCCGGAGCGGTCGAGCCAGACATGATTGCCAAGGCCCTTCGCGCCGCGGTGCCGCCGCGGGCCGGAGCCGGTACGGCGATATGGGATCCTGGTGCACCACAATTCGTCACATCGCGACGGATGGTCAAGGCGGCCGGAAGCCAGGTATACGTCCTGACCGGCTTGCCCATCGATACGCAATCCTCCGAGGATGATTTCTGGCGCCTGAGTGCCGCCAGTTCCGCGTATGGCGAAAGCATGAGTTCCCGCCTCTTCATGCGGCTGCGCGAGGAGCAGGGTCTGTGCTATGGTATATCGTCATCATTCAGCCTGTCCAGGATGGCTGGACTCTGGGGCGTGTCATCGTCGACAACGCCAGCACAGTTGCCGCGCTTTGCCGAGGCCTATTTGCGTGAGGCCACGGCCTTGCACGAGCATGGGCTGACCGACATCGAGGTTGGCGAGGCGGTGTCCAGGATTCGCGGCTTGCTGGAGCTTGCATCAGACGATCCGGAATACCGCATGAAACGGATAGCGCGGCAGTACATGTTCGAGGGCCGCACCGAGCCTGTCTCGGTGACAATGGATAGACTGAGTCTGGCGGGAGCCCTGTCACCGCACGCAATCGATCTGCTGGTGCGCTCTGCGCTGGACCCGGCGAAGGAGAGTGTCTTGCTGTATGGCAAGTTGGGCCTGCGCACGATTCGGGCTGGCGCCTCGCTGTTCGGCGCGGCGCTCGAAGAGCCTCTTGATGGACCGCAGACGAAGGAAGCATGACATGGACGACATGGCAATAGGCATGATTCTCGCCGCTGGCGCCACCGCTCCCGTCTATCAGACTGCCGGAGCCGCCGGTGCTGATCTATGCGCCTTTCTTGACACGGCGCTGACCCTGAGTCCTGGGGCACGAGCCATGATACCGACCGGGCTCAGGCTGCAGGTACCACCGGGGTACGAAGCGCAAGTCAGGTCACGGTCCGGCCTTGCGGCGCGGTTCGGGGTCGCCTGCCTGAATGCGCCGGGAACCATAGACTCGGACTATCGCGGCGAGATCAAGGTCATCCTGATAAACCATGGCGCCGACGACTTCGTGATCGGCCCGGGAGACCGTATCGCCCAGCTGATTGTTGCGCCGGTCTGCCGCGCTCGTTTTGAATCGCTGCCGGAGCTTGACGCCTCGAGCCGTGGCGATGGCGGCTTCGGATCGACAGGCATATAGCGATGAAGGCGCGTCGCGTCCATCCGACGCTGTGGCGATACATAGGCAAGGAATTCATGTTCGCCTTCATAGTCGCCTTCCTGTTCTTCTTTATCATATTCTTCATCAATCAACTGCTCCTGATGGCTGAAGACATCCTGTCCAAGAAGGCGCCTGTCGGGGATGTCGTCCGGCTGGTCATATACGCGATGCCGGCCATCATTGCGATGTCGTTTCCCTTTGGTTCGCTGGTAGGAGCCCTGATGGCCGCGGGCAGACTGGCCAGCGACAGCGAGCTGCTGGTCATGCGCGCGTCAGGCATATCGCGATCTTCCATCATGTTGCCATTCATCGTCCTGGGACTCGCATTCTCCATGGTCTCGTTCGTGATGAACGACTATTTCCTGCCGCTCGGCACCATCAATTATGGCAAGCTCTACCGCAAGCTGATTACGAGTTCGCCCGCGTTGGAACTGATGCCCTATTCGGTCAAGCACTACAAGGATACCACGATTGTGACCGGTGCGATGGACGGAGGCAGGATTCAGGACATCGTCCTCTTCGACACGACGAAGGATGGCAAGTCCCGCGTCATCAGCGCCGGCTCCGCACAGCTGCAGGATAGCGGCGGCGCCTCGGGTGTCATCACGCTGAGGCTTGATTCGGTGTTTGTACAGGAGAGCGATCCCGGAAGGCCGCAGCGTTTCGAGTATTCCACCGCGGCTACGATGGAGTACAATGTGCTGCTGACCAGTTTTGCCGATCTTGCCGCCGGCATTGGACCACGGGAGATGAGCAGCATCGATGTCGCCGCGGCGATCACCAAGAAGGAACGCGCTCTGGCTGCGCGGCTGCTTGCCCGCGATATGGAGGCCGAGCAGAAACGATCCGAGCTGCTCGCCGCGTATGCCGAGCGTTCTGCCGCGCGCACGGATCTGGATGCGTCACTCAAGCAGCTTGCAGGCCTGCGAGACGAGTATGTCGCCGCGGAATCGAAACCTGTGCGTGACCGGTCGCTGGACATCTACCGGCTCGAGTACCACAAGAAGTTTTCCATACCGGCAGGCGCCCTCTGCTTCGTCTTTCTGGCCTTCCCGTTGGGGGCCAGAGCAAGAAAGAGCGGACGGGCCGTTGGCTTTGGCATCGGCCTTATGGTCGCCGCCGGCTACTGGGCGATCCTCATAGCTGGCCAGACGATGGGACTCCGGGCCGGCTTCGATCCTCTGCTTGCAATGTGGGCGCCCAATGCCCTGGTGCTGGTCGCCGCGATACCATTTCTTGTGATGCGGAGCAGCGCATGAGTCTGGGCCGTCGTTCTATCACGCTGGACCGATACGTGGTTGTCTCGCTGATACCGATCTTTCTTGTATCGTTGCTGTTCTTCGTGCTTCTCGTGGAGATGGCGGATCTCTTCGTCAATATCCTCCAGTATGTGCAGAACGAAGCGCCGCTCGTGGCCATTATCCGATCGATGCTGCTCTATCTTCCAAAGTGCCTGAGCTGGTCCTTGCCGATGGCTACGCTCTTTTCGGTGTCCTACATTCTGGGCTCGATGTATACGAACAACGAACTCGTCATGGTTTTTGGATCAGGCATTTCACGTGCGTCCTTCATTGCGCCCTTGGTTGTACTTGCAGTTCTGCTATCGGGTCTGTTCCTGGGGTTTGACGACCGGGTCGTGCTGCCAACCATGGCCGACAGGAAGGAATTGACCAGATCGCTCTTCAAGATGAGTGAACCTGCCGGCAGTGCCGACGTGACCGTCATCGGCTCAGACAGGCGGTTCGTCTGGAACATGAAGTACTATGATCGCAGGAATCTGATCATGACTGGCGTCATACTGGTCGAGCGTGATCATGGCGGCCGACTGGTATCCAGACTGAACGCCCAGTCGGCCTCGTGGAATGGAGCCCGCTGGGTCTTCTCCGGCGTACGGCGCTTCTTCTGGAAGGGGGATTCGCTCGTCGATGCCAGCTATGGCACCTGGGACGATGCCGAGCTCGCGGAGCCCCCCGAATCGTTCAAGGGCGGTGGCAGGCCCATAGAGGAGATGTCGCTGTCGGATGCCCGATCACACCTGGCATTCCTGAAGCGCAGTGGGCTTCCACGTGCCGGGCAGATGGCCGAATACTATCGGAGATTCGCCTTTGCCTTGACTCCCGTGATAGTCACGCTGCTATCGGCGGCGCTGGCCGGATTCTACCGGAAGAATGTCCTCTTGATGAGCCTGCTGGTCAGCCTCATCGCGGCGACGCTGTACTATGTCACCCAGATGGTTTCGATGTTGCTGGCAAAGAGCGGTGCTATCGGTCCGATCGCCGGCGCCTTCTCGCCCTTGCTGATTTTTGCGATTCTCGTTGTCGTGCTCTTCAGGGTGCGATCGGTATGATGGTGTTCGTTCTAGTGTGGAGGAGTGCGCGATGGCCGCTGGCAGTATTTTCAGGGAATTGACACGGGACGGCAAGAGTCGGGCTCGAACTGGTGTGGTTGAGCTGCCGCATGGACGCGTTCAGACTCCGGTGTTCATGCCGGTCGGAACCAATGCGACGGTCAAGGCAGTCTCCAAGGATTCTCTGGCCGACATTGGTTTTGAGATAATACTTGCCAATACCTACCATCTGTATCTGAGACCCGGCCATGAGTTGATTCGGGAGGCTGGCGGCCTGCACGGCTTTACCGGTTGGAAGGGCAATTTCCTGACGGATTCAGGCGGCTTCCAGGTGTTCTCGCTTGCCAAGCTCAGAAAGATCAGCGACGAGGGTGTGAAGTTCCAGTCACACATAGATGGGTCGCGACACTTCCTGACGCCCGAGCTGGCGGTCGACATTCAGACTGCCTTCGCAAGCGATATCTTCATGCAGCTTGATGTCTGCTCTTCCTGGGGTACCGACGAACGCGATACCCTGAAGGCCCTCGTCCTGACAAGCCAATGGGCGGCTCGGTCGAAGCGCCGATGGGAAGAGACCAGAGGTGATTTTCAGGGCAAGCTGTTCGGCATCGTGCAGGGCGGATTCTACAAGGACCTGCGGGCTCGAAGTGCCGAGGAAATTGCGGCGCTCGATACACCGGGCATTGCGATCGGTGGCCTGTCTGTCGGCGAACCCTTTGAGGTGTATGCCGAGATGCTTGCCCATACCGCGGCGCTGCTCCCCGAAGACAAGCCACGGTACGTCATGGGCATCGGCACTCCGGAATATATTCTGGAGGCGGTGCAGAACGGTGTCGACATGTTCGACTGCGTGTTCCCGACACGCACCGCCCGCAATGGCTTGCTCTTCACGGCATGCGGGCCGATATCAATAAAGCAGGCCCAATACACCCGTGATTTCGGCCCCGCAGATCCCGAATGCTCGTGTCCTGTGTGCCGGCAGTACTCGCGCGCCTATCTCAGACACCTGTACAAGAACGACGAGATTCTGTTCTCGATGCTTGCCAGCTATCACAATCTGGCCTTCCTGCATGATTTTGTCAGGCGTATCAGATACAGTATAGAGGAAGGCAGATTCGTCGACTTCAAGCGCGAATTTCTTGCCCGGTATCAAGCCAGGCAAGCATAGAAACATGGGGGTAGCGATGCATCGTTTCTGGGCATGTATGCTGTTGATAGTCGCTACTGGAGTCGCTTTCGCCGATGCCGCGCCGGATGAGGCGAGCAGACGCCTGAGCACATTGCGCTACGGCATAGAGTCGCAGGTCATGGAACTGCTCTCTACCTTGCAGACAGAGAAGAACACCGAATACAGGCAAGAGCTGGTCAACATCCTCGACACATCGACCAGCCCCAAACTCAGAGCCGCCATCCTTGAATACTTTGGTTCTCTCACGCTGTCCGATGCCGAGTCCCGCGCTGCAGACTATATCATGAAGCGCGACGAGTATGCCGACAGTCTGGTTGCCGCCTCGTTTTCGTATCTTATCGCGATCAAGTCACCGATGGCCCTCAAGGACGCCGCCGAAATTCTGAAACAGAATGAGGCCAGGTATCTGGAGGCGGCGATCAAGATGATTGGAGCAGTCGGGTCGGACGACCTCGTCGAGTCATTGCGGACCACATATGAGTCGGATGGAGCCAGTCAATCGATAAAGGAAGCCGTCGTGCTCGCCCTCGGAACGATGAAGGCGGCCACATCATTCGAGTTCCTTTCGACTGTCGCTACCGCCGAGGATTCGGCGAAGACGCTCCGGATGTATGCCTGCACGGCCCTTGGCAATCTGGGTGACCGGCGCGGCGTCGCGATTCTCGTCAAGGCCTCGACCTCGAACGATCCGAATGTGCGCGCCTCGGCGCTGACGGCACTCGGCAGGTTCGATATGGCCGAGGCGCGTTCAGCGATTCTTGAAGGCCTTCGTGACGCCAACGTAATACCGCGCCTGGCTGCATGCAAGGCGGCCGGCATTCCTGGTAACGCGGCGGCCATTCCATACCTCGAATACAAGGCATCCTCTGATCCGGAACGCGCCGTACGGGCGGCATCGCTGGCTGCTCTGGCGAAGATTGGCGGCGTCGCTGTCGATTCGTTCCTCTTGGACTTTCTCGGGGATGCGAAGAATGACATGCAGTACCGGGCGGCGGCATTCTCGGGTCTGATCACCTATGGGGCGGGTGGTGACAAGTTGCGCGCCCTGTTTGCCGCCGCGCAGGAGGACAAGGACAGAAGCCTGTTCACGGCCCTTGCCCGCGCTACCGTCGCCGTCGACGCGCCAGGAGCTCGGGCATTTGCGCAGATGCTGCTGTCTGACAAGGACTTCTCTGTCAGGCTCGGCGCCATCGCGTGGGCGGAGCGCAACAAGGATACGTCGATGCTGGGACCCATCCAGGCATTAGCCGATAGCGACAGCAACGACGCGGTCAAGCGCAGGGCCGCCCTTGCGGTCACGCGGCTGCGTGCCCCGGTTACGCCCCCCTGATAGGCCAGCCTCAGGATTTTCCGAGCATGCCAGGAGATTCGATGCAGTGCAGCAATTTGTTGATCCTGTCAACCGGTGGCTCGTAGAGCTCCAGGCTCAGGTGCAATTCCTTGCCGCGCGCGGTCAGTACCCTGATATCCCTGCCGATGCATGATTCCGCCGGTCCATCGAGATCGGGGAAGAATTCCGGTCGCAATGGCACGAGCGTGGCGTTGACGCCATCGAAATAGACGGCGGCGATATTGCGCGGCACGGGAAGAAGGAATACCAGGAAGTCACTCGCTCCACCGCCGAGCGTTTTCCTGCCGCCGGCGTGGATTGCATGGATATTGCGTCGACCGATATTCGGGTTCTGATCAGCCACATGCAGCATGATTCTGGCTGCGCCCGGCTTCTGTATCATCGGCTCATAGGCAACTGCCGCGCGGGTCGGCTCTGATTGAAGCGGCTGCACCGTGGCGACGAGCGGCAAGGGGTGTCTTGACTGTCTGGGCTTTCCCCAGGCGCCGAGCACCGCGACGGCCTTGGCTTCTTGCGTCGCGGCCTCGGCCGGCCTTCCGACCGCGGGTGCCTGCTGCACGGCTTCCTGATGGGCAGCTCGATGTGCCTGCGTCGCGACAAGTTGTGCACGCTGGTGCTGACCGATGCCGCTGGCGGCCGCAAGGACAGCTGCGCGCTCGTGCGCTTCTCCCGCCTGGGATGCGGTCGATTGCGCGGCATATGGTGAGACATGCTGTGCAGCGTGGGCGGAATCGATCATCGCATCGACTATCGGTTCTTCGGTCTTCCTGTGGAGCGTCCGGACATAGAGTACGACCAGCAGCACCGCGATGCTCGCTATGATCAGCAACGCGATGAACATGACGATGCGGAACGATCCCCTGAAGAATGCATAGAGCGGGGCGGCCTTCAGCTGGACCTTGACCTGGGATATGCCTGGGCTGACGCGCAGGCCGTCTCCGAATCGCGGCTCGAGTTTCAGTGTGGTCGCGCCCTCTGGAAGGCTGTGCGGCAGTTTGACCTTGATAGTGAGCCGCGCGCTCTTGCCCGGGGCGGCCTCGGCAAATTCCTTGGCGGCCAGGATATCCGTTCCATCTTCGAGAAGCAATTTTGTCAGTTCCAGGGAGACAGGGCGCGATGATCGGTTGTGGATATCGGCGGTAATCGTGAAGGCATAGTCCTTGACGCCCAGGTCGGAAGGAAATTCGATAACCGGCAGGTCGATGGTGTCATTGATCGTGGCCGCGCTATTCTGCGGATCGAACGTCGTTACGGCGGCGCCAACCGCGGCTGCGACATCGGACAGATAGTCCCCCGAACCTGGTGAGCTCGACGGCGACTCCTGTCCCGGCGCAGAGCCGCCGGCAGCGGACGAAGAACCCGCGGCACCCGACGCGCCGGCGGCCGCGAATGGCACCCTGACGATGCGCATCGTCCATCCGTGGGCTCGAATCTGCGACGCAATGTGATCGATTTCCGCCTTGACGCCAGCCGCATCGAGAGAGGCGAATGGCGAGCCTGGCGCCGGCGAATGCATGCCGTCGGTAATCAGTACGATGAACTTGGCACTCGACTCGGGAAGATCGGCTACGTATTGATAGACATTCTTGAGGGCAGTAACCAGGTCGGTATTCTTGCCCAGCGGATACAGCAGATAGAGACGGGCGATGACGCTCTTCAGATCCTGTTCGGTCTTGAGCACCTGGGCAATCTCTACCTGGGTGGAGTCAGAGAAGGACAGGAGATGGAACGCGTCGCCGAAACGCATGTATTCGCGAACCGTCTGGGACAGGACATAATCGACGACCTGGTTGTAGTAGGGGATCATGCTCTGCGATGAGTCCAGAAGGACTATCAGATCTACCCGTTCCTGGGCGACACCGGGCATTGCACCGAAGAGCACCAGCACCAACATCGCCATGGCAATACGTTTCTTCATGATGAACCACTCCGCCTTATCGGCTCGATGTGATCGACGGGCGCCATCCGGCGCCCGTCAACGCAGGTTCAGAAGGCTACCGCCTTGATCTCCTTGACCGTGTACGAGAATTTCCTGTCATGAATCACGAAGGCGAGCTTGTCGCCTACCTTGTGATTGAGCAGGCGTTTGCCCAATGGCGACAGGTACGAGATGATATGATTGTTCGGGTCGGACTCCCATGGGCCGAGTATGATGTAGGTCTCATCCTCGTTGTCCGCATCATTGTGCAGCAGTACCTCGGTGGCGAACGATATCTTGGTCGTGGAGATGCTGGATGGGTCGAATATGTGGGCGCGCTCGATCTCGTTCTTCAACTTGCCAACCTTGGCATTGAGCTCGTCCTGCTTCTCCTTGGCGGCCTTGTATTCGGAATTTTCACGCAAGTCACCCAGAGACAGCGCAAACGCAATCTCCTTCTGGTTCGCCGGTACGTCGACATTCATGATATGGGCAAGCAGCTTGGTCTTCTCTTCGTACTTCGCACCGGTTACCATTAGCCCGCGCGATACGATTGCCTTCTCTTCGTCATCGCTGAACTTGAAGAGGGGGTGGCGCTCGGTGATCTGCTTGCGCAGCGACAGCTTGATGGCTGGATCCAGATCCTTGACATCGGAAATCAGGGCAAAGATCCGTTCGGTATCGTCCTTGTCCGCCGCTTCAAGATAGGCAACCAGCCGGCCATCCTTGAACAGGATCGTGTCGACCTGCTTGTTGATGCGCTTGTTGTCGGTCGTGTCGCGGTGGTTCTCGATCTCCTTGTAGCTGATGTCGAGAATATGGATCAAGGTGATCAGCATCTTGTCGTAGGAGAGGCCGAGTTCCTTGACCCAGCTCTCGTCCCACAGATTCTTGGCTATCCATATGAAGGCTTCACGATGATCACGATAGTTCTCGACGATAGAGATGATCATGCCCTTCAGCCGGTCCGATTCACCCGCCTCGAGCAGGACGTCGATCATGTGACGTGACAGCGCGTATGGAAAGAGCTTCACGTAGATGTCAGCCCAGTCCGGCATGAAGTTCTTGATATGGGTCAGCAGCGATACCTTGAGCGTCGAGTCCTTCAGGTTCAGGTATATCGATATGATATCGTCGCAGTCGGCCATCAGGTCATTGAAGCCGAGGGTTACGATGTTCTTGAGATGCGGATGCCGTGCCGACAGCTCCTTGAGGAAGAGATAGGCGGCGACAACCTGCTCGGTGACCTGCGCGTAGGAGCGGACATACCCGGTAAAGAACTGCAGCATCTCGGCGAGGAGTTCGGAATCCGGATCGCCCTTTTCCATGAAATCACGCAGATCCTGGATTCGTGCAAAGAAGTTCTTCTCGGCCTTGAACTGGTTGTAGATCTTTTCCTCGTAGGAGAGCGGCCTGTCCCTGACGATGAAGATGCCCACCGATTCAGGCGCGTTGCCGAACATCGCATCGGTCTTCAGTATTTCCCTGGCCTTGGAACTCCAGCTGGTCCATTCACTGGCGGTCAGTACCGACGGGACGAGTTCCGCCTTTATCTTCTTGACGTCGGCACGGTTGTCAAAGCTCTTGATGATCGTCCGCAGCGCCCATGGGATGTCCTTCTTGATGGTGTCATGCAGCTTCTCCTTGGTCCATATCGCCTTGAGCACCCAGATATGATCCTTCTTGAGCGTTACGAGGCTTTCGACGGCCATCTTCAGGCCCATCGTATGATCGCGCTTCTTGGCAAAGTCGATCGATATCTCGTCGCCCTTTATGCTCTTGATCCTGCCGATGTTCCAGGTGCGATGATAGACGAAATTGCCGACGTCGAAGGAAATGTGCTTCTCGAAATCCGCGATGGCTTCATGCACGTTGCGGTAGGACTGGGCAAGGTTCGACAGCCGTATGTATTCGTCGACATGGGAGTGCTCGGCATACTTTGCCTTGTAGCATTCCACGATTTCCTTGCGGACGGCCGGGTTCTTGTCATCGTAGTCGATGATCGTCTTCAGGATCGATATCGCGGTGTCCCAATCGGCGGCGGTCTTGTAGTACTTGTACAGATCGGTCAACAGCGATGCGGCCTTGTCATCGCTGATCTGCTTGGCGATCTTGCGCTGGACATGGTTGAAGAATTCGATGTCTGAAGGGGCGTGCTCGATGAGCTTGTTCCAGATTTCCTTGACGTTGCTGAACAGTCCCTTGTTGATGTAGCGATGCAGGGCCTTGCGGTAGTAATCCACCGCGCCTTCTATGTCGCCCTCTTTTTCCTTCTTCTCCGCTATGAGCTTGACGATGTCGGCTTCTTCGTAATCGACGCGGACGAGCCGTTCCCAGGTCGCATACATCTCGTCGATCTTCTCGTCGTTCTCGTAGCATTCGGCGAGCCGAAGCAGCGCATTTCGGTTCTCGCCGTAGTCCAGGATGCGCTGGCAGACGTACTCGACGACGTTCCACTTGCGGTTGTCGGCGAAAATATTGATCAACGACACCATGTTGGAGTCGTCTATCTGCTGGCGTGAAAGCGCTATGATGCCGGAAAGATACAGGGCCGCGATGCTGTTCTTGCTGTGGCTGATGTGCTCGGCACAGAGATCACGAACCTCGTCCAGGGCTTTCTCGAGCGCGGCATCGTGGAAGAGGCCATCAAGTTCTTTGATCTGGTTGACGGTGTAGCCGCTCAGGGTCGCTCGCGTCCATTTCTCTTCATTGAGCATCTCTTGGAGTTTCTTAGCTATAGGCGAATCGGCCATCTCGGTCTCCTCTTCCTGGATCAGGCTGTGTATTGCTTGCAAACAACGGGGTCAAGTAACTTGATTTTAAGGAGGATCTCGTCGATTTTTGACTTTTCCTCTTTGCGGTTCATGTAGTGATCGACCAACCAGAAATACCGGTTTATGAGCCGAGGCACAAGAATGCCACGACGCGAGCCATCTGCGGCCAGTTCGGTCTCGAGCTCATATATCGACTGCTTGAGCTTGCCGACCTCGACGGGCTTGAGTTCCCGCTTCACCGAGAATGCACCGTGCAACTCGCCCAGCACCGGAATCCATTCGGCTGCCTCGACGCCGGTCTTTCCATACTCGGTTACCTTCTCGGCGAGGCGCGCAAACGTGCTGGATTCGAGCAGGTCGATATCGATCCGCTGCGGATTGATGAAGAATGCCTCGCGGAAGAGGGCCTTGGATGCCCGCGATTCGTCTATCAGCGCGTAGGAGTCGGCCAGTTCGGCGAGGATCGCCGGGTCATCGCGGCGGACCTTTGCGGCGCCTTCCAGATGGCGGACCGCCGCCTCATAGTCGCCGCGCCCCTTGCTGCAGCGCCCGAGGCGCAACGCCAGCTCCGGGTCCGCGCTCTCGCCGTCATTGGCCAGCGCGCTGTATCTGGACAGCGCGAGGCCGAAGGCAAACTGCTTGAAGGCAGAGACCGCGCGTTCTTCGAGCGGACCGAGCCTGGCTACGAAGGTTCTGAAGGCCTTCCATCGGGCGCTGATGAATTCTCCCGACTCGAATGGATCGGCGATGGCGCTGAGCTTGCCCATGGCATCGGCCCACCAGCGCGCGCACTTCATCGCATACAGCAATTCCTCATCCTCAAAATCCTGCTCAAGCGCCTTCTGAAGCGAAGCCTGGGCAGAATCGAGATCGAGTTTGCAGAGAAAATCGTATGCCTCTGAAATGAGCGTTTCGACGCCAGCGGAACGTGTCATCTGTCTTGGATATCCATCGTATTGTTTTTATTGTACATGAAATTATTCAAATAAGTCAATGAATCTCTCAACCCAGGACGATAATACAGCCTTTCGCCTTGAGCGTAGCTCGACACCGTGCTAGAATCCCGCCATGCGAACGACCGTTGTTGCTCCTTCAATTCTGGCGGCGGATTTCTCGAATACCGGTGCGGCCGTCGCGACGGTGACGGCCGCCGGCGCGCCATGGATACATTTTGACGTGATGGATGGCCGATTTGTGCCCAACCTGACCTTTGGCGCCAAGATGGTTGCCGACCTCAGAGCCGCGTCCAAGGCGTTCTTCGATGTGCACCTGATGACGATCGAGCCGGACTCACTGGCGGATGCCTTCATCGATGCCGGAGCGGATGCCATTACCTTCCATCTGGAGGCCTGTGTCCACGCGCATCGCCTGGTCGAGCGGATCCATGCCGCGGGACGCAAGACCGGTGTATCGATCGTGCCATCGACACCGGTGTGGGCCGTTCGCGAGCTGCTCCCCTTTGTCGATATGGTGCTTGTCATGACGGTCAACCCCGGCTTCGGCGGGCAGCGACTCATACGGCACACCACGCGGAAGATAGCGGAGCTCCACGAGCTTCGGGAAGGCGGACTCGGAGCCTATGATATCGCGGTCGATGGCGGCATCAACACCGAGACCGCCGCCGAGGTTGTAGCTCTCGGTGCCGATGTGCTCGTGATGGGCAGCGCCTTCTTCCAATCAGCGGACCCGGCCGCGCTGCTGCGGTGGGTCGCCACCCTGCCGCGACGAGGCTCCAGTCAGACTCGATGAACGCCGATACTATATCGAAGGAAGGATCGAACGCATGAACCGTACCCGCGTTGCCACGTTTGTGGTCGCTCTCGTCCTGGCCGTCTCCGCCGTGGTAGCGCAACCGGCGCCGGATTCCGCGACAAAGGCTGCCGATGATCTGCGCAAAGGCATCCAGCTCTTTGCGGATGCCCGATACGCCGAGGCGCAGCCCCTCTTCGATGCGCTCTTCTTCGATCCATCGGCTGGCAATCTGCGTGCCGATGGCGCCTACTGGTCGGCCATGACCCTGCTTGCTTCGGGCAATCCGGCAGCCGCCGAGAAGGCGATGGAGTCGTTCCTCCTGACCTTTCCGGGCAATGCCAGGACGGCCGAACTCCTCTACCAGAAGGCGCGTGCCGCCTTCCTGCAGAAGGATTACGAGCGGGCCCTCCGATCGTTCCAAGCATACCTTGCGGCCTATCCTGCTGGAGATTTCGTGCCCGCGGCCGTGTTCTGGTCGGCCGAATGTCTCTATTCGCTTGGTCGCCTTCCCGACGCCGAGAAGCTCTATCGGACGATAGGCGAGCGCTATCCCGACAGCGTCAAGACCGAGGCAGCCAAGTACCGGCTCAGTCTGATTCAGTTCAAGTACCGCGAGGACGAGCTCCTGACCCTGCTGAAATGGAGCCATGAGGAGTCACTCCGCATCATCGAGGAGTTCCAGCGGCGCGAAAAGGCATACGAACAGGCGCTCGAGGTCTACCAGAAGCGTTATGGCGATGCCAAGCGTGGCGTCGAGCAGACCCAGGCCTCGCTGGAGGATCAAGTCGCAAACCTCAAATTGGCTATGGATGATCTGGCCAAACGGCTGCAAGACAAGGATGCCCGGGTTGCTGAGCTGGAACGACAGCTTTCCAGCTCCATCGGCCAGCCGGCGGCAGTACCCGCTGGCACGGAGGCGACGGCATCTTCAGGCGTTCCATCGGAGCGCGAATTGCTGGACATGAAGCGGCGGGCACTCGTCCTGATGCAGTTCTATCTTGAGAAGCTTGCTGAACGATCGGCATCGGGGGGCGGAAAATGAGGCGATTCCTTTCGTTCTTGATTCTGGCATGCGCGGTAGGTGGCTCGGCCTTTGCGCTCGAGGTGCGGGATGGGCGAATGCGGCTCGTTGTCGACGATCGATCGGGACGCTTCGCCCTGTATTATCTGGCTGATGTTACCAAGAACCGGTACGTGCCGCTCTTGTACGACCAGGAGACACGGACTACCTATCCGACACTGATGGTCGATCAGAAGGCATACAGGTTTGGCGAGACCGTCGAGTTCCGCACGACGGTAGCCAAGGACGGTACCGGCGTCACGATAGAGTATCGATCATCGTTCTGTGTCGTCAGGCAGAGCTTCTCGTTTACGACATCGACGGGCGCAACACTGTCCGACGGTGTCATGATGAGCGTAACGATGGAGAATGTGTCGCAGAAAGACAGCGCCATCGGCCTGCGCTACCTGCTCGATACGTGGCTTGGTGAACGGGCCGGAACCCACTTCATTGGGTCGACCGGCGCCGTATTGGGCACGGAGGCGAGCTATGGCATCGATTCCACCGAACCGTGGGTCAAGAGTCCTGGTGATGCCGGAGCCAGTCTGCAAGTAGCGCTGACCGCACCGGCGACCAGGCCCGACCGGGTGATAGCGGCCAACTGGAAGCGTCTGAACGATGCCCCCTGGGCCATCGAGACCAGCGCCTCCAGGAACTTTACCCTTTTGCCTTACTCGGTCAATGACTCGGCGCTGGCGCTGTATTACGATCCGGTCGTGGTGCGTCCCGGAGCTTCCAGAACCATAACCATGATCCTGGGCAACGAGACCTCCGGACCGCAAACCGTAGCCAGAAGTGCGCCTGCGCCGGCGGCCGCGACTCCCGCCGCCGACAGCGGTCCTCTGGACGCGATGGCTGACCTGATCGCCGTCCGGTCCGTACTCGATGCGATCGATCAGGCGCTCTCTTCGGGCGGCGCGCTTGCTCCAGCGGATCAGGCTTCGCTGGAGGCGACGCTGCAGCGTCTCGAGGCGCGCAAGGTCGAGTATTGAGCGCAGTCGCCAGGAACCCGCTCGAGGAAGCGGAGGCGCTCTTCCGCCGCCGCCGCTGGGCAGAGCTGATCAACCTCCTTGAGCCGATGACGAGTGTCTATCGCGACAATGCGCGTTTCAGCGTGTTGCTGGGGGCCGCATACTTGCACAAGGAAGACGTCGGCGGCGCCTGGTCGTGTTTCAGGCGCGCGCAGAGTCTCGATTACCGCGATGCGGACGCGGCCTATGGTCTGGCCGCGGTCTCGATCCGTCGTGGCGAGACCGACAAGGCGGTGCAGCTCTACGTCGAGATGCTGGAGCGGCGACCCCGCGATTTGAAGGCCAGATATGGGCTCGATCTGGTCCGCACGACAAAGAACCACGAGCGAGTCCCCTCATCCCGAAGGCTCAGGCGATTGTACCCGCAGCCACCACGCCGCCTCGGAGGCCTTGTGGTTGTCGCGCTCGCTGCCCTGGTGGTGATCGCGGCGGTCAGAGGCGGCCCCGTGCTGCTCGACCTTGTCAGAAATGCCAGACCGGGCCGGGCAGGGGTAGCATCCGTCGTGCTCAGTCCGGAAGAGACGGCGGTGCCCGTCGGCTCCGAGGGCGGTTTCGATATTGTTCTTACCGAGCACGAGGCGGTCGCGACCTTCGATCGTGCCAAGCGGCTCTTTGCCGAATACCGGGACGAGGCGGCACTTGTCGAACTGAATCGTCTCCTGCTCTCGAATGCGACCAGGCAGGTAAAGGCCAAGGCCCAGATGCTGGCAACCTATGTACGCGAACCGAGCTTCCTGTCCATGCCCGATCGGTATGGCTATGCCGACATCGCCGCCAACCCGCGACTCTATGAAGGGGTCGGTGTCGTCTGGAAGGGGCTGCCCGCGAATGTCGACGGCGGCACATCGTCGGCCACGTTCGATCTGCTTGTTGGCTATCATGACAAGCGCAAACTCGAAGGCATCGTGCAGGTGCGGGCGGCGTTTGCCCTGAACCTGACTGCAGAAGCCGCGATCGAGGTTCTGGCGCGGGTCAGATCCCTCGACGGCAAGAGGTTCTATCTTGAGTGCCTGGCCGTGCACGAGCTGTAGAGAGGACCACGAATGAAAGCGGTAGTTCAACGCGTCAGGCAGGCTGCTGTCTCTGTCTCGGGGCGCATCGTTGGCCAGATCGATCACGGCCTGCTCGTCTACCTCGGTGTCGGCCATGAGGATGCCGAGTCCGATGCCGTCTGGCTGGCCGACAAGATATGCGGCCTCCGCATATTCGAGGATGGCGACGAGAAGATGAACCTCTCGGTGCTCGATACGGGCGGAGGTGTGCTGACGGTCTCGCAGTTTACGCTGCTTGCCGACACCCGGAAGGGCAAGCGTCCATCATACGGTGCTGCGGCAGAACCCAAACGCGCGGAAGCTCTGTACGAGCATTTCAAAGCCGCGGTGGCGGGCATCGTCCCCGTCACGGCGTCCGGTGTCTTTGGGGCATCGATGGAGGTGTCCTATACGAACATGGGCCCGGTTACCATCCTGCTCGATACAAAACAGTGAGCATGGCTCTGGCTCGCATGGAAACGGCCCGACCTCCAAGCGGAGGCCGGGCCGTCCAATCTATCGAGCGAAGTGGATTACTTCTTCGAATTGCGAATCACGGCCTGGGCACCAGCCAGGCGCGCTATCGGAACGCGGAAGGGTGAGCACGACACATAGTTGAGGCCGATGCGGTAGCAGAAGTCGATCGTTGCCGGATCACCGCCCTGCTCGCCGCAGATGCCAAGCTTGAGGTCGGCCTTGGTCTTGCGGCCATATTCAGCGGCATGCTTCATCAGGAAGCCGACGCCCTCCTCGTCGATCGTCTCGGTCGGATTGCTGGGCAGAATCTCCTGCTTCAGGTACTCCGGCAGGAACGAGCCAGCATCATCACGGCTGAAGGCGTAGGTCATCTGGGTCAGGTCGTTCGTGCCGTAGCTGAAGAAGTCGGCATGCCTGGCAACCTGGTCGGCAAGAATCGCCGCCCGCGGCACCTCGATCATTGTGCCGATCAGCACCTTCATCTTGAGTCCAGCCTTGGCCAGCGTCTCGTCGACTATCCGCTGGGTGCTGGCGCGCAGAACCTGCAGCTCCTTGGGGTCGCAGACGATCGGAATCATGATCTCTGGATTGACAGGAATCTTCTTCTTGGCGCACTCGACGGCCGCGAGCATGATCGCCTCGACCTGGGTGTCATAGATCTCGGGGTAGGTGATGGCCAGGCGGCAGCCGCGGTGTCCGAGCATCGGGTTGGCCTCGTGCAGCCTGTCGATCTTGGGCTGCAGATCCTTGACCTTGACGCCGATGAACTTCGCGAGTTCTTCAGTCTCGGCCTTGGTGTGGGGAAGGAACTCGTGCAGCGGCGGATCGAGGAGGCGAATGGTCACCGGCTTGCCTTCCATTGCCTTGAAGATTCCGACGAAGTCCTTCTTCTGGAGCGGCAGAATCTTCTTCAGAGCTTCTTTGCGGGCCTTCTCGCCGTCGGCGACGATCATGGCCCGGAAGTGGATGAGCTTCTCTTTCTCAAAGAACATATGCTCGGTGCGGCACAGCCCGACGCCCTGGGCGCCGAAGTCAAAGGCGCGCTTGGCATCGGCAGGAGTATCGGCGTTGGTCCTGACTCCGAATCCCTTGATGGAACCACGAGCGGAACCTTCGCGGACCTCGTCGGCCCAGCCAAGGAACATTTCCAGTTCCTTGCTTATCTTGGCGGCGACCAACGGCAGCTGACCCTGATAGATGGCGCCGGTAGAACCATCGATCGTCATCCAGTCGCCTTCCTTGAACTTGACCGTGGAAACCGTCGCGATCTTGCCGACAATCTGCAGCGCCTGGGCGCCCGATACGCAGGGAGTGCCCATGCCACGAGCGACGACTGCCGCATGGCTGGTCATGCCGCCGGTGGTGGTCAGGATGCCTTCCGATACGACCATGCCGCCGATGTCTTCGGGGCTGGTGTCCTTGCGGACGAGGAGGACCTTCTTGCCTTCCTTGGCCCACGACTCTGCATCTGCTGCGCTGAACACGACCTGGCCGCAGGCGGCTCCGGGCGACGCATTGAGACCCTTGGCCAGAACCTTGGCCGCCTTGGCTGCCTTCGGATCGATGGCGGGGTGCAGCATCTGATCGATGTGGTCGGGGGTGACGCGGAGCAGCGCCTCTTCCTTGGCGATGAGTTTCTCGGCGACCATGTCAACCGCCATCTTGACGGCGGCGGCACCGGTACGCTTGCCGACGCGAGTCTGCAGTATGAAGAGCTTGCCCTGCTGGACCGTGAACTCCATGTCCTGCATGTCGCTGAAGTGCTTCTCCATGCGGTTCTTGATGGCGACCAGCTGGTCGTAGACGACCTTGTTGCGCTTGGCGAGGGTCGCGATCTTCTCCGGGGTCCTGATGCCGGCGACGACGTCTTCGCCCTGGGCGTTCATCAGGTACTCGCCATAGAACTCGTTCTTGCCAGTCGAGGGATCACGACTGAAGCAGACGCCGGTGCCGGAATCGTCGCCCCAGTTGCCGAACACCATCGACTGCACGGTAACGGCCGTGCCCTTGAGGTTCTTGATGTTGTTCAACTCGCGGTACTTGATCGCCCGCTCGTTCATCCATGAACCGAAAACGGCTCCCATGGCGCCAAACATCTGCTCCCTGGGATCCTGGGGGAAATCTTTCTTGGTATGCTTCTTGACGATAGCCTTGTAGGTCTCGACCAGCTTCTTGAGATCGTCGGTGGTAAGCGCCGTGTCGAGCTCGACCTTCTTGGCCTTCTTGGCGGCGGCAAGGACGTGCTCAAAATCGTCATGGGGCACTTCGAGCACCACATCGCCATACATCTGGATGAAGCGGCGATATGAGTCCCAGGCGAACCGGGCGTTGCCGGTCTTCCTGGCCAGACCCTCGACGGCCTTGTCATTGAGACCGAGGTTCAGGATGGTATCCATCATGCCAGGCATGGACTGGGCCGCACCGGAACGAACGGAAACGAGCAGCGGGTCACTCGGGTCACCCAGCTTCTTGCCCATCGACTTTTCCAGGCGAGCCAGGTGCTCGGCAACCTCATCTTCGAGGCCAGCGGGGTACTTCTTCTTGTTTTCATAGAATGCCGCGCAGACATCGGTGGAGACGGTAAATCCCGGTGGTACGGGAATACCGAGGTTGGTCATTTCTGCAAGATTGGCGCCCTTGCCGCCAAGCACTTCTTTCATCTTCGCATCACCTTCGGCCTTGCCTTCGCCGAAGTAGTACACGTACTTGATCTTTGCCATTGAGTGGGAACCTCCGTCAATATGTAAAGTTATATGAAACGACAATCTCTGTCAAGAAACCGCACGGAAGGCAACGATACTCAAGGGAAATGATCGATTGCGGAATTGGTTATATATTGATTGCAAGCGTGATGACTGTCAGGTCGGAACCGGATATCTGGTTGACGAATGATTCGAATTTCACGTTGACCTTCTCGCACGCCTCGGAAAGGTATGACAAATAATACAAGCCGAGGTCAGTGTTCGATTCGGCCTCGGGAAGTTCCTTGTAGAAGTCCTGAAGGCTTTTTTTCTTGAGGTCGGCGCTCTTCTTTTCATCGAAGGCTTCCTTCCTCTTTTCATATTCGGATTCCTTGTTGTACATCGTTATGTGCAGCCGGCCTTGCGTGCCTATCGATGTTCCACGCGAACCGAGTTTCCAGGAGATCGAGACGAGCTCTCCTCGACGTTGCAGTGAATCGATGACCTGCCGCCGCACGTTTGGATCGAACAGGACGGCGTTCATGTCAACCGCGCCCTTGAAAATCAGCTTCGCCTCACGTTTGAGATTGTTGTTCTCGGCGTTGGCGGCAAGTTCCATAACATTCAGGGCCACGTACTCCGCTATCTTTGCCTTTTCCATGTATTCGGCAAGTCCGGCGCGCACTTCCTTGATCAGGGCATCGTAGCCATCCGATCCCTTGAATTTGGCTAGAATGAACCAGGTGAATGGACGCAACGTGTTCAGGAATTTCTCGGATAGCAGCAGCTGGATGTTCTTTTCTTCAGGCAGGAGGTTCGAGTTCCTGCTTATGAAGGCGTGCATCGGCGCCAGCACCGACTGCTTGATCTCGTCAATGTCGTGTTCTTTGTCCCTGCATATGCTCTGCAGGTACGCGTCGTTGAGCTTGGTCTTGTCATCGATGATGTTGGCAGGATTCTTGCGGTTCCAGTTCTTGATGACGTCGCTGGCAAGCACACGCTGGAAAATGTACACGTCATATTGGCGGTACATCATCGTGTAGGTGACCAGTTTCGATATATCCATCACTTCCTGGCGGATCGTCACAAATTCGCTGTTGGAAATTTCTACCTTTGATATGTAATCAGCCAGCATCATCCGCTGCAGGCTGACCGGGGTAAAGTGATCAAGGAGGATGCCTGACTCTTCGACATTGTCGGCGAGCTTGAACTTCCTGAGCTTCTTGTTGTTTTTTATGAAGAAGGTTGTGCCTATGTCGGTGAGAACGACCTTGACGGGTAGTTCTATGATGGCCTTACGCTCTTGAGAACTCATCCGGACAAAGCCCCCTAACCGAACCAGTATATCCGATCACAGCCCTGATGTAAAACGGTATTGACCTGATGCTGTCCCGCTCCTACTATCCCCATACGTCATGTTTCGGCCAAGACAGGTATTTCTATTAGCGATCATCATAGTTTCCTCTGGTGCGGGCCTTCCGGCGCAGTCGCAGGATGTGGGGACGGTTCCGCTCGCGATATCCCGATACAGGGCGGCTCTTGACCACGCATCGGCGGCGGATGTGGCCGCGGGAATCGTCGCGTCCAGTCACGGCATGGCCGAGGCGTATGGCGCCGGCGATTCCGGACTGGTGGCCGGCTACATCATCAAGCCAGCCGATGGCGATACCACGCGCGATCCGCCCTTGGCGATCGTCGCCGAGGCCAACGGTGCCAACGGCACGCTCTGGCCCGAGGCCGCCTGGCTTGCCGTGCTCCAGCGGCTGGTCGACCAGCCTCCTGCCCGGGGTGCGACGATGCTGCTGGTAAGCTCTGGCTTCGCAGAACACGTCGAGCGGCCGTCGAACCCGGCGCCGGGAGCTCCTCTCCTGCATGGGCCTGGCATAGTGGAAACGCTGGCCGACGAGCGCATCCGAGCGATTGTCCTGCTCGATATCGATGGGCCGAGCATAGGGGCCCGCCTTGACGCCGAGTCGCGCGGACACGAGGCCCCGCGCCAGACCGTGCTGCTGGTCAGGAGGGCCTCAGCCTCGCTCGGTCTTCGGCTGTCGGAGAATCCTGTCGGTGGGTTCTATGCCGCCGCTGGCCTGTCTGTGGGCAATCCGGCGCTGGCGCCCTGGCTCCAGGCAGGGCTACCCGCGGTTGCCATCGGATCGATGAGCATGAGCGGTCATGCGGACCAGATGACCGAGGCCGACTATGTCCTGCTCATCGCGGCCATAGCCGAGCGGGCAGCATCGATATCCGCCGATAGTGACCGCGATGTCAACTATTTCAGGTACCCGCTGCCAAGTGGCGTGATGACCATAAGCGACCGGGCCATCGTGATGATGATGCTGGGCAGCGCCGTCGTGATCGTGCTCGCGGCCTCCATGGGGCCCTTGCGTCGAAGGCCGCTGTCCACCGTTGCCGTCGTCCACGAAGCAGCCATGGCTATCTTGCTTGCGCTGACGGCTCTGGTTGGTTCGCACCTGCTCGTCGAGGCGGCCCGGCTGCTGGTGATCCTGTTTGGGCTCAAGGCGCAGCCACTGATGGCGACGGCCGGGATGCAATCATTGCTGTATGGCATCGTCTTTGGGATACGGCTGGCTGTCTCGCTTGCGGTCTTCTACGCGGCATCGGGATTGCTTTCCAGGCTTGGCCTCCACGCGACATACGGACGCTACGAGGCGGCCATCGCGGCCTTGCTGCTGCTCTGCATCGATGCCCTGGTGGCCATGGCGACCATTCCAGCGCTGGTTCCGATACTGCTGCTCTCGATGTTTCTGGTGATGATGGCCGCGCGCAGTGCCGCCGGTGCCATGCTCGGGCTCTTTGCGATGGCCGCCGTGCTGTTGCCATTCATCGATCCACAGGTCCTTTCCGGGTTGCGCAGCGGCGTGGTGCTGGTGTCCCTGTTTGCCGCGCCCTTCGGCCTGTGGGTGGTCGCTGCCTCTTCATCGGCCACCGTCCTCAGGCGTGGCAGAAGCACCGCGCTGGTGTGGGCGGCCATGGCACTTACCGGTGCCGCGTGCGAGGCGGTCATCAGGGTTTCGGCAGGCTGATCATGAGTGTCTATTTTCACATCGATCTGGACGCATTCTTCGCATCGGTCGAGGTTGTCGACGATCCATCGCTGGCCGGTCGACCCCTCATCGTCGGGGCCGCCCCCGGGCATCGCGGTGTCGTCAGCACATGCTCATACGAGGCCCGTGCCTTTGGCGTGCATTCTGCCATGCCCATATCCGAGGCGCACCGGAGGTGTCCACAGGCGGCGTTCCTGCCGGTCCGCATGGAGCGCTATGCGGAAATGTCATCACGCGTCATGGATATATTCTCAAGTTACACGCCCGATGTGATCAGGGTATCGATCGACGAAGCGAGTCTTGACATGAGCGGAACCGAGCGGCTGTGGGGGCCGCCCGAGGCGGCGGCCGTCGCCATTCAGCAGCGGGTTGCATCGATGACCGGCCTCTCGATATCGATAGGCGTGGCGCCCAACCGGTATGTCGCCAAGATCGCCTCGGGGCTGCGCAAGCCGCAGGGGCTGGTCATCGTCACCTCGGGCCAGGAGGCGGACTTCATGCGTGGCCTGCGCCTGAAGGACCTGTGGGGCGCCGGCGCCAAGACCAGGGCCAGGCTCGAGGAGGTCGGCATCGATTCGATGGAGCGGCTGCTGGCCCTCTCCGACGCAACACTCGTGTCACTGTTCGGCAGGGCGGGCGGAGCCTTCCTGTATGCCGCGGCTCGCGGCATCGATCCGGGCATATATGGCACCGAAGCGGCCTCCAGATCGATCAGCGCGGAATTGACCTTTGAACGGGATGTCTCCGAGCCCGACCGCATTGAGTCGACGATCCTGGGCATGGCGGAAGAGCTGGCGGCGCGCCTCCATGCCGAACAGGGCGCATCCCGTTGCATCGTCCTGAAGTTCAGGTATGGCGATTTTGAGACGAGCAGCGCGCGTGAGACCAGGCAGACGGCCTTTGCGGGTTCGGCCGACATGTACGAGGCGGCCGTCGGCTTGCTGCGCAGGCACTGGAACGGCAGGCCGCTCAGACTCGTCGGGCTTGGACTTGCCAGACTCGACGAGCCTGACTCCGGCCAGGGTCAGCTCTTCGAAGATCCAGCCTCAAGGTCTGCCAGGGTGGAGCAGGCCGCCCTCGAGGCGGCCCGACGCGGTTTCGGCAGCCTGACCAGGGCCCGGCTCGTCAAGAGACCCGAGCCGGGGCATCCCGAGCGGTAGCCCCGGACCCCGTCGGCTGTCAGGATCTATTCGGCAAATGCCTTGCGGATATCTGCCGATCGGCCTGAAATGATGGCTGACAGCTCGTCGCGGGCCTTGACCAGGCAGTCGTCGATAGATGCCTGATCGCTGCCACCCTGGCCGCGTATGCCATCTCTGGATTCGGCAAATACGACCGTACCATCCATCCTGACGATGCGGATGGTAGCCTTCGCATTGGCGGTGAATATATTATACACCTTGCCTTGGTATTCCATGCGCGCGGGCGTGCCAACCTCAACATAGACCAGTGCGAAGTAACCCGCCTTGACCGTGCCTGAAAGCGCCGCGAGCGCTGCCGAGTCACCATCGAATGCCGCGCGGAATCGTGCCGCGGCGAGTACCCCGTTGAAGGGCACGACGTCGACACCCAGCGGCTTGAGCGATGTCGCGACCGCATCGAGCACGCGTGGATTGGGGCTGTCTCCGGCCGGCGTCTTCTCGAGTGCTGCGACCAGCGCGATGTTCGGCGGTGCCGCGTAGCCGAAGTCCCTGAACACATTCTTGAAGGCGAAGCTATATCCTTCGGACGTGAATATCGGATAGGCCCGGATGACCGCATCCTTGCCTGGGGCGGTCAGCGTGGTGATGCTGGTGTTGGCAAGCCCCTTGGCATCGGTGGTGACTGACGCGGTGAGGTTGCCGCCGTTATCGACGAATTCGAATCGTATGAATGCGTCGGGGACGGCGCTCTTGGCATAACCATAGCTCTCGTACAGGTAGACTGCCGGCATCAGACCGGCGCCATGGGCCGCGCTTCGAGAGTCGCCCAGGCGCTGCGATCCGTCGGGCAAGAGCCATGACTCATGCGGCTCGACCGTAAGCCTGGTGCCGATGGCGGTCAGCGTGCCGGTGATTTCGTCCGCCTTTGCCTTTTTGTTGGCCTTGGTCGCCTTGCCCAGCGCCGATATGTAGAACTTGATGCCTTCCGACAGATGGTTGGCGTCGATCGAGGCGCTTGCCTTGGCGACGAGCGCATCGATGTCGGCATCCACCTGATCGGGCGCCGTTCCGACGGCGGTTCCGACCGAGCCGGTCTGGCCCTTCGCCGCAGGTGAAGCCGGAGCTGGAGACGAAACGCATGCTCCGAATGCGGCCACGATGGCGAGACACATCACGACGCACAGCAGCCTCTTCATGGTTGGACCTCTCCTTCTTACCAGGTGACGCTGGTTGTTACCGGCGCCTTCGATGCATAGAGATCGGCGGCCTTCATGGAAAACGAAGCAGTCTTGCCCGAGACCGTATAACCCTTGGAGGCCGCGACCGTCCGCGGCAGTTCGAGCCTGATGCTGACGGCGTAATCGGCAAAGGCTAGGCGTATGAAGTCGAGCAGATCCGGGTCTGCGGGATTGACACCATCGAAGAGCGTCATCGAGAGGGTGGCCTTTCCGCCGGACTCGGCGTAGCTGGCGCGCGCACCGGCTGGATCCAGGAAGAGCGCGAACGCGGCCGCGGTAGGAAAGCGGAGCGCGGTGGTGATGACGAATGAATCGGTGCCGTCTTTTCTTGACCATGAGCGAACCTGGCCACCGGCGCGGCCGGCTGCCAGTTCAAGATCGGCCTGGCCAACCGGGAGTGGCAGATATGCGGCGTTGGCTCCGCCGGTCTTGGTCCCGAGCTTTCCCAGCTCGTCGACGGCGGTGGAAACGGTATATGTCATCGATACATCGACGGCACCATCGGCGCCGATTCTGGCACTGGCGTCCATGCCGATGCACGAACTGAACATCAGGGTGATGACGGCGATACAGGCGATTGCGCTATGCTTCATGGTATTGAACCGTAGCTCAAAAAGGGTCTCTTGTCGAGTGTTCACTCGCAGAGTGATCAGTCGAAACGCTCGCTCGCTATAGCCGAATCGTGGAGGCGCAGCGAAAGCTCACCCTCGATCACGGCAAGCGCCTTGCGCATCACCGCTTCTCCAAATTCGGCCGAATTGGAGACGATGGCCGCGCCCAGCTGGGCGAAACGGAGCGATTCCTGCAGATCGGTCTCGGCACAGGAGACATGGAAGCGGGTCCGCAGCTTGTCCTTTATCGATTTGACGATGCGCCGTTTGTCCTTGAGGCTGCCCGACTCGGGTATTTCTATGATGACCTGGAGCATCGATATGATCAACGCGGCCGCTTTCCCAGAATGCCGGCGAGTTCCTCGACGCCAGCCGGAGTATCTGACCTGCCCGCTCGCGCATCCGAGGCCGGTGCTTCACCATCCGAAGCGCTTGCGGAATGGCGATGGCGAGGATCGCGATGGAATCGCGACACGATCCCGTAGGCTGCGGCGAAGGCGAGGCCGGCAAATGCGAGTATCGCCTCGAAGGCGCCACGGGCCCGCACCCGCGCGCTTGCCGGGAACCAGGCCTCGACCGTGCCGAGCCGGCTTGCCACATAGTCGGCAGGTGAAACGACATGATCGACCGGCAGCACCACGCGGCCTTCTATCCGCAACGCCATCGCACCGGCTGCCTTGGCGGCTGCCAGGCGCTCGGACTCCGTGTGCGATGCGGCAATAGTGGCGATGGCCGCATCGTGGCGCTGCCTGTCGGCCAGCGCCGGCCCTGGCAGAAGGTTCCCCTGGAACGCCAGCGCTCCCATGATCATCACGGCGCAAGCGGTCATGCATGCGGCGAGCAGCGGGGTCAGTCGTGGTCTGGTGCCATCATCGCCCAGCGCGCGTCCAACCCGGAGCATGCGCAACGCTGCGGCCACAGCCAGTGCGCTTGCCGGAGGGCCGGCCAGCCAGAACCCCCGGACGGCCGAGGCGGACAGGTCTGCCCCCGCCCAGCCAAACAGGAATGGTCCCGATACGGCCAGCAGCGGTACGACCGAGCCAACCCCCACCAGCCATGGACGCTCGCCCGCGGCGAGCCGTGAGAAAAATTCGACGGTGAATATGATATCGAACAGCATCGCGACGATCGATGCATAGGCGCGCACCTTCCAGCTGGCCCCCGAGGCGGTCAGCATCGAACCGACCAGGGCGATGACCACCGATACGAGCGCAAGGGTATCGAGCAGGGTGATCAACCGAGCATGAGTGGAAACTCCAGACTTCTCAACACCCCGTTTCATGGTCTACAATGATATACGCGAACGATGATAAAGAAAAGACCGTACCCACTGCGTATCATCTCGTTCGCTCTGGCCATGTCGGCACTCGTGGCCGAAGGACTGCCGGCCCAGCAGCTGACATCGGTCCTGCCGCTCGAGCCGCCATCGAGTCTCTTCTCCGCGCGGATAGGAGACCAGGATGTTGAGGTCTTTGCCCAGGGCTTCTGGGAGGCCTCGGCGCTGACCTCGGGTACCTGGTCAGTCGGTTCGTCGACGACCGGCCTGAACGCGGTGCCGTTCCTCTTTACCCAGACGCCAGACCTGTATGCCTTCCTGCGATTCAGGCAGCGGTGGGTCTTCGAGACCTATGTGACGCAGGATGCCGCCAATTCGAAATTCCTGCTCGCGTTCGAAGGCGCTGACGATGACTTCGTACGGTCGGCCAGGCTGGGCAATTCTGGCATCACGATGCCCGCCTATCCATACATGGCCTTTGGTTCGCCCACGGGCTCTTTCGGTTTCGCGCTGTCCGCGTATGACCCGGAGCGCTCGGTATCGATAGACGCGATGGTTCGATGGGATGGGCTGGAATGGAAGACACGCACCTTCTTTGGCAGTTCCGAGGTCGACGAGACGACCATCGCGCCGCGCGACCATCTGCGCGGCCGCCGGTTCGTGCTCGGTGATACCAATATTACATCACTTGAGCTGACCGATACGACGAGCTCGGGTACGCGCACGCTGCGGTCAGACGAATACTCCGTGTCCCTCGCGACCGGGGTGGTGCTGCTCAACGCGGAGCCCAAGGGCAGCCTGCTCGGCAGCTGGTCGGGCAGTGGTGGTCCGAAATCAGGTGAGCCTCTCTATTCCGTTTCTGTCGCCACCGATGGCACGATCACCCGCACGACAAGTGCATATGAGGCGCGCAACCTGTACGCGCTGCCCGATACCAGCTCCGCGCGTCAGCTCTTTGTACGCAATCTGGCTACCGGCACGACCGACACCGCGTATACGGTCAGCCGTGTCGGTGCCGGTCTCGTCCAGGTGGTCAGGAACGACGCTGCGCCATCATCGGCCGCGGATTATATGCAACCGTTCGCCAGCGATTCACCCTGGGTCTACGATGATGCGACGGATACCTATGTCGCCGGCGATGGTTTCTCGATCATCGCGCGTGTCGTCGAATCGGCCGACACGATCATGCTCGATGACGGCACCGTCGCCGGGACTATCGGCGTCTACCGCGATGGGGTGGAATCGCCGTCGTTTGCCTATGACGAAGGCAGCCGCTCCCTGACGCTGCAGCCGCCGCCGAGATCGGGCGAAAACGTGCAGGTTCGGTACGCGGTCGCCAGCTCCGATCGCTCGGATGGCGCCCTGGCCTTCGGCGTCGGCACACGCTTCCCGTGGCTGGGCCTCGATTGGGCGACGGCGATAGGAGGCCGGTGGCCGATGTTCGGCCCCGGCTACGATGCGGCAGGCAGCCTGCGCTCGGCGTGGGCCGGCGTGTCGGCAAGCGTGGCAAAGAAGACCGATGCTGTGTCCTTCTCGGTGCAGACCATGGCTCGATACCAGCGGGCCGGGGCATACGGCCGCTATCGGGTGGCCGGCATGGAGGACTCTGGCACCAGCTCCGGCGGGACGCTGACCTGGCTGACCCCGTTCAGGCCGGTTGCTGCTTATCCTAATATAACGGATGGAATATCCACCGCCGAGGATCTGGTTTCGGAATTTTCCGATCCGCTGTCGGAATTCCACTCCAATGGAGCCGCCAACAAGGCACTGGCATTTACGGCAAGCGCGGTCACCGCTACCGCACGCTTCATACGCTACATAGACGACGCGCCGCTGGCATCGTTCAAACGGCTCGTGTTCTACATCAAGGTCGATTCGGTGACCACATCATCGACGATCACGGTGCGGGTCGGGGATGGAACGGGCGGCGGCGCCTCGATTTCGGTGCCGCTCGACGCGTCAGGTGGGCTGGTCAACAAAGGCTGGCGTCGCATTGAACTCGACATGAATCAGGCCGCTCCGGCGGTCAGGTGCATTGCCCCCGATGGGTCGAGCGTGGCTATTCCAGGCGCGGTCGGTTCATTCACGCTGCCCGATGTCGCGGGTGTCGCCGAGATCATCCTGACGGACTTTACCGAAGGCACCGTGCAGATCGACGAGCTCCTGCTCGATGGGGCGGCCGACGGCTTCTCCGTGCTGGCGGGCGGCACGGCATCGTTCGGCGACGCGGACAGGAACCAGGGTCCGTATCTCGTGCTGACCGGCGCCGGCGTTATTGACGACAATCCGGCGCTCGCCTCGACGGCCGAGGCCGGGTGGTCGGGCACGATCGCCTCGGCATCGGTAACCGCTTCGCCGGCCTATGCCTCCGGTGTCGGGTCGCTGGGCCTTGGCTACGCGGTCGCGCTGCCTTCGGCCTCGGCGCCGACGCACCTTGCCGACCAGTTCTCCAGCGATGCGGTGCTGCATCGCTATGCCCGATCGCTCGATGCGGCTGCCGCGCTTGGCATGGTACAGGTCGGGGTGTCGGCAACATCCGGCGAGGAGGCAGCCTCATTTTCGCAAGCATGGAAGGCCCGGGCCGCGCTCGGCAGTTATCTGGGCCTGAATGGTTCCGCCAGCCTGTACGCTCCGGTGGCGGTGATCGACGGGAACGGCATTGCCGACTCCTGGCTGCGTTCATGGAGCCTGGTCCTGCCGACCGCTGAATCACAGGCCTCGACGCGCAGGCTCGAAGCGGGCGGCACCGTTCTTGGTTCGGTGCTGACCGCCAGGGCCCGGCGTTCCTTCGATGCGACCTCCGGATCGCAGACAAGCGCCGAGGCGACCGCGACGGTGCCGCTCCGGATGGGCCTCGTAACGGTAGCGCCATTCTATACGCGCACGACGACGCTGCAGCGCGCCTCCGGCGCCTCATCATTCGGCGATGACCTGTCGGAATTCGGTACCGACATCGGTCTGGCGGCCGCGCTCTGGTCGAGCCTGCCCATCATCGAGCTATGGAGCGCGTCCGCGTATCCGGGGTTTGACCGGCTCTCGGCCGGTGCGACGGCGGCCAGGCACGAGGCGCTGGCGGGACTGGAGATCCGCCGTCCCGTCGGCAATGGCGCCATCGACCTCGTCCTGCCCAGCGCAGCCCGCATTGCCTACACGCGGGCGATGCAGCAGACCGATGACAGCCAGGTGGAATCAGACGCCCTGGCGATGACCCTGTCGGGCGCGGCCGCCAATGTCTTCTGTGTCGGTGGCGCCATGCCGGTGTTTCGTACCGTCACATTTGATGAGTACTCGTCGAAGACCGACCTTCAGTTTCAATACTACCCCTCCGATGGAGCGGTTCTGCCGTCGGTCGCGTACAGCGGGATGGCGAGCCTGGAGTTCGCCAGCGGCTCTGTTCTGGTAGCCTCTTCGAGCCTTGCCTGGGCGGTTGCCCGCGATTCGGCTCCGTGGTCGGGTTCGGCGGGTGTGTCCATCCTCACAAGGCCGGCCAGGACCTGGCTTGGTGATCTGGTAGCGCTCGTGACGAGACCCAGGCCAGCCGCTGAATCGGCGGACGATGCATCGGCGAAGACATGGGTCTCGGCATGGCTCGATACGACGTTCTCGATACCGCCGAAACTGAAGAATACCTTTGAGTTGAAGGCGACCATCGCCCGGACCGCCGCGGTCGCCTCGCCGCTGACGGAACGCCTGGCCTTTGATTATGGAACCAAGGTTGCCGCCGGCGACAGCCTGACCATAGGAGCCTCGGCCGGACTCGCACAGAGCGCCGCGGTATACGATGCGGCCATCATCTGGGGCTTTGGATACCAGCTCGGCGTCGAGCTGCGTATCGTGTTCTAGCGGGGTGGCGCGTACGCCGGGCGCACGCGCGCCGTTGACAGGCGATTTTAGGCCTCGTATAGTGTCCGCACCATGAAACGACGCCTCATAACCAGCGCATTACCGTATGTCAACAATGTTCCCCACCTCGGCAACCTGATCCAGGTGCTGTCGGCCGACGTGTTCGCCCGTTCCTGCCGACTGCGGGGCTATGAGACGCTGTATGTGTGCGGTACCGACGAGTATGGCACCGCGACCGAGACCAAGGCCGCCGAGGAAGGTGTGACGCCGGCCGAACTGTGCTCGCGCTTTCATGAGATCCACAAGTCGATTTATCAGTGGTTTGGCATATCGTTCGACAAGTTCGGACGCACCTCGACTCCGCGCCAGACCGAGATTGTGCAGTCGTTGTTCAATGACATAGACCAGGCTGGATTCGTCACCGAACAGACCATAGAGCAGCTCTATTGCGATGCCTGTGGCCGTTTCCTGGCGGACCGGTATGTCCGCGGCACCTGCCCGCATTGCGGCTATGCCGATGCCCGTGGCGACCAGTGCGAATCCTGTGGGACCTTGCTTGAGCCGACCGAACTGAAGGAACCCAAATGTTCCACCTGCGGCGCGACGCCACGCGCCCGTTCGACGAGGCACCTGTATATCGACCTCCCGGCGATTCGGCCACGGCTGGAGACCTGGATGAAGGAGGCGAGCGTCAAGGGTTTCTGGGCCAACAACGCGGTGCAGATGACCCAGGCCTGGATACGCGATGGGCTCAAGGCCCGTGCCATAACACGCGACCTCAAGTGGGGCATTCCGGTTCCGAGGGCTGGCTTCGAAGACAAGGTATTCTATGTCTGGTTCGACGCTCCGATCGGATACCTCAGCATCACCGCGACGCTTGGCGACGAGCAGGGCTTCGACTGGAAATCATGGTGGATGAGTCCCGAGGATGTCGAGCTGTTCCAGTTCATCGGCAAGGACAACATCCCATTCCACACGGTCATATTCCCGAGCACGCTGCTCGGGTCCGGCAGGAAATGGACCATGCTCCACCACATGTCGAGTACCGAGTACCTGAACTACGAGTCGGGCAAGTTCTCCAAGTCGAAGGGTATCGGCGTCTTTGGCACCGACGTGATGGAGACAGGAATCCCGGCGGACGTCTGGCGCTTCTACATATTCTACAATCGCCCCGAGAAGAGCGATGTGACCTTTACCTGGAACGACTTCATGGAACGCGTCAATGGCGAACTGATAGGCAACCTGGGCAACCTCGCAAACAGGACGCTCGCGTTCGTCCAGCGCTTCTACGATGGCGCCATACCGGCAGGCAAACCCAATGAAGCCTTCTGGTCGGAGGTGCGCGCTCTCGAGGCCACGGCCGCGGGTCAGCTTGAACGCGCCGAGCTACGCGACGCCTTCAGGACCGCGTTCCAGATCGCGGACCTGGCGAACAAGCGATTCCAGGCTGAAGAGCCATGGAAGGCACGGACAGCAGAGCCGGACAAGGCCGCGAGCCTCCTGTCAGACCTCTGCTATGTCCTGCGCGATCTGTCCATCATCATGCACCCGTACATGCCACAGGCCATGGACCAGCTGGCAGGATTCTTCGGACTTGCCATATCGAAGGCGACCGGAGCTTCGGGCCTGTCGTGGGCCGATGTCGGCACACTGCATGGCCTGTCCAGGGTTGCGAACGTCGGCGTACTGTTCCAGAAGCTCGAGCCAGACCGCATCACGGAGCTTCGTGAGCGGTATTCAGGCTCACAGAAGGAGCGGGCCGCCCGTGAAGATCGGGCCGCCCGTGACGCGCAGGTGACGGAGGCTCCGGCCGTGCCGAAAGCTCCGGCCGCGGCGGAGACCCAGCAACCGGCCGAGCCCAAACGAGTCCTGTATGCCGAATTGCCAGTAGAAGAGCGCTTCGCTAGGCTGATAGACCTGCGCGTCGCCGCGATCGTCAAGATCGAGCGCCATCCGAAGGCCGACAAGCTCTACATCGAGACACTTGATGATGGCTCGGGCCAGGAGCGCGTCATCGTCTCCGGTCTCGTGCCGTTCTACAAGGAAGAAGAACTGCTGGGCAAGCATATCGTGCTGGTCAACAATCTGAAACCGGCCAGGCTGCGCGGCGTCGAGTCACGGGGCATGCTCCTGGCCGCATCGCGATCCGGTGCCGATGGCAAGGATGCTGTCGAGGTGCTCGATGCCCCATGGGCAGCCCCGGGCACACGTGTCGTGCTGGAAGGACAGGATTTGGCAATCAGTCCCGATACGCAGATCGATGTCGACGCCTTCTTCTCGGTTCC
>MTLC01000140.1_pt1 | contig 144942 bp, 136 predicted proteins | sample 1982451 | NCBI WGS metagenome assembly MTLC01 (sample SAMN05710165, study PRJNA340218) | biofilm metagenome | isolation source: sample SPH anode biofilm adapted to +100 mV | place: USA | collected 2012-02-03
CCGAGTGCGGGGACCCAGACGCTGTCGGCAACCTTCACGCCGACGGACACGACGAACTACAACAACGCGACGGCGACGGTAAGCCTGACGGTGAACCAGGCGACACCGACGGTAACGACATGGCCGACTGCCAGTGCCATCACCTATGGCCAGCCCCTGGCTTCCTCCAGCCTGACGGGTGGTACGGCGTCGGTAGGCGGCAGCTTCGCCTTCACCGCACCGAGTACGGGGCCCAATGCGGGGACGGCGAACCAAAGTGTTATCTTCACGCCGACTGACACCACCAACTACACCACGGTGAGTGGTACGGTTAGCGTAACTGTTAACAAAGCGACTCCGGTCATAACCTGGGCCAACCCAACGACGATTGTCTACGGGACGGCGCTAGACGCAGCGCAACTGAATGCGGCGGCCAATCCGTCTGGCGGGACGTTTGCGTACTCACCGGTATCGGGAACGGTGCCGAATGCTGGCAGCCAGACACTGTCGGTGACCTACACGCCGATAGACACGGCGAACTACAACAACGCGACAGCAACCGTTAGCATAACCATCACCCAGAAACCGCTGACCATCACCGGCATCACGGCAGCGAACAAACCGTATGATGGCGCCACTGCGGCAACCCTGACTGGTACCGGTACGCTGGTGGGTGTTCTGACGGCCGATGTCGGGAATGTAACCCTGTCCGGCACGGCCACCGGAGCCTTCAGTGACAAGAATGTCGGCACCGGCAAGACCGTCAACTTCAGCGGGCTGACCCTGACGGGTAGTGCAGCCGGGAACTACAGTATTACCGGCACCGCCAATACCATGGCGAACATCACGGCGGCACCCCTGACGGTTACGGCCGCCGCTCAGACCAAGGTATACGGTGCGGTAGACCCTGCACTGACCTATACCCCGTCCGGACTGGTGGGTGGTGATACGACTGCGGTCTTTACTGGCGCTCTCGCCCGGACTGCGGGTGAAACGGTCGCAGGCGGCTCCTATGCTATCAATCAGGGGACCCTGTCTGCCGGTGGCAACTACACCATTACCTTTACCGGCGCCAACCTAACCATCACGCCGGCACCCCTGACGGTAACGGCTGACAACAAGCTACGCTTCGAGAAATTGGCCAATCCGACCTTTACCGCGACGTACACCGGCTTTGTGACCGGTGAAACGGCGTCGGTACTCGGAGGCACCCTGGCAATCACTACCACGGCCACCTCTGCCAGCGCGCCTGGAAGTTATCCGATTACGCCGGCGGGACTTACTTCAACCAACTATTCTATAACCTTCGTGCCCGGCAACCTGACTGTCAGGATCATCGGTGATATTGCCGGCAGCCCGACCGGAACTTCCGACGGTACCTTCAGCATTGCCGATGCCCTGAAATACCTGCGCATTTCCCTTGGCCTTGACCCTGCTCCTGCAACCCTTGACGGTGTCAAGCTGGCGCCGGTAGTGGGTGGGGTGCCGACCCTGTCTACGGGGACCGGCAGGATAACCGTCGGAGACGTGGTTGCTGCGTTGGAGCACTTGGTCGGTCTCTGGTAAGCGGCAGAAGAAGTGGAACGAGATAATTCAATATTGGATGGAGATACTATGAACAAGAAACTCGTGAGCAGCATAATCGTGGCGGGATTTTCAATGCTGGTCTTCGGTTGTGGTGGGGGAGGTGGCGATACTTCCACTCCTGCGCCGGCACCACCGACTACACCGGCACAACCGACTGCAGCGGTGCTGACTCTTGCTACATCGGGAACCCAGTCAATCCCCTATAAAGGAATGGAGTTGACGGTCAACCTGCCTGCTGCGGTGACGGTGGCAACCGATCCCGCCAATCCGAAACAGACCGCACCTGGCGTGCTCAAGCTGTCGGGGGTGTTCTCCGCTTATTCTACGCAGGTTTTCCCCCGCCCATTCTGGGGAAGGTATTCGTCGGCCGGGGGCGGCAAGCCGAGCACGGTAATTATTAATATTTCAAGTGGTACCGCCACCTTTCCGGTGGGTGAGTTCGCCACCCTGAATTGTGGCCTTGCCAGCGGCACAACAGTCAGCCTGACCGATTTCAGCGTGGTCAATTTTGCCGCCTATGGGGCGGGGGGGGCTACGGTAACCGGCTTGACGGCTTCACCGCTGGGCGTGACACTCAAGTGATAATGTAGGCTCGCTGCTCAAATGGCAGCTGCAGGACGGTTGTTTGTCCTGCAGGGCAGCTATAAAAGGGCAGCCGGCCATAATCCGACTGCCCTTTTTATTGGTAATTACGAAAAAGGAGCGAACCCTATGGCGCCGTAGGCGTTATCCGCTTCAGTTCACCCGTTATCGAAACAACATTTATCACGAAATTTGTTGGTTAACCAACTGTTATCACAAAGAGATTAATTTCTGGCAAGATGCATGCGAATCGTAAAGATCCTAAATCAACGAACGAAGTTGTTTTACTTGGTAAATAGTTGCTGAATGTGATTTAATGTGCTGTGCTAAATGTAACGATGTGTCGTCAAAACTCGTACCTGCTCTGCGTTGGATGGCGTAGTGGTTATTGATTGTCTTAATGAAACCATGTTCCAGCATGTTCTTTCGATGTTTTTTTGTTTTGTACGGGAATGTTACAGGTCATACCGTTGCTACAGAGCTACTGCTATGCAGGAGGTTTTGCAGATGAGAGGGATTCTTCAAAAAAGCTTTTACCTGACGATGCTCGTAACGTTGTCGGCCGCTTCAGTCGCACTTGGAGCACCACCCGATGCCGGCCAGTTGTTGCGTGAACAGCAGCCGCAACGTCAGCTGCCGACGCAGTTTCCAAGGGTCGAGGGAGAAAAGGAAAAGGCCCCCCTGGTTGACACGGGAGTCCGGGTGGCGGTCAAAGCCTTCAAATTTACCGGCTACGAGGGGCTCGCAGACGAGAGCGAACTGCAGGCGCTGGTCGCCGGAAGCGTGGGCAAGAGCCTTACTTTCGGAGAACTGCAGGCGCTGGCGGCCAAAGTCTCGTCTTACCTGAAAGACAGAGGGTGGTTTCTGGCCCGGGCCTACCTGCCCAAACAGGACGTGACCTCCGGCATCATCGAGATCGCCGTCATCCAGGGGAAAAGTGACGGCAACCTGGTCATCAAGCGCGACAACAGTGCCCGCATACGCGAAGAACGTGTCAGGAGCATCGCCGGCCATGCCATTCGTCCTGGCCAACCCCTCAACGAACAGTGCCTGGAACGTTCAGTCCTGTTGATCAACGACCTGCCCGGTGTTGCTGCCCGTGCCTCCATGGCTGCCGGCTCTACTCCCGGTACAACTGTTGTTCAGGTCGCTGTGAGCGAAGGCCCGCTCTTATCCGGCACCATTTTCGGCGATAACCTGGGCAACCGTTATACCGGCAGCTGGCGTGGCAGTGGCATGCTCAACGTTAATGACCCTTTCCGCTACGGTGACCAGATCTCCCTGCTCCTGACCGGAGCCGAAGGGTTTACCCAAGGGCGGGCCGCGTACTCATTTCCGTTGACCACAACCGGTCTCAAGGGGAACCTTGCCTACACCGGCATGCGCTACGAGCTGATCGACGATCTGGCCCCCCTCAAAGCCGAAGGCCAGAGCCACACCGCCGACGCCGGGATCAGCTATCCCCTGCTGCGCAGCCGCACCGCCAATGTGAACACTTCCCTTGGCTACGAATTCAAATACCTCACCGACAGCGCCTTCGATGTAGACCTCCGTGACAAGAAACTCCATAGCGGCACTATCGGCTTCAACGGCGACAAGTACGACACCCTTCTGGGGGGCGGTTACACCACCTGGAATGCCGGCGTCACTACCGGTAGCCTGGACGAAGACATCGCCGATATCGCCATCACGAAAACGGAAGGGAGCTACACCCGCTTCAATCTGGGGCTGGCACGACTGCAGCGTCTGGCTGAACGGGTCAGCATCAACCTGTCCTGGAGTGCCCAGTTCGCTCTCGACAACCTGGACACCAGTGAAAAATTCAACCTGGGCGGCCCCTATGGTGTACGTGCCTACCCGGTGGGTGAAGCCTCTGGCGATGAAGGGCAACTGTTCAACGTCGATCTGCGCTACGACGTGCCGCTGCCCCTCAAGTGTGGCTCTCTCCAGCTGAGCGGTTTCTATGATGCCGGCTATATCACTCTGCACAAGGAAGTCTGGGTAAACTCCATTGCCACAGCAACCGACAAGAACAACTACTGGCTCCAGGGTGGCGGCGTGGGGCTTGCCTATGTCTATAACTCTATATTCAGTCTGAAAACCAGCTGGGCCCATACCATCGGTGACAACCCCGGCCGGAGCACCAGCGACCAGGATGCCGACGGCAGGCATGATGACAACCGCTTCTGGCTGCAAGGGATGATTTATTTCTAGTCACTCAACGAAGTCACTTTTATTGCGTAGAAAGCATAAAGGAGCGCCTCAATGAACAAGATCTTTCGTCTGATCTGGTCCATGGCCAAAGAAAAATGGGTCGTCGTTTCCGAGAAAGTCGCCGCCAGGGGATGCTGCCCGGCGGCAACCGTTGGGGCACTCACCCTTGCCGCGCTGTTTGCGGCGGGAGGGAATGCATTCGCACTGGACCCCGGCGCCTTGCCCACGGGCGGGAAAATCACCTCTGGCAGCGGCTCAATTGCCACCGGCGGCAACCAGATGACCGTAAACCAGACCACCCAGCAGATGATCACCAACTGGAACAGCTTCAATATCGGGCAGAACGCCGGCGTGCAGTTCAAGCAGCCGAGCAGTACTGCAACGGCGCTGAACCGGATCAATGACCAGAACCCGAGCCAGATACTGGGGAGCCTCTCGGCCAATGGCAACGTCTTCCTGCTCAACCCGGCCGGCATCATCTTCGGCCAGACGGCGCGGGTGGATGTGGGGGGGCTGGTTGCCTCCAGTCTCTCCATGCTTGACAGTGATTTCCTGGCCGGAAAGTACACCTTCACCAATGCCGGCAACGCCGGGTCCATACTGAACCAGGGTGTTATCAATGCCATACCGGGTGGTGTGGTGGCACTGATTGCTTCCAAAGTCATTAATGAAGGTGCCATTAGTGCCAACAGCGGCAGCGTGGCTCTGGCGGCGGGGAACCAGGTGTCACTCGACTTCAAGGGTGACGGCCTGATCACCTACACCGTCGACCAGGGGGCGGTGGATGCCCTGGTGGACAACAAGGGGCTGATCAAGGCCGATGGCGGCCTGGTGGTCATGACCGCCAAGGCGGCTGACAGCCTCACCAGTGCGGTGGTCAACAACAGCGGCGTGATCGAGGCGCAGGCCCTGGCAAACAAGGGTGGGCGGATTCTGCTCCTGTCGGATATGGACAACGGCCAGACGGTTGTCAGTGGCACCCTGGACGCCAGCGCGCCCAACGGTGGCGACGGCGGGTTCGTGGAAACCTCCGGCGGACGGGTGAAGATCGGCGATAATACCAAAGTAGATACCCGTGCTGCGCAGGGGAAGACTGGCATGTGGCTTCTGGATCCCACCGACTTCACCATCGGCGTTGACGAGAGCGGTGCCAGCGTCTCGGATTCGCTTGCCACCACAGACCGCACAATCCAGGCGGATAACAACATCAACGTAAATGATAACGTCACCTGGAACGCCAACACGCTCACGCTGCAAACAACCAGCGGCGATGTCAACATCAATGCCGTCATGACCGCAAACGACACGGCCGCCCTCGACCTCGAACCGGGGAGCGGCAAAGTCAACGTCGGCATGACTCCGGATGGCTTAGGCTTTACCGGGAGGGTGGATTTCTTCCAGGCGGACGGGGTGACCCCCCGCTCCGGCACCGGTTTTCTGACCATCAATGGCAACGGTTATACCGTCATTAACGAACTGGGTGGGGAAGGTAGTACTACCGGCAGCGATCTGCAGGGGATCAATGGTGACACCTCAGGCTACTTTGCCCTTGGCAGCAATATTGATGCTACCGCCACCTCCGGCTGGAATTATGGTGAAGGCTTCATGCCGATCGGGACGTATGGCGCGTTCACCGGCATCTTCGATGGTCTCGGGCATACCATCAGCAATCTGACGGTCAACCGTCCCGGCATATATAACCAGGGGCTGTTCGGTGCAGCCTACTATGGCACTCTGCGCAACGTTGGTCTGCCCAACCTTAACGTTACAGGTTATGGCAAGGTCGGCGGACTGGTGGGATACGGCTGGTACACTACGATCGGTAACTCCTATGCAACCGGTAGTGTTTCTGCAGGTAATTATGCAACCGGCGTTGGCGGGCTGATGGGTTACGACTATGGCGGTAGCAACATCACCAATTCCCATGCCGCCGTTAATGTCACAGCGGGCAACTATTCAAGAGGTGTTGGTGGACTGGTGGGTTCCGGCTGGGGCTACGGTTCCGGCATCTCAATCACCAACTCCTCTTCTACCGGTGATGTCACCGCCGTCAATTCAACCGGCGTGGGCGGGCTGATGGGTTATGGCTATGCCTACAACTCCGGCAGTATCATTCTGGATTCCTACGCCACTGGCAAGGTTACCGGTGGAAACTATGTAGGCGGTCTGGTTGGGTATGGCTATGACGATTCCATAACCAATTCCTACGCCACCGGCGATGTGAGCGGGACAGGCGACTATGTTGGGGGGCTAGTGGGTTACAGCAATGGCAATCCCCTCATCGACAACAGCTATGCTACCGGCAAGGTAGGGGGGAATAACTATGTCGGTGGTCTGGTTGGTTACATGAATAACGGCACCATCAACAATTCCCATGCTATAGGTGATGTGTCAGGTACAAACAGCATTGGTGGTTTGGTGGGGTACGGTTACTACTCTTCCCTTACGGATTCTTATGCTACCGGTGCGGTGACGGCTGGTGCTTACAATTCAAACGTTGGCGGTCTGGTGGGCTATCTCTACGGCTCTGGTAGCTCTATTGCCGGTTCCTATGCGACCGGTGCAGTGCTGGCTGGTAACTACAGTTCCAACATTGGTGGACTGGTGGGGCGTAATGACGGCGGTTCTGTTACCGATTCCCATGCCATTGGCAACGTGACGGCTGGAGCCTATAGCGACAGTGTCGGCGGCCTGGTGGGGAACAACTATACCTCTGGCTATGGCATTACCAATTCATATGCGACCGGCACGGTGACAGCGGATGCCAATTTTAGCCAGAATGTTGGCGGCCTTGTGGGCTACAATAGCAACAACTCCAGCATCGACAACAGTTACGCAACGGGCCCGGTAACGGGCAACAACTATGTCGGTGGTCTGGTGGGCTACGATAATGGCAACACTATCACTAATTCCCATGCCATCGGCGCAGTGTCAGGGGCGTACAATATTGGCGGCCTGGTCGGGTATGGCTGGAACAGTACAATCGGTAGCTCCTATGCTACCGGTGCGGTGACGGCGGGCACATACAGCCAGAATATCGGTGGTCTGGTTGGGTACATGTACAATTGGTATGGAACCGGCAGTATCGTCAGTTCCTATGCCACTGGCCCGGTGGCGGCGGGTGCCTACAGTTCCGACGTCGGCGGTCTGGTGGGGTATAATGACGGCAACTTCATCACAGATTCCCATGCCGGTGGCAATGTAACGGCAGGGAACTATAGCAACAGTGTCGGCGGCCTGGTGGGGTACAACACCAACAGCCCCATTAGCAATTCCTACGCCACCGGTACGGTGACAGCGGGTGCCATTAACAGCAACGCTGCTGGTGGTTTGGTGGGGTACAACAGCAGTAGTGCCATCACCGCTTCGCAGTCCACCGGGGCTGCGGTTTCCGGCGGCTCATATGTAGGTGGCTTGGTGGGGCAGAACAACAGCGGGACCATCACCAATTCCCAGGCAACCGGCGCGGTTACCGGCACTGGTGACAGAGTCGGCGGGCTCGTGGGGGAAAACTATGCGAGTGATATTAACAATTCCTATGCCACTGGCACAACGATTAACGGCAACAACGATGTCGGCGGGTTGGTAGGTTTCAATTTCAATAGCATTATTACCAACTCTTTCGCTACGAGCGCGGTTACCGGCAGCGGGAATAATGTCGGCGGGTTAGTGGGTAACTTGTACGGGTGGTACGGAACCAATAGTATCACCAATTCCTATGCAACCGGCCCCGTAACGGGAGTTGACTCTGTTGGCGGTCTGGTGGGCAACGTGTATGCCGGTGGGTATGGGGCCGGTAATACCATTACCACTACTTACGCAGCGGGTGTGGTGACAGGCAGCAGTTCTGTCGGAGGGCTTGTCGGAGGAAACAGCGGGCCTGCCTCGGTCATCGCTTCCTTCTGGGACACGACCGTCAATCCAGCTCTGGCCGATAATGGATTCGGCACCGGCAAGACCACGACCGAACTGAAAACCTTGACCACGTTCGCCGATGCCGGTTGGGATATCGACGCCAGCGGCGGCACGCCCGCAGTCTGGCGCATCTACGACGGCAATACCATGCCGCTTCTGCGCAACTTCCTCACGCCGCTTACTATCACCGCCGACTCGGTTACCAAGACCTACGACGGTACGGCATACAGCAGCACCACGGCCTACACCCCCGATCTTACCGGTGTGGATACCAGTCAGATTCTCGGCAGCGTCAGCAGCCCCGGTATCAATGTCGGTTCCTCTGTCATTTCGGCCGGCAACCTCTATTCGACGCAGTTCGGATACGATATTTCGTCAGTTGACGGTTCCTTGACCGTCAATCCGGCACCACTGACCGTCACCGCCAGCAACGCAACCAAGACCTACGGACAGACCGCCAGTTTCAGCGGGACGGAGTTCACTCCCAGCGGCCTGCAGAACGGCGAGACCATCGGCAGTGTTACCCTGGCCAGTGCCGGCACGGCAGCCACAGCCGGCGTCTCCGGCAGTCCCTACACTATCACGGCTAGCAACGCCAGCGGTGGAACCTTCAACGCCGGCAACTACACCATCACCTACAATAACGGGGCATTGACCGTTACGCCGGCCTCCTTGACCGTCACTGCTTCCGACGCAAGCAAGACCTATGGTCAGACGCCGACCCTTTCCTCCTTTACCTCCAGCGGTCTGCAGAACGGCGAGACCATCGGCAGTGTTACCCTGGCCAGTGCCGGCACGGCAGCCACAGCCGGTGTCTCCGGCAGTCCCTACACAATCACCGCCAGCAACGCCAGCGGTGGAACCTTTAGCGCCGGCAACTACACCATCACTTACAACAACGGCGCGCTCACCGTCACTCCCGCTCCTCTGAGCGTTACAGCCAATGACGATGCGAAAAACTACTCGGGCATTCCCTATGCGGGGGGCAACGGTGCGACATACAGCGGCTTCGTCAACGGAGAAGGGAGCGACGTCCTTGGTGGAACGCTCACCTATGGCGGCACCAGCCAGGGGGCTATCAATGCCGGCACCTATACTATCATCCCCGGTGGCTTTACCGGCGGTAACTACCAGATAACCTATTCCAACGGGGCCTTGACTATCACTGGCAGCGGTACACCAATACCAACGACACCAACGCCAACGACGCCTGTACCAACCGGCGTTACGGCAGCTGCCAGCCATGAAGAACCGATACAGGTGCCGCCGCTGCCACCGCAGAATGCAGATCCCTTCCGGCAGCTGGGTCCATCGACGATGCCACCGCCGTCGGTCATTAACTCGCAGACTCCGGCCTCCCGGACTGATACGGCGGGGGGACCTGCGGTCCACGTTGTCAGCCAGCCGACAACACAGGAAGCCGGCATTATCAACGTCACCGTACCCGGCAGACTGGCCCGGCCCGGTTCCGGCTTCAGCTTCCTTTTACCGGAAGAGGTGTCAAATGCAGCTGTCGCCGGCGCTGTTACCGAAACGGTATCCCTTCCTGACGGCAGTCAGTTACCGGTCTGGCTGAAGTACTATCCGGACTCGAAACGATTCGTGGCCAGCGATGTGCCGGCCGGCTCCCTGCCGATTACCGTTATTGTGCTGGTGGGGGGACAGAAATGGCTGGTTGAGATTACCGCACAGCAGGATATCTAGTCCCAAAGAAAAAAATGTTGTATACTTCGCGGGGCGGCCAGCCGGTCGCCCCGCTTATTTGTTTGATCGGGAGGAAATCATGACCGCACGTTTTGTCGGTGTTGCCGGCCTGCCGAGAGCGGGTTCGACCCTGCTTTGCCAGTTGCTGGGAGAGCACCCGGAGATCCAATGCGAGGGGCACAGTTCGCCGCTGTGCAACTCGCTTCTGGCAACACGCCGCTTCATCAGTGACGACCAGTTTTTCCTGTCGCAGCTGGATGTCCAGTTCGACACTACCTATGCCCATCTGCATTCGGCTATGGGCGGTTTCCTGCGCGGCTGGTACGACCGCTGTGACAAGCCGGTGGTGGTGGACAAGAACCGGGCGTGGTTGCACTGCATCGAACTGTTGCTTCATCTCGACCCTGAAGCTCGCCTGTTGATCTCCATCCGCGAATTGGGCCAGATTTACGGCTCCATAGAGTCACAGCATCAGAAGACGATCCTGATGGATTTCATCGACCATCTGGCTGACTATGACCGATTCGGCAGGGCTGATCAGCTCTTTGCCAAGGAAAAATCCATCGGCGCCCCACTCTCTTCCATTCAGGCGGTTCAGGACTTACCCCAGTCGGTCAAGGAAAGACTCTTTTTTGTCAAGTTCGAGGACCTCGTTTCCCAACCGGAGGAAACCATGTCGCGCATCTATGCCTGGCTGGAGGTATCCCCTCACACCATTGATCCCAACCTTCTGACGGTGCGCCCTCATGAAAGCGACAGCCATTATCGCCACAAATACCTGCATCGTCAGCAGGGGAGCATTTCTCCTCCCAAAAGCCACGAGATACCGCCCCGCATCCAGAACCGGATCGAGCAGGCTTGCGGGTGGTATTATGAGTGGTTCTACCCCAAAAGCAGGTAAGTGCGCGACCCGTGACTGACCTCCTTGCCAACCAGCTCTTTTTTGTCGGCCTTGCCCTCGGTTTCTGTGCCCAGCTGATCGGTAGCTCCCTCGGCATGGCCTACAGCGTTACCTGTTCGTCGGTGCTGCTGGCCATGGGGATTCCGCCGGCCATGACCAGTGCCACGGTGCATACCTCTGAGGTGGCAAACCGCCTCTTCTCAGGCCTTTCCCATTTCCGCTTCGGCAATGTCGATCCGGCCATCTTCAAGCGGCTTGCCCTGTTCGGCATGGCTGGCGCCCTGTGCGGCGCCGTGGTTGTGACCTCATTGCCGGTCGTCATCCTGCGCCCCATGGTGGCGGGCATGTTGCTGCTTATGGGGCTGCGCATTCTGCGGATGGCTAGTTTCAGCGGCACTCAGGAGCCAAAGCTGACCCGGCTGGGACCTCTTGGTTTTGCGGGTGGTATGGTTGACGTTATCGGTGGTGGCGGATGGGGGCCGGTAGTCACTTCAACCCTGATACTACGAGGCAACGCTACCCACCTGGTGGTTGGCTCCATAAACTTTGCCAAGTTCTTTGTGGCATCAGTTGAATCTCTGGTACTTCTGACTTTGGTCAAGGCGCCACAGTGGACCATCATAGGCGGCCTGGTGACCGGTGGGCTGCTTGCTTCGCCGCTGGCTGCCTGGGGGTGCCGCAGGCTTCCCCCCCGGGCTTTGATGGTTCTTGTAGGGACTCTGGTCTGCGGGCTCAGCATCAGGACTCTCGTGAGGGCATTGCAATGAGCAGGATGACGGCATTGACACAGTTGGAGCAGGAGTCGATCCGCATTATCCGCGAGGCGGTTGCCGAGGCGGAGCGTCCGGTCATGCTCTACTCCATCGGCAAAGACTCGTCGGTCATGCTCCACCTGGCCCTGAAGGCATTTTATCCCCTTAAACCTCCATTTCCCCTGTTACATGTTAATACCACCTGGAAGTTCAAGGAAATGATCCAGTTCCGCAATGAAACGGTGCGTCGTTTAGGTCTGGAACTGATTACCCACACGAATCCCGACGGTCTGCGGGACGGGATCAGCCCCCTGGTCCATGGCAGCCGTCTCTATACCGATATCATGAAGACCGACGCCCTCAAACAGGCGCTGAACGAGCATCGTTTTGACATGGTCTTTGGCGGCGCCCGCCGGGATGAGGAAAAGAGCCGCGCCAAGGAGCGGGTTTTTTCTTTCCGTGATGCCGGCCATCGCTGGGAGCCGAGGGGGCAGCGCCCGGAACTGTGGGATATTCCCAACCTGCGCAGGAACAGTGGTGAGAGCTTTCGGGTTTTTCCCCTCTCCAACTGGACCGAGCTGGACGTGTGGCGCTACATCGCCCGGGAGTCTATCCCTGTTGTGCCGCTTTATTTTTCAGCAGAGCGGCCGGTTGTGGAGCGGGGCGGGCAGCTGATCATGCTGGACGATGAACGCCTTGAACTCGAACCGGGCGAGCAGCCGCAACTGCGCCGGATCCGTTTCCGTACACTGGGTTGCTATCCGCTGACAGCCGGGGTTGAGTCCGCAGCGTCCTCAGTAGCTGAGATCATTGCCGAACTGGAAACCGTCTGCACATCGGAGCGCTGTGGTCGTCTGATCGATTTTGACCAGGCCGGCAGCATGGAGAAGAAGAAGCAAGAGGGGTACTTCTGATGTCCGCAAGCAGTGACATGCTCCGCTTTCTGGCGTGTGGCAGCGTGGATGATGGCAAGTCGACCCTGATCGGCCATCTGATCCACCTGACCGGCAATCTGCCCGATGACCAGCTGCACGTTCTGGAAGCGGAGAGCGCCCGTATCGGCACAACTAGCGGAGCATTGAACTATTCCCTGCTTCTGGATGGCCTGATGGCGGAGCGGGAGCAGGGGATCACCATTGATGTGGCCTATCGCTACTTTGAAACGCCCCGGCGCAAATTCATCGTGGCCGATACTCCTGGTCACGAGAGTTACACCCGCAACATGGCTACAGGCGCATCCCACTGCACAGCCGCACTGATCCTGGTTGATGCCAGTCAGGGGGTGCTGCCCCAGACCCGGCGGCATGTGTTGATTTGTGTTCTAATGGGGATCAGGAACCTGTTGTTTGCCGTAAACAAGATGGACCAGGCCGGTTGGGAGGAAATGCGCTTTCGCCGTATCGAAGAGAACTGCCACCGGATGGCAGAGAAGGCCGGCCTGCTTGCAAGCTGCCGCTGTAACCTGCTGGCGGTTCCGGTGTCGGCCCTGCAGGGGGATAACCTGACAGCCCTTTCCGATCGTATGCCCTGGTATGGAGGCGCAACGGTTCTGGAATGGCTTGAAAGCAGTGCGGCAGAGGAGGCGGTCGTTGACGCTCCATTCAGGTTACCGGTGCAATATGTTCTGAAAGGGAGCAACGATGGCTGGGGCTGTCAGCAGGACGGAGAGGGATGTCCTGCAGGTCGTGATGGCCGTGCTACCTGGCGTTCCTATGCCGGCAGTGTGGTGTCTGGCCGTGTCTGTGTCGGTGACCGTATCGTGATTCTCCCCTCAGGGGTGGAAACGACGGTTGAACGGCTCTTGATCGGGGACAGGAAAGCCGATTCAGCTGATACGGGCATGGCGGTATCCCTGGTGCTGGCTGGTGAGCACGATATTGTCAGGGGAGACTGCCTAGCCCATCCGGTTGACCGTCCTGAACAGGCAGGGCTCTTCAAGGTGCGGCTGGTTTGGATGGATCAGCAGCCGCTATATGCAGGAAGGCGATATCTTTTCCGTAGCGTATTCGGCACCATTGAAGCCCGGATATCCCGCATTCGCGATCGTGTCGGGCTGGATGCTTACCAGTTGCTGGCTGCCGATCGTCTGGCGCAGAACGATATCGGCGAGGTTGAACTTTCCCTGGCCCGCCTCTTTCCCTTTGATCCCTACAGTGAGAACCGTGAAACTGGTGCCTTTATCCTGATTGACCGCATCAGCAATGCAACTGTGGCCTGCGGAATGATCCAGCATCCACTGCGGCGGGGGAGCAATATCCACTGGCAGCGCGAAGAGTTGACCCGCGAACTCCGTGCCGGACTGAATGGGCAGAAGCCCTGTGTAATCTGGCTTACCGGCCTGTCCGGTTCGGGCAAATCAACGCTGGCGAACTGTCTGGAACGGATGCTGCACGACATGGGGCATCATACCATGCTGCTGGACGGCGACAATGTCCGCCATGGCCTTAACCGTGACCTGGGATTCACTGAAGCCGACCGGATCGAGAACATCCGCCGTATCGGCGAGGTGGCAAAACTGATGACCGATGCCGGGCTGATTGTCATCACCGCCTTTATCTCTCCCTTCCGGGCCGACCGCAACATGGTTCGCGCGCTTCTGCCGGATGGCGAATTCATCGAGATACATGTTGCAACACCCCTGGAGGTCTGCGAAACACGCGATCCCAAGGGATTGTACCGCAAGGCCCGGAATGGGGAAATCCCCAACTTTACCGGGGTAAACGCACCTTACGAAGAACCGCTGAGGCCGGAATTACTGCTGGATACAACAGCGAGATCGGCCAAGGACTGTGCCGACGATATAATGAGCCTGCTCCGTCAGGATGGCTTTATTTGAGGCCGCGGGGAGAATTTACTGTAACGAAAAGGGCAACCCCGGCGGGCTGCCCTTTTCGTTATTTTCTGTTCTTAAACTTATGGGCACTAAACCTCTACGGCGCCGTCACCTGCACTACGGCGCTCTCTTCGCCGTTCCGGTTGACGACCTGGAGGCGGAAGTTCTTGGGGGTGGAGTCGTAGGGGTGGCGCTCGTAGACGAGGCGGTTGCAGTCGAAGTAGATGAGCCGCTCCCGTTCGCCGGCCTGTCCGCTGCTGCTTCCGATCCGTTTGCCGTCGACGGTGAGCACCGAACCCTGCTGGAAGTTGCGCCCTTCGATGACCAGTTCATAGTAGCTGACGAAGTCCTCTCCCTGGGAAACGCTCGTGACTTCGGGGCGGCTGTTGATCATCAGGGCCAGGGGGACGGTCATGGTGTCCTCGGGGTTTTTTACCTGGATCTGGTGGAGCCCTCCGGCTACGGGGGGTACGGTGAAGGAAAGGGATTCTTCGGAGCCGAAGCGACTGGCGATGACCGCCCCGTCGAAGAGGACTTGGGACCCTTCCTGGAAGTTGCGGCCGGTGACGGTGACGTCCCGCTCACTGCCGGTAGCGCAGCTCTGCACGGTGTCCGGCGCGAGGGAAAGGGCGACCGGCTTGAGGGGCGTGACGCTGAAGGAGTAAGTTTTGCTGGTGGTGCCGTCTTCCCGCCGCAGGTAAATGGCATAGAGACCGGGGGACAGCTTGGGGATATCGAAATTGAGCTGTTTTGCACCGATGACCCGGGGCTGAATCTCGTTGTTACCAAGGAATATGGTAGTTTTGTCGGAGAACCCCGCGCCGGAGAGGGTGACGGTGCTTCCCGGCTCACCCTGGGTCGGGACGATGCTGAGGATGGAGATGGCGGGACGTTTGTCCTGGATTGCCAATGCAGGATTTGCCGATTTCTGGGCCAACTGCTTTCCTGCGGCCGGAGCGGTGGCGGGGATTGCCATAAGCAGCAGGGCGGCAACGATCATGAACCGTATGGACACGGCGATTTCTCCTTTTCCGGGATCAGGTTGATTGCAACCTCCCTCGCCAATTAAAGCACGGACACCACACTTGTCAACGGTTTACCGTCAGAGTCAGCCAGACTCCTGTTGCGGCGAAGATGGCGTTGGCAGCCCAGGCGGCGATGATTGGGGGAAGGGCACCCCCCTGCCCGAAGGAGATGAGGGCAGAGTTGATGACGAAGAAGCTGAAACCGATGAGGATGCTCAGGCCGATGCCGACGGCAATGCCGCTGGAGCGCCCGCTTTTCAGGGCGAAGGGGATGCCGAGGAATGCCATGACCAGTGTGGAGAAAGGAAGCGACAATCGGGAATGCATCTGGGTCAGGTAACGGGTGGGGTCATAACCGCCGTTCCTGAGTTTGTTACAGTAACGCTGCAAATCGAAGAATCCCATGTTGTCGGCATACATTTCCAGGACCTTGAGATCGGCGGGTTTGAGTTGCAGTTGTACCGGCAGTTCGGCAACGGCCCTGGTGGAGGTCACGTTGCCGGCAGAAAAGTCACGGACGGTTACATCCCTGAATAACCAGCCGCCGTTGACGATTATCCCCGTCCCCGCGTCGATACGGCGGACCGGCCGCATGTCGGGGGCAAGTTGCCAGAGTGTCAATCCCTGGAGGGTCCGGGAGCTGGGTTCGAACAGCCTCGCCTGGAGAATGGTGCTCTCTTCGCGGTACCAGATGTTGTTCTGGCGGAAAAAGGTGGCGGGGTCTTTTTTCTTGATGAGGATGTTTTCTATCTGGTCGAGTCGGGCACTGGCACGGGGCACAATGAACTCTCCGTTCAGGAGAACCACCAGGCTGATGAGAAAGGCGGTGACCAGCAGGGGGACGCTGATCCGGACAAGCCCGATGCCGCAGCTTCGCATGGCGATTATTTCACTGGATTTCGCCAGAATGCCAAGGGTCAGCATGGTAGCCATTAGTACGGCGAGGGGGGCGACCTGGTTGATCATTTCCGGTATTTTGGCGGCGAAGTAGAGGACGAGGTGCTTGAGTTCGGGGTTGTACTTGCCGAGCCGCGTGATTTTTTCAAGGAAGTCGATGATCAGGTAGACGGCAAGGAATGAACCGCCACAGAGGAAGATCATCCGCAGGTAGACGGTGGTGATGTAGCGGGTGATGATTCTCACGATGTTCTCCCGGCGGCAAATCTGTGTCGTAATCTGCTCCCTGCTTCGGTCAGCAGTGTGAACAGGTAAAGACGCCGTTCCTCTGCGGTCTGACGGAACAGGTAGAGGCCGAATATCAGGAACAGGACGTTCGGTGACCACATTGCCATCGAAGGCGGTATCAGTCCCCGTTCCCCCATGGCCTTGAAAGTTGTGAGGACGACGTAATAGATGATCAGCACGCCGATGCTGAGGGTGAAGCCGGCTCCCTTGCCAGAACGCTGGTTCTGGATGCCGAGGGGGATGCCGATCAATGCGAATACGAAGCAGGCAAAAGGGAACGAAAAGCGGCGTTGCACTTCGAGTTCCATGTCGGTTCGCAGTTTCTTGTCAAGGGTGGGTGAGTTGAGGTTCGCATACAGTTCCGAAAGGCTCATGTCCAGTTCGTTTTTAAGTATCTCCTTTGCAGCCTGGGGAAGGTTGATGCTCAGATCGTAGTCCTGGAATTCAATCAGTCGGTAGCCGGCCTTGCCGACGGGGCGGTGGATCCCCCCATTCTGAAGGTACATGCGCATTATCCGGGTCTTGGGGTCCGACGAGAGGATGCCGTTAGCGGCGAAGATGGTGGAGGGTTCCGCCGGGTTCCGGTCGTCCTGGATGAGAACGCCGCTGGCATGGTGGTCCTGGGGGGAATAACGATTGAAGTAAATGGTCAGACCAGGGAAGTCGTCGATAAAAACCTGGTCCTTGAGGGCATTCGCTCCCCGTTCCTCGACAATTTTGGCTACGAGCATCTTGAACGAGGTGTTGCCCCAGGGGATGCCGTAGAGTGTTACCAGGGTGGTTGCTATGTAGGCACAGAGTGCAAAGGCCAGGACAGGGGGTAGTAGGCCGTAGAGACTTATTCCGCAAGCCTTCATGGATGTTATTTCGCTGTCGGCAGAAAGTCGGCCGAAGCCGAGCAGTACAGCCAGCAGCACGGCCATGGGGATGGTGACGAGACAGAAATAGGGGAGGAGGTAGACAACCATCCAGAGGATCTCGCTGAGGGGAACCCCCTTGGCAACGACCATGTCGGCCAGCTTCAGGAGCCTTCCCATCAGGAGCACAGAGGTGAAAGTCGTCATGCCGAGAAGGAACGGCACACTGATTTCCCTGAAAATATAGCGGTAGAGGGTGGTTTTCATGACCGGCCATGATACATGAGATGGTGGGGGAAGTAAAGAGCGGGCCACCGGTTGACTGACTTCGTCGATGGGAATCGGGACTCAATTTACCCAGCTGATCAAGGATAAATTCTCCTTGCCAAGAGGGAGTGGCTTGTGATATACAGGAGTGCTTTTCAAATTCGCACGCATCCTTTGTGGCCCGGTGGTGTCCGTTTTGTACGGATTCCGGGAGAATGGGGGTGCGGAGGGAAAACCAAAGGAGAAAGACCATGTCAAACATCACCATGAAGGAACTGCTGGAGGCCGGCGTACACTTCGGTCACCAGACCAAGCGCTGGAACCCGAAGATGAAACCGTATATTTTCGGAGCACGCAACGGCATCTACATCATCGACCTGCAGAAGACTGTCCGACTGTTCAAGAATGCCTACAACTACGTCGTTGATGCAGCCCGGGCCGGTGAGACCATGCTGATCGTCGGCACGAAGAAGCAGGCCCAGGACGCGGTGGCCGAAGAGGCAGCCCGCTGCGGCATGTATTACGTCAACCAGCGCTGGCTGGGGGGGATGCTGACCAACTTCTCCACCGTAAAGCAGAGCATCGACCGGCTCAAGAAGCTCGACGCCATGTTTGCCGATGGCTCCATCGAGGCGTACACCAAGAAAGAAGCGCTGCAACTCGAAAAAGAGCGGCAGAAGCTTGAAAAAACCCTCGGCGGGATCAAGGCGATGGGAAAACTCCCCGGAATGCTGTTCGTCGTCGATCCGAAGAACGAGGAGATCGCTGTCGCAGAAGCGAAGAAGCTCGGAATCCCTGTCGTTGCCATCGTTGACACCAACTGCGATCCCGACAGCATAGACTATATCATTCCGGGGAATGACGATGCCATCCGTGCCATCCGCCTGCTGACCAGCAAGATGGCAGATGCGATGATCGAAGGCGGCCAGGCCCGGAATATGGATCTGCAGGCCGATAAATCAGGTGATGAGCAGGTTGAGGCTGCAGAAGTCGCCGCAGTCGAGCCGGCAACCGAAGCCTGATTTTTCTGCATCATTAAAGAATAGCATGACTACCTGCCTGGTCCGCGACGGCGGGCCGTTATGAACTGGAGGATATCGTGAGCGTTACAGCAGCACAGGTTAATGAACTGAGAAAAGCAACCGGCGCCGGCCTGATGGATTGCAAGAAGGCGCTGACTGAAACCGGTGGCGATCATGAGCAGGCCATCGACTATCTGCGCAAGAAAGGGCTGGCTGCTGCGTCCAAAAAGGCAGGCCGGGCAGCGACCGAAGGTCTGGTCGGTTCCTACATCCATGCCGGTGGCAAGATCGGCGTGCTTGTGGAAGTTAACTGCGAGACCGACTTCGTGGCCAAGAACGAGAATTTCCAGGCTTTCGTGAAAGACATCGCCATGCACATTGCCGCAGCGGGACCGCAGTTCGTGCGGCGGGAAGAAGTGACTGCAGACGTTCTGGAGCGTGAAAAGGAGATTTACCGGGCCAAGGCGCGTGAAACCGGCAAGCCTGAAAACATCATCGAGAAGATCATCGAGGGGCAGGTCAACAAGTTCTTCGCCGACATCTGTCTTCTGGAGCAACCCTACGTGAAGGACCCGGACAAAACGATCCAGACCTACCTGAACGAGACCATCGCCACTATCGGCGAGAACATGTCGATCAGGCGTTTCGCCCGGTACGTCCTCGGGGAAGGTTTGGCCAAAAAGGAAAGTGACTTCGCCGCTGAAGTCGCTGCCACGGCCGGCCTCTAGAGTCAAGCCAACAGCCGGCCAGTCACATGGCCGGCTTTTTTTGTGCAAACTATCCGACAGGTGGTGAACTTATGGCGAAGCCCTACTACAAACGGGTACTGTTGAAACTTTCCGGCGAAGCCCTGGCTGGCGACCAGGGATACGGCATCGATCCCGTGATTATTACCACCATAGCAAACGAGATCAAGGATGTTGTGGAGTGTGGTGTCGAGCTGGCGCTGGTGATCGGCGGCGGCAATATTTTCCGCGGGTTGGCGGCGTCCTCCAAAGGGATGGACCGGGCCAGTGCCGATTATATGGGCATGCTTGCCACCATGATTAATGCCCTGGCCATGCAGGATTCCCTGGAGAATATCGGCGTCGATACCCGCGTTCAGTCAGCCATTGCCATGCAGGAGGTGGCGGAGCCCTATATTCGCCGCCGCGCCATTCGTCATCTGGAGAAGGGACGTGTTGTCATTTTCGGCGCCGGCACCGGAAACCCCTACTTCACTACCGATACTGCTGCCAGCCTTCGCGCCATGGAGATCGGTGCCGAGGTTATACTGAAGGGGACCAAGGTGGATGGGGTCTATTCCGCCGATCCGAAAAAGGATCCGACAGCGGTCAAATATCCCACCCTTACCTACCTGGAAGTCCTCAAAAAAGGGCTGCAGGTCATGGATGCCACTGCCACTTCGCTCTGCATGGACAACAGCCTCCCCATCATCGTGTTCGATGTCACGACCGACGGCAACGTGAAAAAAGTGGTGTGCGGCGAGGAAATCGGCACCATCGTGAAAGGAAAATAGCATGACTAAAGACGTCATCTCCGCCATGGGAGTTCACATGGACAAGACCATCGACTCCCTGCGCAAGGAATTTCAGAAAATTCGTACCGGTCGTGCTACGACGGCCCTCCTCGACGATGTAAAGGTAGACTACTACGGCACCCCGTCTCCCCTCAGCCAGGTGGCAACCCTTGCCGTCCCCGAAGCCAGGACTATCACCATCCAGCCATGGGAAGCGAAGCAGATCCCTGTCATCGAGAAGGCGATCATGAATGCCAATCTGGGGCTTACTCCGGCCAATGATGGCAAGTTGATACGCCTCAACCTCCCCCCCCTTACCGAGGAACGCCGTAAGGATATCGTCAAGCAGCTGAAGAAGATGGGGGAAGAGACCAAGGTGGCACTGCGCAATAACCGCCGCGACGCCATCGACGACCTGAAAAAGCTTGAGAAAGAAAAGAAGATATCCGAGGATGATCTGAAGCGCGCGGAGAAAGAAGTGCAGGAGCACACCGACAAGCACGTGGCAAAGGTTGACGAGGTTGTGGCACACAAGGAAAAGGAAGTTCTGGAAGTCTGAGGAGGCAACGTGGCTTTTCCGCAATCTCTGCGTTGATCTTCGGGATTCCTTGTGCGGCATAGCGCTGTTTATGCCCGATGTTTGGGTACTATGCCTCCGCGTCATCCCTTGATCGCCTTGACCTTGCGAAAAATCCGCGTTGCAGCATCTTTTATCGTGGGGGTAGGCCTTTCCCTTTTTTGCTTGCGAAGTGTCCGGAAGTATGGTTAAATCCCCTACACCCCTGTGTTCACGGGGATTTTTCGTTTTAGGGGCTGTATGCAAACCTTGAATCCCGACAGGCTCCCCCGCCACCTGGCCGTCATCATGGACGGCAACGGGCGCTGGGCGAAGCAACGGATGTTGCGGCGGATCGTCGGCCATCAACGGGGTGTTGAAACCGTCAGGCTTATTGTCGAAGAGTGCTCCAACCTCGGGATCGGTTACCTGACCCTCTATGCGTTTTCGTCGGAGAACTGGCTTCGCCCCAAGAGTGAGGTCTCGGCTCTGATGTTGCTCCTCAAGAAGTACATCCGTTCCGAAATTCCCCGTATGATGAAAAACAACATCCGCTTCAACGTGATCGGCGACCGCTCCGAGTTGCCGCCGGACGTGGAACGCGAGTTGACTGACGCCCTGAACCAGACCGCCGCCAATAGTGGCATGATTTTGACCCTGGCGCTTTCCTACGGCTCCCGCCAGGAAATAGTCCGGGCGGCCCGGCAGCTGGCCGGCGATATGGTTGCCGGCCGGATAACCCCGGACAAGGTCGATGAACAGTTGTTCGCCAGCTACCTGTTTACGGCGGATATCCCCGATCCGGATTTGCTTATCCGAACCAGCGGCGAGATGCGGATCAGCAATTTTCTTCTTTGGCAGCTGGCGTACACGGAGCTTTATTTCTGCGACGTCAACTGGCCTGACTTCGGGAAGGAAGAGCTCTACCGGGCCATTCACGATTACCAGGCACGGGAACGACGTTACGGCAAGACCAGCGATCAGCTGCAGAAAAGGAGCTGAACATTAAACGTTTACTCACAGCGGCAGTGGCACTCCCTCTCCTCATTCTCCTGATTCTCAAGGGGGGCCCTTTTCTCTTCACCTGTTTCGTAATGCTTCTCACGTTCATCGGGCTGTCCGAGTTCTACGATATGACGCTCCCGGGACGGAAGCCCGAAGGGATGCTGGCCTCCCTGCTCGGTGCTCTCCTCCCCCTGGCCATGGTTGGTACGGATCCCCTCCGATTCCCCGGTACCCTGACCCTGACCGGTATGGACCCCCACCGCTTCCCCGCTTTTCTGACCCTGCTGGTGCTGCTCTTTGCGCTCCATTTTCTGTTTCGCTTCCAGGATATCCGCCTGGCAGCAGGAGAAACGGCCCTGGTCTGCTTCGGCTTCCTTTATGTGCCGCTCCTGCTCGGCCATCTCATTTTGCTTCGTCTGGCTACCCACGGCGTCCAGTGGATTTTTCTCCTGCTCGTCATCGTCATGTCCGGCGACAGTGCGGCCTATTATGTGGGGAGCAGTCTGGGGAAACGGAAACTCTACCCGGCGGTGAGTCCGAAAAAAAGCGTCGAAGGGGCGCTGGGGGGGGTGGCAGGGAGTCTCGTCGGGGCATTCGTTTTCCGTTATCTCTGGTTTCCCGAACTGGCGGTGGCGGACTGTCTTGTCGTGACGCTGCTTGCGGCTCCCCTCGGGCAGCTGGGCGACCTGTTCGAATCTCTGCTGAAGCGTAGTTGCGGAGTCAAGGATTCGGGAGTCATCATTCCCGGCCATGGGGGAATTCTGGACCGGCTCGACAGCATTCTTTTCGCCGTTCCGCTGATCTATTACTACCTGCACTACGTTATCCAACGGTGATGATTCATCCCGTCGGCTGAGGGGATTTCATGAAGAAACTAAGCATACTCGGTTCAACCGGTTCCATCGGTGTGAGCACTCTGGAGATTGTCGCCGCCCATCGTGACCGCTTTCAGGTTGTGGCACTTACGGCAGGGAACAATCTGGAGCTGCTGAAGCAGCAGATCGAGGCGTTCTCCCCCCGGTTGGTCTCGGTTATGACGGAAGAGTCGGCGCAACTGCTCCGGCAGATGCTCCCCGACCCGAAACCGGAAATTCTTTCCGGCGTGCCGGGGCTCATTGCCGCCGCTACCGCAGATGACACAGAGATGGTGGTGGCGGCGATCGTCGGTGCCGCTGGGCTGGTGCCGACCGCAGCCGCCATCAAGGCGGGTAAGGACGTCGCCCTGGCCAACAAGGAGACCCTTGTTACCGCCGGACACCTGATCATGGGGATGGTGGCTGAGAAGGGGGTAAAGCTCTATCCGGTGGACAGCGAACACAGCGCCGTCTTCCAGTCCATGGAGGGGCACCGGTGCGAAGATATCGAAAAGATCATCCTGACCGCTTCCGGAGGACCTTTTCTCTCCTGGCCTGCTGAGCGGCTTGCCGATGTTACGATCGCCGATGCCCTGAATCATCCCAACTGGAGCATGGGGAAAAAGATCACCATCGATTCTGCCACCATGATGAACAAGGGGTTGGAGGTGATCGAGGCCCGCTGGCTCTTCGACATTCCGGCGACCAGGATCGATGTGAACATCCATCCCCAGAGCATCATCCACTCTATGGTTGAGTATATCGACGGCTGTGTCATCGCCCAGCTCGGGACTCCGGACATGAAGGCCCCCATTGCCTATGCCCTCTCTTACCCCGAGCGTGTCACCACCGGCGTGAAGCCCCTCGATCTCACCCTTGTTTCCGGGCTTACCTTTTTCAGACCGGATCTGACGAAGTTTCGCTGTCTCAAGCTCGCCTACGATTCCCTCGCCGAAGGGGAGAGCATGCCTGCGGTTCTGAATGCTGCCAATGAGGTGGCTGTTGAGGCCTTTCTCGCGGGGCGCATCAGGTTTGTCGAGATACCTGAGGCCATTGAGCGGACCATGTCATTTCACCAAACACATTCCCTTGGCACCATCGAGGAGGTCCTCTTCGTCGATCGCTGGGCGCGAGAGAAGACGCGGGAATTGCTGAAAATCGCTGATTAAGGATCAGGGGCCGGGGAGAGGGGATTGTTCGTCTCCTCCGTGCCCCGGTATTGAGGTAATTTCATGACGAGTATCATCTCTGCAATCATTGTTCTCGGTGTACTCATATTTGTCCACGAACTGGGCCACTTCCTCTTTGCCAAGCTGTTCGACGTCGGCGTGGATAAGTTTTCCCTCGGTTTCGGCACCAAGATCGTTGGCTTCCGGAAAGGGGAGACCGAGTATCTGATCTCCGCCTTTCCCCTTGGCGGCTATGTGAAGATGATTGGTGAGAACGATGATGGGGAACTCTCCGAGGCAGACCAGGCCCGCTCATTTGCTGCCAAACCTCCCCTTCAGCGCATTGCCATCGTTGCCGCGGGACCGATCTTCAACCTTTTGTTCGCCTACCTGCTGTTCATCGTGATCTACATGGTAGGCGTGCCGGCGGCGACGACCAAAATCGGCGAGGTCATGAAGGACAAACCGGCTGCCCGGGCAGGTCTCATGGCCAATGACGTGGTGACTGCCATCGACGGCAAACCGGTACAGCGCTGGGATGACCTGGCGAAGACCATAGCAGAAGGGAAGGGGCAGCCGCTGGAACTTCAGGTCCGGCGCGGAAACACCGTCCTGACCATCAGGGTGACTCCGGAATCAAGGAGCGGCAAGAATCTCTTCGGTGAAACGGTGACGTCGCCGGTTATCGGTGTGGTGGCAGCAGGCGAGATCGTGACTGACCGGTTCGGACCTCTGGATGCCTTTGTCAAGGGGAGCGCCCAGAGCTGGAACGTTATCAAGCTGACGATTCTCTCGCTGGTCAAGCTTGTGGAGCGTGCCATTCCCCTCGATACAATCGGCGGGCCGATCATGATTGCCAAAATGGCCGGGCAACAGGCGGCTGCAGGCGGTGTCAGCTTTCTCGCCTTCATGGCCCTTCTCTCCGTCAACCTCGGCGTGCTTAATCTTCTGCCGGTGCCGATCCTCGATGGAGGGCACCTTTTCTTCTATTTCTGGGAGTTGATTTTCCGCCGCCCGGTCAGCATGAAGACGCGGGAAATAGCCCAGCAGATCGGTCTGGTTCTGCTCATCGGTCTCATGGTGCTGGCGTTCTACAACGACATTGCCCGCTATTTTCTCGGCCAGGGATAGACGAATTCGGCAAAAGTCCATCTGCTGCGTTACGCTCCCCCTTCGTCGCTACGGCGTAGCCCTGCTACGCCTCACTTCTCATGACTCGCAAGCCTTGCATCTGGAGCTTTTTCCGAATTCGTCGGCAGGCATTGTCTTTAGTGCTTTGCAGGAAACCGTATGAAACTTCTTACCATCGATACCTCAACAAACACCTGCAGCGTTGCTCTCTCCTGTGACGGGCGGCTGGTGGGGGAGTACCTGCTGGAAATGCAGCGGACCCTTTCGGAGCGGCTGTTGGCAGGGGTAGAACTGCTCCTTGAGGGTGCGGGAATGGACGTGAAGGAACTGGATGGTTTCGGTGTCGCTCTCGGTCCCGGGTCCTTCACTGGTTTGCGTATCGGGATCGCCACGGTGAAGGGGCTGGCTCTGTCTACGGGAAAACCGGTTGCCGGTTTCTCTTCACTGGCCATGCTGGCACAGAACCTTCCCTGGGCCGAATTCCCTGTCTGCCCCATGTTTGACGCCCGGAAGAAGGAGATCTACACCGCTCTCTACCGTTGTTGTGAGGTTCCGAAACCGGTTATCCCCGACTGCGTGCTCTCCCCTGAACTCTTCCTGGACAGGCTTGACGGTCCCGTCATTTTCGTCGGTGATGGTGCCATCCGGTATCGGGAGATAATCGAGTCCCGTCTCGGGGACCGGGCCTTATTTGCCCCGGCCAGTGCCACCCAGCCCCGCGCCTCTGCCGGCGCTGTTCTGGCGGAAGCTGGGTTCGCCCGTGGTCGAGCCGTCTTGCCGGGTGCTCTCGCCCCACTCTATATCCGCCCTTCAGAGGCGGAACTGGCCCGCCTACAGCGGGAAACCCCCTGACATTATTCTATTCATATTGACAGCTGTTGGTGAATGTATTATTGTTCAAATTTCACTCTTGGTAACGACTAACTCCTGTTAATTTCAGCGAAATTTTGATTTCTCCAAGCTTTGGTTTGATGCCATCGAAATTTGCAGTTCGTAGAGAGGCACGTAAACATGCGCAGCGATATGATCAAAAAAGGACTTGAGCGGACCCCCCACCGGGCGCTTCTCAAAGGGACCGGCATTCCCCAGAGTGCCTTTGATAAGCCGTTCATTGGCGTGGCCACCAGTTTTACCGACCTGATCCCTGGTCATGTCGGAATGCGGGACCTGGAGCGGTTCATCGAGAAGGGAGTCCATTCCGGCGGCGGCTACTCCCTGTTTTTCGGCATTCCCGGTGTTTGTGACGGTATCGCCATGGGGCACAAGGGGATGCACTACTCCCTTCCTACCCGTGAACTGATCGCCGACATGGTGGAGTCGGTTGCCGAGGCGCACAGGCTCGACGGTCTGGTGCTCCTCACCAACTGCGACAAGATCACTCCCGGCATGCTCATGGCTGCTGCGCGGCTCGACATCCCCTGCATCGTGGTGACTGCCGGACCGATGATGAGCGGCCGCGGTGAGGCGGGGCGCAAATATTCCTTCGTTACCGATACCTTCGAGGCGATGGCCCGCTACAAGGCGGGGGTCATCGACGCCAAGGAGCTGGCGGTCTGTGAGGACAACGCCTGTCCCGGCATGGGATCGTGCCAGGGGCTCTTTACCGCCAACACCATGGCGATCCTTACCGAGACCCTCGGCATGAGCCTCCCCCGCTGCGGAACCGCCCTTGCCGTGTCGGCACTGAAGCGGCGGATTGCCTTCGCCTCAGGGGAAAAGATCGTCGAACTGGTGAACAACAACGTTACTCCCCGTCAGATCATGACCCGTGCCGCTTTCGAGAACGCCATCCGGGTCGATCTTGCCCTCGGCGGCTCGTCCAATACGGTCCTCCATCTGTTGGCGATCGCCCGGGATGCAGGTGTTGATCTGCCGCTTGAGACCTTCGATATTCTGGCCAAGGAGACCCCCCAACTCTCCTCCATGAACCCGGCAGGCGAGTTCTTTATGGAAGACCTTGACGCAGCGGGTGGCGTGGCAGGTGTTCTCAAGCAACTGGGAGACAAGATCAAGGATAACCCAACCGTCATGGGTCTCAGCACCCTCCAGCTAGCCGCCAGTGTGACGAACATCGATGAGCAGGTGATTCACCCTCTCTCTGATCCGGTCAAGAAGGAAGGAGGGATTGCCGTGCTGTTCGGCAACCTCGCTCCCAAAGGTGCCGTGGTGAAGCAGTCAGGGGTTTCCGCCGCCATGATGAACTTCGAGGGGACGGCCCGCTGTTTTGATGCCGAGGAGCAGGCCATGGCCGCCATCATGGAGGGACGGATCGTCTCCGGCGATGTGGTGGTAATCCGCTATGAAGGGCCCAAGGGGGGGCCGGGGATGCGGGAGATGCTGGCTCCTACCGCGGCTATCATGGGGATGGGTCTGGGGGATTCAGTGGCACTGATTACTGATGGTCGTTTTTCCGGCGGTACCCGCGGACCCTGTATCGGCCATATCTCGCCGGAAGCTGCCGAAGGTGGTCCTATCGCCCTTGTGGAAGATGGCGACCGGATCCTCCTCGACATTCCGAACCGGAAGCTTGAGCTTTTAGTGGACGAAGCGACCCTGGCATCCCGCAGGGCCGGATGGTCTGCCCCTGAGCCGAAGATAAAGACCGGCTGGCTGGCGCGTTATGCAAAAGCTGTGACGTCGGCCCATACGGGAGCGGTTACTACGGCGGATTAATTTTATTGTAGGGGTGATCCTTGTGATCGCCCGGTGAGAGGGCACACAAAGGGTTTGCCCCTACGTGATGGATTTCCCCTGTTGGGAGGGCTTTTTTTATGAAACTGAACGGTGCACGCATATTGCTGGAGTGTCTCAAGCTGGAAGGGGTTGATACAGTGTTCGGCTACCCTGGGGGGACGGTCATCAATCTCTATGATGAGCTGTTTTCCTTCAAGGATATCCGCCACATCCTTCCCCGACACGAACAGGCAGGGGTTCATGCGGCTGATGGCTACGCCCGGGCGACCGGCAAGGTGGGGGTCGCCATTGCCACCTCCGGTCCCGGCGCAACCAATACCATCACCGGTATTGCCACCGCCTACATGGATTCTATCCCGCTGGTGATCATAACAGGCCAGGTTCCGACCGGCCTGATCGGCAATGACGCCTTTCAGGAAGTGGATATCATCGGTATCACCCGCCCCTGCACCAAGCACAGTTTCCTGGTCAAGGACGTGAATGATCTGGCGACCATCGTCAAGAAGGCTTTCTACATCGCCCGGAGTGGTCGCCCCGGTCCGGTGCTCATCGACTTTCCCAAGGATGTCCAGATTGCCGTGACTGAGTTTGCCTATCCGGAGAGTGTGGACATCCGCGGCTACAAGCCGACAGTGGAAGGTCATCCCCGCCAGATAGAGAAAGCGGTCTCCATGATACTGGCATCAAAGAAGCCGGTGATCTACGTGGGTGGCGGAGTGGTCCTGGCCAACGGGTCGGACGACCTGACTGCGCTGGCGCGGGAGCTGGGTGCCCCGGTTACCACGACTCTCATGGGGCTCGGCTCGTTTCCCGAGAATGACCCCCTGTCCCTGGGGCTTCTCGGCATGCATGGCACCTACTGTGCCAACATGGCGGTGACCAACTGTGATCTGCTCCTTGCGGTCGGCGCGCGTTTCGATGACCGGGTGACCGGCAAGATCGCGACGTTTGCCCCCGATGCCAAGATCATCCACGTGGACGTGGACCCGACCTCCATCAAGAAGAATGTCCGGGTCGACCTCCCCATCGTCGGCGATGTAAAGGGAGTTCTCGCCCGGATGTTGAAGGTGGCGGCGGAACAGTCAGACAAGGTTAAAGAATTTGCCGAAGATCTCAAGCCTTGGCGTGAGGAGATCGAGGCGTGGCGTATCAAGCATCCTCTCGGCTACAAACCTTCGACGTCGGTCATCAAGCCCCAGTTGGTGATCCAGAAGCTGCGGGAGCTTTCCGACCCGGATGCCATCGTGGCCACCGACGTGGGACAGCATCAGATGTGGACCGCCCAGTTCTTCCAGTTCAACAAGCCCCGGACCCTGCTCTCATCGGGGGGCCTCGGCACTATGGGGTACGGGCTTCCCGCTGCCATGGGTGCCCAGGCTGCATTCCCCGAAAGGCAGGTGATGGTGATCTGCGGTGACGGCGGATTCCAGATGAATATGCAGGAGATCGCCACCCTGGTGCAGAACCGGCTGCCGGTCAAGATCGTGATTCTCAACAACAACTTCCTGGGCATGGTGCGGCAGTGGCAGGAGCTCTTTTTCGACAAACGCTATTCCCAGACCTGCATGGAACTTCCCATCGACTTCGTTAAGCTTGCCGAGGCCTTTGGCGCCAAGGGGTTGCGGGCAACCAAGCCGGGTGATGTGGAGTCGGTGATCAAAGAAGGGTTCGCGACCCCCGGTCCGGTCCTTATGGAGTTCAAGATTGCCCGGGAGGAGAAGGTGCTCCCCATGGTCCCTGCCGGCGCTTCGCTCAACGAGATGGTACTGAACGCCTGATGTCGTCTTGCAGGGGCGGCCCTCTGCGGCCCCCCTCTCAGGGCAACCACCCAGGGTTGCCCCTACCATTTTTCGGAGGAATCTTATGCAACATACCATTACCGTCCTGGTCGAAAACGAGTTCGGGGTCCTCTCCCGGGTAGCTGGACTCTTCTCCGGGCGCGGTTTCAATATCGATTCCCTTTCAGTGGCACCTACCAACGAGGAAACCCTTTCCCGCATGACAATCGTCACGCGTGGGGACGAACAGATACTGGAGCAGATCTCCAAGCAGCTCAACAAACTGATCGACGTGATCAAGGTTATCGACTTCACCGACGGCAGCGCAATCGAGCGGGAGATGGCCCTCATCAAGGTGTCTGCAGAGGATGACAGCAGGGCGGAAGTCCTCCGGATCGTCGATATCTTCCGGGCCAAGATCGTCGATGTGACACCCAAGTCGTACACCATTGAGGCGACCGGAGTGCCTGCCAAGATAGATGCAATTCTGGAACTGATCCGTCCCCTGGGGCTTAAGGAGCTGGTGAGGACAGGTCCGGTGGCGATAGGGCGGGGCGCCAAAGGCTGGAAAGGTTAGCAATAAGGAACGGCTTTTCCGCAATCTCCGCGTTGTCCAGCAGGATGCTCCTGTGCTGCGTACCTCCAGTACGCCTCCGCGGCATCCCTCGGGCGCCTTGACCTTGCGAAAAATCCACGTTCCTGAGGTGATTCGGTGGCATATGGCTGAGGCCATTTCAAAATTCAACAGGTACATTAACCCAGGAGGAAAGGTATGAAAATTTACTACGACAAAGACTGTGACCTGAGCGTACTCAAGGGGAAGAAGGTGGCCATCATCGGCTACGGTTCCCAGGGGCATGCCCATGCCAATAACCTGAAGGAGTCCGGTGTCGATGTGGTGGTTGGCCTGAAAGCTGATTCCACGTCGGTGAAGAAGGCTGCCAATGCCGGTTTGACCGTTCTTACCACCCAGGAAGCTGCCAAAGTGGCGGATGTGGTTATGATTCTCCTCCCCGACGAAATTCAGGGTGATGTCTACCGTGAGGAGATCGGTCCGTACCTCAAGCAGGGTGCCTACCTGGCGTTCAGCCACGGCTTCAACATCCACTTCGGCCAGATCGTGCCGCGTCCCGACGTCAACGTCATCATGATCGCCCCCAAGGGACCGGGTCACCTGGTGCGCCACGAATATCAGAAGGGGGGAGGCGTTCCCTCCCTCATCGCAATCCATCACGATCCGGCGGGTAACTCCAAGGCGGTGGCCTTGGCCTATGCCTCGGCCAACGGTGGCGGCCGGGCCGGCATCATCGAGACCTCGTTCAAGGAAGAGACCGAAACCGATCTTTTCGGTGAGCAGGCGGTTCTCTGCGGCGGCATTTCCGCCCTGATCCAGGCCGGTTTCGAGACTCTGGTGGAGGCGGGCTATGCCCCGGAGATGGCCTATTTCGAGTGTCTCCACGAGACCAAGCTGATCGTCGACCTGATCTACGAAGGCGGCATTGCCAACATGCGCTACTCCATCTCCAACACTGCCGAGTACGGTGACCTGACCCGCGGCCCGCGCGTCATTACCGACGAGACCAAGAAGGAGATGAAAAAGATCCTGGACGAGATTCAGACCGGCGAGTTTGCCAAGGAGTGGATGCTGGAAAACAAGGTCAACAAGCCGACCTTCAGTGCCCTTCGCCGCAAGGGCGCCGAGCACCAGATCGAGGACGTGGGTGCGCGTCTCCGTTCCATGATGGCCTGGATCGGTGCTTCCAAGATTGTGGACAAATCAAAGAACTAGCGTTCAGTAGCGGATAACCGGAAGGCCGGGCGGGGGAATTACGTATAATTCCTTGCAGCCCGGCCTTTTTCTGGTTACTATAGCGAAGTTTTTTTCGTTCTAAAGGATGATTGATGCGTAATCAAAACACCCCCCTCGCTTTTGAAGGGATCCCGTTTCTGGCGGCAGCCGGCGTGACGTCTCTGGTTCTGATCCTGCTGGTTGACCGTTTTCCCCTGCTTGCCATCCCAGCCGCGCTGGCACTGCTGGTAACCTGCTTTATCGCATTTTTCTTCCGCAACCCGCAACGGGTCACTCCGGCTGACGAGCGATCGGTCGTGGCGCCGGCGGATGGTGTGGTGATCTATTGCGGGCCGGGAAGGGAAGAACATCTGGGAGAGGAGATGCTCAAAATCAGCATCTTCATGTCGGTCTTCAATGTCCACATCAACCGGGTGCCGGTGACGGGCCTGGTGACCGACACCTTCTATCGCCCCGGCAAATTCCTCGACGTGCGTGACGAGCGGGCCACATTCGAGAATGAGCGTCTTGGTCTGGTGCTGGAAGCGCCTGGAGGTGCGAGGCTTGTGGTGGTGCAGGTAGCGGGTTTGATTGCGCGGCGTATCGTCTGTTATGCCCGCAAGGGAGACAGCCTGCTGCGTGGCAGGCGTTACGGTCTGATCCGTTTCGGATCCCGCCTCGATGTCTACCTGCCGCCATCTACGGAACTGAAAGTGGCTCTGGGAGATAAAACCGTTGCCGGTGAAACGGTTCTGGGGATACTTGCGTGAACGGTGAAAAGATCGATATGTCGGAAAGTATGCGGAAGGGGATCTACATCCTTCCCAACCTCTTTACCACCGGTAGCCTTTTTGCAGGCTTTTACAGCATGGTTTCGACCACCAATGGCGATTTCCGCACCGCCGCCATCTGGATCCTCGTATCGTCCATCTTTGACGGGCTGGATGGAAAGGTCGCGCGTCTCACCGGCACTGCCAGCAAGTTCGGCGTGGAGTACGATTCCCTTGCCGATCTGGTCGCCTTTGGGGTGACCCCCGGTCTTCTCATGTACAGCTGGGCGCTCAAGCCCTTTGGCCGGCTCGGCTGGCTTGCGGCGTTCCTCTTCGTCGCCTGTGCAGCGCTCCGCCTGGCCCGCTTTAATGTCCAGGTGTCCACCGTGGAGAGCAAGCGCTTCGTCGGCCTCCCTACGCCGGCTGCTGCCAGCATGGTCTCTTCCACCGTGCTCCTCTTTTACCACTTCGGCTGGCCAAGCTCGTTCAAAAAACTCGCCATCCTCATTCTCATTTACTTCGTCGCGTTTCTCATGGTTTCCAATTTCCGCTATTACTCCTTCAAGGACCCGGAACTCATCAAGCGCCAGCCCTTTGTATTTCTGGTCCTGGCGGTCCTGCTCCTTACCATCATTGCGGCTCAGCCGGTGATCATGCTCTTCGTCGTTATCCTCAGTTATGTCCTCTCCGGACCGGTTGCCTATGTGATGACCTGGCCCCGCCGGCGACGGCTTGAGAAAGCGGTGCACAAGAGACATGAGGCGGACAACCCCGGGGGAAACAACTGATCAGGTAGTGGTCCCGGCAGGTCATAAAGTTACCGTTTCGGCAAACTTTGTTTGAAATCACTGAAATAATTAATATAACAAAGAAAATCCCTTGACAGTCATCAAGGGATTTTCTTATTATCAGGCAAAGTTGAAAGGCAGTGAAGAGGAGTAGTAACCGCAAATTCCCTTTGACAGCAGTTACATGGCTGTCGCCAGAGAGCTGGTGGGTGGTGCGAACCAGCAAGTGGAAACGGTGAACTCGCCTCGGAGCCGCTTCGGTGAACCGGAGTTTTAAGCTGTCTAGCCGAAGCCGTCTTCCCCACGTAACGGGTAAAAGAAGGTTCCCGATCGGGCGTCAAGTTTTACGGCGAAAGGGAACGAATGAGGGTGGTACCGCGGAGCTTTATCGAGCCTTCGCCCCTTATATGAGGGCGGGGGCTTTTTTGGTTTTCGGAGAAAGTCCGTTTATTACGGCATACGGTAGTGTTTCAGGAAATATGTGGAATACTTGGCGTGTACCGGCGATGGAATAACAGAAACACAAGACGCATACTTTTGCAGATCACCAAAGGAGGTTTCAGGACATGGCCAAACAGCAAAAATCCGAACTCAAGACCATCAAGATTTTCGACACTACCTTGCGGGACGGGGAACAATCCCCCGGCGCCAGCATGAACATCGAGGAGAAGCTCAGGTTAGCCAAGCAGCTGCAGAAACTTAATGTTGATGTGATCGAGGCGGGCTTTCCCATCGCGTCGGAGGGGGATTTCGAGGCGGTGAAGAAGATTGCCCAGACCATCAAGGGGCCGGAGATTGCCGGGCTCTGCCGGTCCGGATTCAAGGATATCGACCGGGGCTGGGAGGCGCTCCAGTACGCGGGGGAGAAAGGAAGGATCCATAGCTTCATCGCCACGTCCGATATTCACATGAAATACAAGCTGAAGATGACTCCGTCCCAGGTGCTCGACTCGGCGGTCAAGGCGGTGAAGCGTGCCAAGTCCTATACCCCCAACGTGGAGTTCTCCTGCGAGGATGCGGTGCGGACCGACCTGAAGTTCCTTGCCGAGGTGGTAGGGGCGGTCATCGATGCCGGGGCGACCACGGTCAATATCCCCGATACGGTTGGCTATACGATCCCCTTCGAGTACTTCAATATCATCACGTACCTGAAGGAGAACGTGGCCAATGTCGATAACGCGGTGATTTCGGTGCACTGCCACAATGATCTGGGCTTATCGGTGGCGAACTCCATCGCTGCGATACAGGCGGGTGCCGGACAGGTCGAGTGCACCATCAACGGTATCGGTGAACGGGCGGGAAACTGCTCCCTTGAAGAGTTCATCATGACCCTCAAGACCAGAAGCGATATCCTCCCCTTCAGGACCAACGTGGTGACGGAACAGCTGACCCCCGCGAGCCGTCTCCTCACGACAGTGACCGGTATCGTGGTGCAGCCCAACAAGGCGATTGTCGGTGCCAATGCTTTCGCCCACGAAGCGGGGATTCATCAGCACGGCGTAATGATGGAAAAGTCCACCTATGAGATTATGACTCCCGAATCGGTGGGGCTGAAGACCAATGTGCTGGTGCTCGGCAAGCACTCGGGACGGCATGCCTTCAAACAACGCCTGGAGGAGTTGGGGTATGAGCTGAATGACGAGCTGCTCAACAAGGCCTTCGATCGCTTCAAGGCCCTGGCTGACCTGAAGAAGGAGGTATACGACGAAGACCTGGACGCCATCGTGACCGATGAGGAGTTGATGAATGTCGAGGAAAAGTACAAGCTCTCCCACATTACCGTTACCTGCGGCTCCTTCGCCGTCGCAACTGCCACGGTGCAGATGGAGATCGGCGGTGTCCCGTGCAGGACTGCTGAGTTGGGGGATGGGCCCGTGGATGCGACGCTCAAGGCGATTAAAAAGCTGACCAAGACCAAGGCAAAACTGACCCAGTACAACGTCGGCGCCCTCACCGGCGGTACCGATGCGCAGGGCGAGGTCACAGTGCGGCTGTCGGATGGCGAGAAATCGGTTATCGGTCGTGGTTCATCCACCGACATCATCGAGGCGTCGGCCAAGGCATACATCCACGGACTGAACCGGCTTGTGCTCAAGAAGGAGCGGATCAAAGACAGCATATGATTGATTAAGTGAAGGAGGCAGGGGGGTGGAATTGCCCCCCTGTTTTTTTAACCTTCAGGCCGGATGTCGAGACGTATTGTTCATCACGACTGTATCGGGCTGGATTTGCAGGATATAAACTGGTATGCTTGGGCAATTCAGTGTCATGATAAGGAGTTACCCTTTATGTTGAAGCGTATGCCGCTTCTGTTGATTATCCTGACCATGCTTGTCCCCTGTTCCTGGGGTGAGGATGGAGGTTCTCCGGTGTGGCGGCGGTTCGCTTTCAACGGCAGGGATTTCCAGGAGACCTCCTCACCGAAGAAACTCTCCATCCATTTGAAAAACGGGTATCTTCCCGACATCGTCCCCGCAGGGAAATTTCCCCGTGAGGATACACTGCCGGAAGGGACCGGTGGGGTAGCCGGTATCTGCTACATAGAGACCGTTGGAGGAAAGAATAAGCGGGGAGACTATACCCCCTTGTCGGGAGCCGTCATCGAGTTGTCCAAGGGGGACTGGCGAATGGCTGCACGGGCAGATGCACAAGGATACTTTGTCCTGGCTCTGCCACCCGGGGAGTACGAATTAAAGCTGTTCGGTTTCAGCGGCAGGTTTCGGGTCGAAAGAGGGAAAAATGCGCTTGTTGCAGTGAGGGGCGGGAAGCGCGCAGCAGAGTAGGTGTGCTGTCTCATGGTGATGATGCCCTGCTGGAAAGCTGAGCATCTGAATCCGGGCGTAACGAAAAAAGCCCTGCCAGGGTTACCCGGCAGGGCTTTAGTTTGTCACAGCCTGATAGCTGCTACAGTTTTCTGACGTTTGCGGCCTGCAGACCCTTGGGGCCGTTGACCACATCAAAGGTTACGGCTTCGCCTTCGGCGAGGGACTTGAAGCCATCGGACTGGATGGCGGAGAAATGCACGAAAACGTCCTCGCCATTCTCCTGCTCGATGAAGCCAAACCCTTTTGCGTCGTTAAACCATTTTACTTTACCCTGAGCCATCTTTCCTACCTCCTTTGTGCGCCTCCGGAACATATGCCGGAACTCGTTGGTGCAGTTTCCGGAGTCTTGAGGCAGGAAATGGCTAAATTCTGTAGAAATTTACCGTTCCCAGGTTCTACAAAAACTTCCGAAACTTGCTACTGTGGCACATTAACAAGGTCATCGGGGCATGTCAAGGGGAAATTGAGCACCGGATAAATTTTTTTTCACGTGGGATATTTCCGGATTTTCAACGCCCATCAGAACATGTTGATTCTGCCGATGAATGCCATAAGCAATCCGTAATGCTGGTGTTCAAAATGGAGAGAAAGACGCGGCAACTTCAGCAGGTCGGGTTCGTCCGCTTCCTCCGGCAAAGGGATGGTGCGGGTTATCCTGGTGCCGGGGACCAGAATTTCAGGGAATTCGCTTTGCAATTCCTCAATATTGTTCTGGGAAAGTTCTTTGGTGAGTCTGATGATGAGTTTGCCGTCTACGAAGCGGATGGAGTGGTAGTTCCGGTAGAAACCGTCGATAACAGCAATTGCCTCTTCCGTGCTGCGGGTGATGGTAAATATCGAGAAGTCCTCGGCTGAGATAAGTCCCTTGCCAAGCATCCCTGCCTTGATGAATTGGAACCACAGGTCCCAATAGCCACTTTCGTCATCGATCAGAACAAGCGGTTTGGGGGATGTCTTGCCTGTCTGTACAAGGGTGAACACTTCCATCGCTTCGTCAAGGGTACCGAATCCGCCGGGGAATACGGCTATGGCGTCGGATTCCTTGACAAAGGCGACCTTCCGGTTGAAGAAGTATTTGTACGTGATGAGTCGCCGGTTTTTTAGCATGACAGGGTTGGGGGACTGCTCGAAGGGAAGTCGAATGTTGACGGCAAAGGAGTTTTCGCTTCCCGCTCCTTCGTTGCCGGCTTGCATGATCCCGGGGCCGCCGCCGGTGATGATCATGTAGCCGTGCTCGGCCAGTTGACGGCTGAACCCGACGCACTTCCGGTAAATGGGTTCGTGGGATTCGGTCCGGGCCGAACCGAAGATGGTCACTTTCTTTTTCTGCCGGTAGGGTGCGAAGACCTTGCTGGTGTAACGCATTTCCTTCATGGTGTTGTTGAGCATCTTCAGGTCGGCGGGGTAATCGGTCTCCTGGCCTGACTTGAGGGCTGAAATTATCATCTCCCGCACCAGATCGGCGTGGTGAATCCCCTCCGCCTTCTGAATGAGGTCGTCAATAATTTCATCGATCCTGCCGTTGGTCCTTTTAAAGCTTAATTCCATAGGGCGAGCCTCTTTCCGTGGCAGATTCGCGCGATTATAGCATCGGGCGGGCGGAGAGGCAAATGTTAAGCGGAATCGAACAAATATTAAATTGATTTATCCCCCCGATTTGTTTACATTACGGCGGTAAATAACCATTTTACGGGTGAAAGGAACGAGTTGAATGGGCAAGACGATTGCAGAAAAGATATTTGCCAGCCACCTGGTAGACGAGCCCTTTGCCGGGACCCATGTGCTGAAGCTGGATGCGGTTTTGTGCCACGAGATCACCACCCCCATTGCCATTGCGGATCTGATGGCGAGAGGGAAGGACCGGGTGTTCGACACGACCAGGATCAAGGCGGTCATCGATCATGTTACCCCGAGCAAGGATACGAAGACCGCCACCCAGGCCAAGATCCTCCGGGACTGGGCCAGACGCCACGCTATCAAGGACTTTTTCGACGTGGGGCACAACGGGGTCTGCCACGCCCTCTTTCCCGAGAAGGGGTTCATTCGTCCGGGCTACACAGTGATTATGGGCGATTCCCACACCTGCACCCATGGGGCTTTCGGCGCCTTTGCCGCCGGTGTCGGGACAACCGACCTGGAGGTTGGCATCCTCAAGGGGGTCTGCGCCTTTCGGGAGCCGAAGACAATCCGCTTCAACCTGCACGGCACCCTCCCCAAGGGGGTGTACGCCAAGGACGTCATCCTGTTCCTCATCGGCCAGATCGGCGTGAACGGGGCCACCGACCGGGTTATGGAGTTCCGCGGGCCGGTAGTCGAGGCCATGACCATGGAGTCCCGCATGACACTTTGCAACATGGCGATCGAGGCGGGGGGGACCTCCGGTATCTGCATGCCCGACCAGGTGACTGTCGACTACCTCTGGCCGTTCATACAGAACGATTATCCCTCGAAGGACGCCGCCCTTGCCGAATTCAGGAAATGGTGGTCCGATGACGACGCAGTCTATGACAAGGTGCTTGATTTCGACCTGTCAACGCTGGAACCGATCGTTACCCACGGCTACAAACCGGACCAGGTAAAAACCATCACCGAGATGGCCGGTACCCCGGTGGACCAGGTCTACCTCGGTTCCTGCACCAACGGTCGCCTGGAAGATCTCCGCATAGCAGCCGGGATACTGAAGGGGAGAACAGTTGCCCCGACGGTGCGTGCCATTCTCTCTCCTGCGACGCCCAAGATCTACCAGGAGGCCCTCCATGAGGGGCTCATCGAAATTTTTATGGATGCCGGCTTCTGCGTCACCAACCCGACTTGTGGCGCTTGTCTCGGCATGTCCAACGGCGTGCTGGCGGAAGGCGAGGTCTGTGCTTCCACTACCAACCGGAACTTCATGGGGAGGATGGGGAAAGGTGGTATGGTCCACCTCATGTCGCCGGCCACCAGCGCTGCCACGGCCATAGAGGGGAAGATGGCCGATCCCCGGAAGTATCTTTAACTCATTTTTATGCAGGGGCTGCCCTTTGTGGCCGCCCTGTGCCAGGTAACATTCACTCAAGGAGACAGGATATATGAAAACATTCGGCGGCTCCGTGCTGTTTCTTGACCGCTCGGACATCAATACCGACGAGATCATCCCGGCCAAGTATCTGACCGAGATAACCAAGGAAGACCTTAAACCCTACATTCTGGAAGACCTGAAGTTGCCCGGTTTCGACCCGAAGGGGGCGAAGACGCGGGAAGCCCGGGTTATCGTCTCCCGTGCCAACTTCGGTTGCGGATCTTCCCGGGAGCATGCGCCGTGGGTATTCGAGGTGAACGACATAACCGCGGTGGTAGCCGAATCCTTTGCCCGCATCTTCAGGCAGAACATGTTCAACTGCGGTATGGCTGCTATCGAACTCCCGAAGGAGAAGATCGACCGGTTGTTCGCCTATGCCGGCCATCCCGATAGCACGATGGCGGTGGATGTGGCTGGACAGACCTTGACCGTCAGGGGGGGAGGGAAGGAGGAAACCTTCTCCTTCGAGGTCTCCCCCTTCGATAAGGCTCTGGTCCTGGCTGGCGGCTGGGTGGATTACGCTGACAAGAAGTACTAGCAGAACGGGAGACCCTGGTACAATATTGGTATGCAACGGCCCGCTACTCAACGCGGGCCGTTCTTTTTGCGGGTATCATGGGCAGGAACCGCTGTTTTTAGTTGACGAGGCGAAGTGCGGGAGATAGTATTCAATGCTTGTATATTAATGAGTAAGGACCTATGGGAAGAGCTAAAGCCTTAGTCATAGCCTGTTGCATGGCCTGCTGCGGATACACTGCCCCCCTTTGGGCTGCGGAAGAGGGGACATCTGCACGTGAGGGGACGATATTCACTCTCTGGCCCCTCGTGGATTATCGTGAAAGTCCCCGTGAGCATTACCGCAACCTGTCCCTTCTGGGGCCGCTGTTCAAGTTCCAGGCCCATGGAGACGACAGTACGTTCGCCGTGCGTCCTTTGCTGTACCGGACCGAGGACCGGCGCGAACAGACCGTGCAGACGTCCTATCTCTATCCCCTCGCCTCGACCGATTCTTCTCCCCGGGCGACGACGTTCCAGGTGATGCAGCTCCTGCAGAAAAACGTCTATCGCAAGGGGGAGGAGGGGGAGGAACACAACAGCCAGTTCTTTCCCTTCTACCTGCAGGGAAAATCCCAAAAGTACGGTTCCTATACGTCGGTCTTTCCCCTTTACGGCGATATTTACGAGCGTTTCTGGCGCGATGAAATCCATTTTGCCCTGTTTCCCCTCTACAGCCGGACTGTCAGCAGGGGTACCACCTCCCGCAACTACCTCTATCCATTTTTCAACACGATAGAAGGGGATAAGGAGAGCGGTCTCCAGTTCTGGCCCCTCTATGGGCAGTCCTCCAAGGAAGGTGTCTACCGGAAGCGGTTTGTCCTCTGGCCCTTCTTTCTGAGCGAAACCAGGGATATCAACACGGATAATCCCAAGGATCGACTCTATCTCTTCCCGTTCTATGCGGCCCTCGATTCGCCACAAAGGACTTCCCGCCATTACCTCTGGCCGTTCTTCGGGCATACGGTAGACCGGGGGACAGGGAAACCAGAGGAAGGGGCCGTAGCTCCTTCTTTTGAAATTCTGGATGAATACGAGGAGCGGAATACGGGAAAACTGGAGGAGTGGGACTATTTCTGGCCTTTCTGGTATACTGTCCGGAGTGCCGAGCGGAATGAGGTCAGCTGGCTCCCCTTCTATGCCAGGACGGTGAAAAAGGAAACGGAAAAGAACTGGTACATGTGGCCCCTTTACCGTACGGAACGGTTGAATTCTCCCCTGTTCAGGCAGGAGCGGAATCGTCTGTTGTATTGGCTCTATAGCGATAATCGCGAGTCCTGGCCTGTGGACGGTGCGTCGCGGCGCAAGGTGGCGTTCTGGCCTCTCTATGTTTATACGAAGGACCCGAAAGGTGTGATGGGCTTCTCCTTCCCCGCACCCGTGGAGCCGATTCTGGACAAGGAGGGGATCGAGAAGAACTGGGCACCCCTCTGGCGCATCTACCAGCAGCGGTGGAACGAACAGGGGGACTCGGCAGCATCCTTCTTCTGGAATCTCTACTGGCATGAGGCACGAGGCAACGACCTGGCCTACGAGTTTTTTCCGCTCCTTGCCTATCGCAAAGAAAACCAATTTACCGATTTCCGGTTGCTGAAGGGTTTCGTCGGATATCGGAACCGGGCCGGGGCAAAGCGACTGACCCTGCTCTGGCTCCCGTTCGGCATCAACTGGGGTGAGACGGTTGCTATACCGTCTTCCGGAACTCTGCAGCCCGTGGCAGGGAGTACACCGTAATGTTTGAGCGGATAGGGAAAAAGATCCTCAGCTTTTGCGACATCGTCGGCGACCAGTTGATCATGCTCGGCCAGACCGTCTATTTCTTCCGGGAGGCGCCGCGCAATCTCCAGAGCATCTTTACCCAGATGGCGATCATCGGTTACGAGACCGTTCCCGTTGCCTCGGTGATGGCGTTCTTCGTCGGGATGGTCCTGGCGTTGCAGACCGGTGTGGAGCTGAACAAGTACGGCGGACAGAACATCATCGGTGCTATTGTCGGCCATTCAATGGTACGGGAACTCGGTCCGGTCATGACCAGTTTCCTCGTGGCGGGGAGGGCCGGTTCCGCAATGGCGGCCGAACTTGGAGTAATGCGGGTCTACGAGGAGATTGACGCCCTGAAGACCCTTGATATCAACCCGGTGCGCTACCTGGTCATGCCTCGCCTCATTGCGAGTCTCATCTGCGTCCCGGCACTGGTCATCTACGCCGATGCCATCGGGATCATCGGTGGCGCGATTATCAGCAACCTCCACCCCAAGATTTTCGTTTCCTACACGACATACTACGACAGCGTGACCGATGCCCTGAAGCTCCGTGAAGTAGGTAACGGCCTGATCAAGTCGGTGGTTTTCGGCGGAATTATCGCCCAGATATGCTGTTATGTGGGATTCAAGACGTCCGGCGGAGCACGGGGAATCGGCATCTCCACCACCCGGTCGGTGGTCTGGTCGTTCATGCTTATCCTCGTGGCGGACTATTTACTGACCAGAATTTTAATGTAAGCCGGGCACGCCGTTCGGTGGCTGTGCGGTTCAAGATGCAGGAGGGAGTGACGATGGCCCTGTCCGTGGAAAAAAAGGTTGGCGTATTCTTTGTTGCCGGGCTGCTGGTGCTCGGCGTCATGCTTGAGATAGGCGAAAAGTGGAATCCCTTTGATAAGAAGGTCTCCTACCGGACCTATCTGACGAGCATCACCGGCCTCAAGGTGGGCGACCCAGTCCGGCTGTCCGGCGTGGACGTGGGGAAGATCTCCACCATTACCATCCTTGACGACAAGATCCAGATCGATTTCGATGTCAAGCCCGGCACCAAGATCCGTACCGATTCGGTCGCGGGACTGCGGCTTACCAACCTCCTCGGCGGGCAGTTTCTCGGCATAACCTTCGGCTCCCCCACTGCACCGCTTCTGGAACCTGGTGGGACGGTGAAGGGGAAGGACGTTGCCAACATAGATGTCATTGTGGATAACGTGAGTGACCTGACCAAGGATGCCAAAAAGTTCATCGAAGAGTTGAACAGGAATCAGAATGAGGTTATGCACAAGATCTCCGGTATACTGGACGACAACCGCGCCAACTTGCGGGACTCCATTGCCAACCTCAACAGCATAACCACCAAGTTCGACAGGGGGGACGGCTCCCTTGCTCTCCTCCTGAACGACAAGGCCCTCTATAACAATACCAACGATGTGACTATCTATCTCAAGGATATCACCGGGAAGATCAGCCGAGGGGAGGGGAGCGTCGGCAAGCTGGTGAACGACGATGCCTTTTATAATGACGCCAAGGTGGCGATGGCCGATATCCGGGACAGCATGAAGGATGTGAAGGATATTGCCTCCAAGATCAACAAGGGGGAAGGGACCATGGGCAAGCTCGTCAATGACGAATCCCTCTATACCGAGTTGCGCGATGCTTCGAAGAACATCGGCGAGATTTCCAAGAAAATCAACGAGGGGCAGGGGACGCTTGGCAAGCTGGTGAACGAGGACGGCCTCTACCGGGATACGACCGCTGCCATGAAGAAGGTAGAAAAGGCGGCTGAAGGACTTGGAGACAGTGGTCCCATTTCGGTCATCGGCTCCATCATCGGTACTCTTTTCTAGCCTGGTTGTTTTGCTGCGACTCTATTTCATGAACAATAAATGGCGCGAATTCGCGCCATTTATTTTCCGGAGCACCCGATGGATGATTTCCTGCAGATAGCTGTCGGCACATTTACCATGCGTCCGTACGTGTTCGCCTTCCTGGCGGTCTACCTCGTGGCGGCTGTGCTGCACCTGGGATGGCGGACGACACTCCTCTTCACGGTCTGCGGCTACCTGGTTTCCTTTGCCTCGGAGGTCAGTTCCATTAATACCGGCTTCCCTTACGGCTGGTACTACTACCTCGACGCCACGAAAGACCGCGAACTCTGGATCGCAGGCGTTCCCTTCTTCGACTCGCTCTCCTACGTATTCCTCTGCTACTGCAGCTATTCCACCGCTCTCTGGACGCTGTCTCCCGTCAAAGCCCGGAAATGGGACATCATCCCCCTGGAAACCCGTGCCCTGCGTCGCTCCTTTGCAGCGCTCCTCCTCGGCTCCCTCTACCAGACATTTCTTGATATCATCATTGACCCTGTCTCGTTACAAGGCTCACGCTGGTTCCTCGGCCAGATTTACGGCTATCGGGAACCAGGGCTCCATTTCGGTGTTCCCCTTTCCAACTACCTCGGGTGGTGGTTCGTAAGCGGGGTTATGATCTTCTTTCTGCAGCGGATCGATTCTGTCACCCAACGTCGCCTGTCCGGCGATGCTCAGCCGGGCGGAGTGCGACATGTGCCGGGCGCGTCACTTCTTGGCCCCGTCCTTTATCTGTCGGTGGTGATCTTCAATCTGACCGTAGCCTGGCTGATCGGGGAGCGGCTCCATTTCCTGACCGGGGTGTTCATCTACGCCCTGCCGATCGTCATTGTCCTCGTGATGCTTGTCCGCAGAGCCAACCGTTACGGCAAGGACGAACTGGCCGAACACCTGCGCGACTACCCCTGGTCACCTCTGGCCGGCCGCAAAGGGTAGATTCAGAGCTCGGACAGAAGTATTCCCACCACCTGTGCCAGGTTTTCCCCCGCCCGTTTTGAATTCCGTGCCAACCGTACAAGCTGGGGGATCAGCCATGGGCGGCGGGTCAACGACCAGAGTACCCGGTGTACCCTGATGTTCATGTTCCGGTCGGTGAAGTCGGTAATGTTGAATCCCAGTTCTTCTGTTACGTCGTCGCTTATGGCCCGTACGGCCAGTAGCGGTAGGCCTTCCCGAGTGGTTACTTTGGCTATTGCCGCCGTTTCCATCTCCAGTACCGGATTGACCACGCTGGCCGGCAGAAGTCGGGCCGTCTCCCGTTTCGCCAGGATGGTGCCGGCCGTGACGCAGGTTCCACGGCAGACCTGGAAGGATGTCCCCGCCAGTTCACTCTGCAGCAGGTCGATGGCTGTTTTCGCCAATTCCGGGGACAACCCCTGCTGTTCCGAAAAGAGCCGTTCCCGGGCAAACAGGAGCCGCTGGGCTATGACCACGTCGCCAACCCCGAGGCCGGTGGTGACCGCACCGGCCAGGCCGAAGTTTATGATGAGGTCGGGTGTGGCGGCGGCTATCAGTGCAGAAGCTGCACGGCCGGCATTTTCCGGACCAAGACCCGACTCAATCAGGCAGGCATCTCGATCGCCGGCACGAAACCGGTAGAGGGTGTAATCGCCGGCCCTTTCCCGTGTGTACGTTTCTATTCGGGCGAGGAGCGGCTTGATCTCTTCCGGCATGGCGGCTATGAGGCCGATGGTTGCCATAAACGTCTCCCGTGAAATTAATTGCACGACACTCGAAATCTAACAGACGGGCTGTTGCCAGGCAACCGAAAAGCGGTGGCAGCGGTCTTTAACCTTGACAAAAATCCCCCCCCCGTCTATCTTACAAGTTTGCTTTTTTCTAAAAAGATGAGCAGTTACAGGAGCTTTTGATGAAACCCCTATTCCTCAACCCCCCCACTTTCGAAGATTTTGACGGCGGCGCCGGTGCCCGTTACCAGGCGTCCCGCGAGGTAACTTCCTTCTGGTATCCCACCTGGCTCTGCTACCCGGCCGGCATGATAGAAGGCTCCCGGGTGGTCGATGCACCGGTGCAGCGCCTGGACCTGGCCGGTTGCCTGGCCATTGCCAAGGATTACGACGTGGTGGTGATGTACACCTCCACCCCGACCCTGTCCATCGATACGACCACGGCTCGCGCAATCAAGGCCCAGAAGCCGGGGACCGTGATTGTCTTCACCGGCCCCCACGTCACCATCCAGCCGGAGGAGACGTTACGCTTCACCGCTGGGGCCGTGGACATCGTCTGCCGCGGCGAATTCGACTACGCCATTGTCGAACTTTGCGAAGGGCTGGAGTGGGAACGGATCCAGGGGATCAGCTTTATGCGCGACGGCAAGGCCCTGCACACCGAGGACCGGCCGATCCTGACCGATCTGGACGCACTCCCCTTCGTCTCCCAGGTCTACAAGCGGGACCTGCCGATCCCAGAGTATATCATTCCCCACTTCAAGAGCCCCTACGTGGCCATCTACACCAGCCGCGGCTGCCCGGCCAAGTGTACCTTCTGCCTCTGGCCCCAAACCTACTCCGGCCAGCGGATGCGCACCCGTTCCCCCCAGAACGTCTACGAAGAGGTGAAGTGGATCAAGGAGAACCTCCCCCATGTGAAGGACATTTCCTTTGATGACGACACTTTTTCCGCCGATCGCAAGCACGCCCGGGCCGTGGCCGAACTGATCAAACCCCTCAATGTCTCCTGGGTCATCAATGCCCGGGCCAACTGCGACTTCGAAACCCTCAAGATCATGCGTGACGCCGGCCTCCACCACGTCATCGTCGGTTTCGAGAGCGGCAACGAGCAGATCCTGAAGAACATCAAGAAGGGGGTCTCGAAGGAGCAAGCGATCCAGTTCGTCAAAGATTGCAAGAAGCTCGGCATCACCATCCATGGTGCTTTCATCATGGGGCTTCCCGGCGAGACCCGGGAGACCATCAAAGAGACCATCGAGTACGCCAAGCGGCTCGATCTCGAGTCGATCCAGGTTTCCCTGGCGTCGCCCTACCCGGGCACCGAGTTCTGGGAGCAGTGCAAGCGCGAGGGGTGGATTGCCTCGGAGAACTACATCGACGACACCGGGCACCAGATGTGCGTCATCAACTACCCCCATCTTTCCAACCAGGAGATTTTCGATGCGGTGGAGCGGTTCTACAGCAAGTTCTACTTCCGGCCCAAGTACATCGCCCGGAGCATCGGCAAGATGATCGTGGACGCTGAAGTACGGCGCAAGCTGCTCAAAGAAGGGAAGCAGTATTTCGAGTACATGAAAAAACGGAAGACCGCCCAGCCCGCGAAATGAAAGAACTGATCGTCAATGCCGATGATTTCGGCCTCTCTGCAGGGGCCAACCGGGCGATCATCCGGGCTTGGCAGGAGGGGATTCTCACCTCCGCCTCCCTGATGGTCGGAGGCCGAGGTTTCGATGAGGCGGTGGACCTGGCCAAGGCCAATCCCGGCCTCCAGGTGGGGCTCCACCTCACTCTCCTCCAGGGGCGGGCCGTGGCTGAGCACCAGGGTTTCCCTGCCCTGGCCGACCGGGACGGGAATTTCGGCAACGATCCGGTCCATGTGGGCATGAGATTATTCTTCGTCAAAGCCCTTCGTAAGCAGCTCTTTCGAGAGATCGAGGGACAGCTGGAGCGGTTTGTTGCCACGGGGATCCCCCTCTCCCATGTTGACGGCCACCTGAACATCCACATGCATCCTACCGTCTTTGCCATTCTGTCGGAACTCATGCCCCGATACGGAATTACCACCTTCCGCCTCTCCCTGGAGCGGCTTGGCGTGGAATTGGCGATCGACCGGCGCCGTATGGTGGGGAAGGCCGCTGATGCCTTCATCTTCAGCCGCCTGGCCGCCTCCTGCCGGCCGGTGTTGGACCGGATGGGAATCCGCTATGCCGGCGAGGTAAAAGGGCTCCTGAATTCCGGGCGGATGACGGAGGACTATCTGCTGCGCTCCCTTGACCGGCTGGAGGAAGGGATGACGGAAATCTATTTTCACCCCGGTTGCCATCCCGATGGGGAGCTTTCCAGGTGGATGCCGGACTATCAGCACGAGGCGGAACTGGCGGCGCTGACGAGCCCGCGGGTGAAGGAAAAGCTACGGAACTTGGGAATAAAACTCAGAAACTATCGGGGGGAAGAGAAAATATATGTTTAAGACAGTTATGGTTATGTTCATGGCGGTTACCGCCGGAACTGTCGGGGACCTTCTGCTGGCCAAGGGGATGAAAGAGATGGGGGATATCTCTGCCATGAACCTGCGGGGAATACTGAACGTGGCCTTTCAGGCCCTCACCACTCCCAAACTTATTATCGGCACGGCCATGCTGGCCATCTTCTTCTTCCTCTGGCTTGCGGTTCTTTCCTGGGAAGACCTGACGGTCGCACTTCCCATGCAGGCTTTGAACTACGTCCTCGTTGCCTTCCTTTCCCAGTATTTTCTCGGCGAGGTGGTTTCACCCACCCGCTGGGCCGGGACGATCCTCGTTTGTATAGGGGTCATGCTGATCACCAAGAGCAGCGTTGCATAGAACTGGCCGTCCATGAAAAAGAATTTAAAAAGGGAGCCCGCCGGCTCCCTTTTTAAATTCTGCACCAACGTGGTGCTCAGTTCTTTTTCTTCTGCTGCACCTCTTTGACCGCCTTCTCGAAATTACCCTGATCAAAACCTTTCAGCACTTTGTCGTCGTTGCCGATGACGATAACAGGTACCCCCTGGCTCCGGTATTTCCCCGTCAGGTCTTCCATAGCAGCATCGTCCAACTCCACGTCCCGGTTGATGAAGGGGATGTTGTTCCGGGTGAAGTATTCTTTGGCCTGCTTGCAGTGGGGGCACCAGGATGTGGAATAGAGTACGATTTTGGGGTAGTTCGTAGCATGGGCGGTTGCGGGCTTGAGCTGGCTTTGGGGTGCATCGGCTGCCACAGCGGCAAACCCGGCGAAGGTGAAGGAGAGAAGGGTGGCAACAGCTGCGAAACGGACCGGTAATGACATTACATGCCTCCTTGAATAATCGGGGAATTATCCCGTTGCCTCTACGGCGAAACGGGGGCTTTACCCCCTTTGGGGATTATCAGCTGGCGGCGGATAAGTTTAAATGTGAGCAGTCTGGATGCACCGGACCTGTGGACCCTGAGAACGACGCTGGTGCCGGCGTGGCCCCGAAGCCGGTACTGTAGCATATGCTGGAAATCACTTCCCCTGGTCGGTTTGCCGTCGATATGGGTGATGATGTCACCGATCTGCATGCCGGCCAAGTGTGCCGGGCCGCCGGTGACGAGCTGTTTGACTTCGATCTGACCGTCGGCCCGCGGTTTGCCGTCGATGCCGATACCGCCGAAGTTTCGGTCGGAATTGCCGGCCAGTGCCGATGTCAGCAGGGTCAGCAGGAGGATGCATGCGTATGTAAAGAGTCGTGGCCGGAACACGACAAAACTATACCCCATGGGTGAGGGGAGGTCAAAATAATTATCCCTTGTCAACTATGCTTTGGCGCAGGACGACTGCTGTGCTAAAATTACCGCCAGATGCCACTCAGGGGGAAGATCCGGATGGGGAAACGGGTAAGAGTCAGGGAAATACTTTCCGCAAGCGATGCGGGAGTTGAGGCGGTCGTCAAAGGGTGGGCGCGAACCGTGCGAGTGGGGAAGGATGTGACCTTCATTGCGCTCAACGACGGCTCGTGCATGGCCAGTCTGCAGGTGGTAGCGGGGCCGAAGCTCTCCAACTACGCCGAAGTGGCCCGGCTCGGCACCGGCAGTGCGCTGGCGGTGACCGGCCTGCTGGTGGAGTCGCCGGCCGCCGGCCAGCGGTTTGAACTGCAGGCCCGAAGCGTGCAGATAGTCGGCCCGGCCGACGAGAGCTATCCCATGCAGAAGAAGCGTCACAGCTTCGAGTACCTGCGGACGGTTGCCCACCTTCGTCCCCGCACCAATACCTTTGGCGCCGTGTTCCGGGTCCGTTCCGTGCTTGCCCAGGCGGTGCACCGCTTCTTTGCCGAGAAGGGATTCCTTTACGTCCATACCCCCATCATCACGGGGAACGACTGCGAGGGAGCCGGCGAACTGTTCCGTGTCACCACCCTTGATATGGCCCGTCCACCGCTGGTGGACTGCTCTGTGGACTATGCCGCCGACTTCTTCGGTCAGGCGACAGGGCTCACGGTGAGTGGTCAGCTGGAAGGGGAACTGTTCGCCCTTGCCTTTGGCGACATCTATACCTTTGGTCCCACTTTCCGAGCGGAAAATTCCAACACCGCCCGTCACGCCGCCGAATTCTGGATGATCGAGCCGGAGATGGCCTTTGCCGACCTGATGGCCGACGCTGCCCTGGCCGAGGAGTTTTTCCGCTACCTCTGCCGCTTCGTGCTCGACCACTGCCGGGAGGACATAGCCTTTTTCAACGAGCAGATCGATCGGGGACTCGTTTCCCGCATTGAAGCTGTTGCGTCATCCCCCTTTGCCATGATGGAATACACCGAGGCCATTACCCACCTGAAAAAGGCGAAGGTCTCTTTCGAATTCCCGGTGGAATGGGGCCTCGATCTCCAGTCGGAGCACGAGCGCTACCTCACCGAACAGGTGGTGGGTGGACCGGTATTCATTATTAACTATCCCCGGGACATCAAGGCGTTCTACATGCGTCAGAACGATGACGGGCGGACCGTGGCAGCCATGGACCTGCTGGTCCCCAAGGTGGGGGAGATCATCGGCGGAAGCCAGCGGGAGGAGCGTCTCGATCTCCTGGAAGGACGTATGGCCGAGATGGGGATCGATCCTGCCGGACTCTGGTGGTATACGGATTCCCGCCGCTGGGGGTCCTGCCCTCATTCCGGATTCGGTCTCGGCTTCGAGAGACTCATTATGTATCTTACCGGGATGGAGAACATCCGGGATGTAATCCCGTTTCCCAGGACGCCACGGCACGCGGAGTTTTAGTTTCGCACGGCCTAAATGGAAAAACATTCAAAAGATTGATTGTGTGTAAGAGCTTGAGGAGGAGAATCTATGTCCGGTTATGTGAAGCCAGAATTCGTGGTGCTGCTCATTATGATGGTACCCGGTGTCATCGGGGGATGGCTCGCCGCCAACCGTGCCCGTAACGTGGTTGGCTGGTGTATTCTCTGTGCGCTCTTTCCCGTTTTCCTCCTGGTTATCTACTTCAACAAGCCGCTTCGGGAGGTGCCGGGAAAATTCCGTCAGTGCCCTACATGCCGGGAATTTCTCAAATGGCGGGATACGACCTGCAAATACTGCGGGTCGGACTTGCCGTCCGGCGGATGAGCAACGGGTCGGATTGCAGCGGTGGAGTACTTACGCCATTCCTCTGTCAGGCTGCCTGCGGCGATCCTGGTCGAGGCGAACGGCCTGTCGAGCTTTACGGATCGGATCGATCCCGATGGTTACCCAACCGCTGGAACGTTGGAACTTCACAACCTCGCCCCTCTCGATCAGGTTGTCCAACTGGTGTTCCTTGACCATGTCGTAGCGACTGTCGTTACGAATTACCCGAATCAGCATGGCATTCTCCTCCTTGCCCTTTTATTGCCTGGACTTCGCTGCACTAAAAATTATAGTCTGTTAACGCTGTTTGTCAGCACTATATTTTCCTGAGGCAGAATATTGTTGAGTGTATGTGCATCGGAGCGGATTCACCGGTAATCGAAGATATTTTTGTTCTCAAATCCATTGATTCGGGGTATTGTACTCATTCTGAAAGCCCCCTTGCGGGGCCTCCCGACTCATTCTGCACGAGGAACCAGCAGCCATGAAGGACACCCTTATTCAAAGCACGGATTCGGCGTACAGCTATCCACTTCTCATCAAAAACCTCCTTCAGGCACCATTGGTACATGCGCCTGATCAGGAGATCGTCTACCGGGGAGACCGGCGTTTTTCCTACCGGGAGTTCGGCGAAAGGGTCCGCCGGCTTGCAAGTACCCTCTCTTCTCTCGGTGTGAAGGCGGGAGATACGGTGGCGGTCATGGACTGGGACAGTCACCGCTATCTGGAGTGTTTCTTTGCCGTGCCGATGATCGGTGCTGTCCTGCACACCATCAACGTCCGGCTATCGCCCGAACAGATACTCTACACTATTGATCATGCCGAGGACGACATCCTGCTGATCAACAGCGAGTTTCTCCCCATCCTCGACCAGATAAAGGGGCGCATAGATACGGTAAAACATTACGTGCTGCTCCACGACGATGGTCCCGTTCCCGCCAGCCACGTTACGTTTTCAGGAGAATATGAGTCACTTCTGACTGCAGCCTCGTCCGTATTCCTCTTCCCCGATTTCGATGAGAACACCCGTGCCACCACCTTCTACACTACGGGAACCACCGGTTTTCCCAAGGGGGTTTACTTCAGCCACCGCCAGCTTGTACTCCACACTTTCGGGGTCATGGCTGCTCTTGCCACCCCTGCGGTGCAGGGGCGCCTTCACCGGGAAGACGTGTACATGCCTATCACTCCCATGTTCCACGTGCATGCATGGGGGCTTCCCTACATAGCGACAACCATGGGACTCAAGCAGGTCTACCCCGGGCGGTACATGCCCGATCATCTGCTGAAGCTTATTGACCGCGAGGGGGTAACCTTTTCCAACTGTGTGCCGACCATCCTCCATATGCTCCTTAAGTCTCCCCTGAGCCGCACGATTGATCTTTCCAACTGGAAAGTGATCATCGGCGGGGCGGTCATGACCAAGGCACTGTGCCTCGACGCCATGGAGCGGGGTATCGACCTGTTTACCGGCTACGGCATGTCCGAGACCTGCCCCATCCTCACTCTTGCCCACCTGAAACCTGAGATGCTGGAGGAATCGCCGGACGTGCAGGCCGATATCCGTTGCAAGACCGGTCTCCCCCTGCCGCTGGTTGACCTGAGGGTAGTAGGCGAAGGGATGGAGGACGTCTCTCCGGATGGCCGAAGCACCGGCGAGATCGTGGTCCGTGCCCCCTGGCTGACCCAGGGATACCTCAAGGACCACAAGAACTCGGAGAAGCTCTGGGAGGGTGGTTATCTCCATACGAGCGATGTCGCCACCATCGACACCCTGGGGTACGTCAAGATTACCGACCGGACCAAGGATGTCATCAAGGTTGCGGGCGAGTGGTGTTCTTCACTTGAGTTGGAGGATATTCTTCTTCATCACCCGGCGGTCGGTGAAGCCGCGGTTATCGGCCAGCCTGACGAGAAATGGGGCGAGCGTCCCCTGGCACTGGTTGTCCGTAAAGCCGGCGTAACGGCACCCGCCACGGAAAAGGACATCCAGAATCATGTCAGGCAATATGCAGACAAGGGTTTGGTTTCCAAGCAGGTTGTGCTCCTCCGCGTCCGCTTCATCGAGGCTATCGACAAGACCAGTGTGGGCAAGATCAATAAAGTCGCTCTGCGGGAAAAATACCTTTAGCGAACCGAACCGGTCCGGATTATGAAGGACCCGCCACCTCAAGGATACTCGGACTATTTATGCTAAAACGACAGACTACCATCAACCGTATCTTCAAACTGACCGGCATCGGTCTCCATACCGGCCGTGAAGTGACCCTTGAGTTCCTCCCCCGCCGTGAATTCGGCATCGCCTTTGTCCATAACGGCCGCCTCATCCCTGCCCGATACGACCAGGTGGCCGACACCCGGCTCTCGACCCAGATCGCTGAATCCGGTGCGTCGGTTGCCACCATCGAGCATCTGATGGCGGCGTTCTACTTTTCCGGCATTACGAACTGCCTGGTCTACATCGACGGTCCTGAAGTGCCGATCATGGACGGCTCTGCCTGGGAGTTTTATCACGAACTGTGGCGGGCCGGCGTATACGAGTTTCCCGAGACGGGTGTCTACCTGAAAGTGCTGCGCCCCGTGGAAGTCAGGAACAACGATTCTTTCGTCCGGGTGAAACCACTCAATACCCTGGATATCACCATGACCATCGAGTTCCGGCCACCTGTGGGGCGGCAGAAAAAACGGGTCATGGACGTGGAAAACGCCATCGCAATCATAAATTCCCGGACTTTCGGCTTTCTTGAGGAACTGGAGGCGATACAGAAGGCGGGTCTGGCCAAGGGGGCGTCGCTGGACAATGCCGTGGCGATCGGCGAGGATTCCATCGTCAATCCCCAGGGCCTCCGTTACAAGAAAGAGCTCGTCAACCACAAGATCCTCGATCTGATCGGTGATTTCTATACGTGTGGGTATCGCATGCTTGGGCGGGTCGAGGCGCACAAAACCGGACATTACCTCAATAATCAGCTGATCAGGGAGATATTTTCGGATCCGGACAATTACGCAATCTACTGACCGGATTACGTGGCGGCCTTTGCCTGTTGCCGGTTTTGCGTAATCCATCCCGGTAAATACTTCCCCCCCAAAAAACGCTACTCTGTACTACAAGAAAACCCCGCCTGAAAAGACAGGGTTTTCTTGTATGCTTCGTCGCTTCCGCGCTGCGGGCGGGTATCGTAAATAAAAAAAACCCGGATTACCGGGTTTTATTGCAGAAACGGCGTGACTGGCGAGAGGGGATGTCTACTCGTTCACGATGATTCCGGTGACGTAGTACTCGGTCTCGCCGAAACAGCTGGTCGGGACCCCCTTGTGCTGCTCGTAGTGGAGAGACACCCTTTTCCCCATGGAGTGGTTGATCTGCCCGGCCACCGCATCGCTCCGGACGCTGAACATGAACTTTTCGGGGATCGAGCCGGGGACCGGAACCATGGCGAGTTCACCTTCCCAGGTCTTGCAGAGCCACCCTTTGTGGGAAAATTTCTGGACATAGCCGGCACGTTCTCCGCTTGAAAAGCTCCAGGTAAGGGACAGCCAAGTATAGCCGGCGGCTGCGCCGACTATGAGCACCAAAACAATGAGGGACCCGAGAAATATCTTTGATTTCTTGATGGCCATGAGGGGGTATGCTCCTTCTCTGTCAGATGTGGTCAGATTCTTTGCTGAGGCTTGAGGGGAAAGGTTTCACGCCTGGAACATACCTCTTTCTTCCCTTCGGGTCAAGGGGAAGCGGCGAGGATGCAGGTTCCCGTAAGTTTCGGACCCGGAATTATCCCTCGGTGCAGATGAAACGTCGGCAGATGTCCGGCCGATTCTCGTAGATGACGCATCTCCCCTGGACGAGAAACTCGCACCCGTTTTCGATTATCAGCCTGTGATGCCCTGCAAGTGAGAACTCGAGGCGGGTGGCGCCGAGGGTGAGCAGCCGCTCGTACTCCTGCCAGGTGAGCTCCACAGTGGGGAAAGCCCGGCAGCAGGCACCGTCGCATCCCTTGCAGCGGTCGGGATCGTCGGCCGGCCGGTCGAGGAGTGCACCGTGAAGTCTGGTTCTGGATTGGTCACGCCAGAGCATGGCTTGTCTCCTGAATGCAACGACCGACCGGACAGTCTGGGGGTGACCAGTGCCCCCCTACCGATCGGGTATGACGAGAAAAGGGTTGAGGAGGCTGTTCTGGTCGAGGAAACTCATGGTAATCTCGTAACCCAGGGGGATGATACTGCTCAACCGGTGTTCCCGCTCCAGATGGACGAGATACGGGAGGTCGCCATAGAGGGATAAGCCGAACCTCCTGGTCATCTCCTCCGCCACTCCCTTTTCCAGCACCTGCCCCCGGTCCTGGGTTTCGGCCACGTAGTGCAGGGGGAAGGAGACCACCTCCCGGTCGAGACTCTCGACAAAATCCCGTTTCTCTTCCGAAGAGAGCGTGGAGAAGTCGAGCCCGCACCAGTAGTTTTCCCTGGTGGAAATAAGGGCGCGGCAGGAGAAAGGACGCTCACCATAGATGCCGCAACTGCCCCCTTCATCGAGAAACGGGCAGCTGCCGATCTCTTGCCGGTGTATCCTGAGATAGGATTTCAGGTCAGCTACTTCGTGCATGCGGTCCATGAGCCGTGCGGCGTGATCACGTACCCTCTCGGCCTGGAGTGAGGACAGGGACAGGGAGACGCGGAGCGCTTCGGGGAAAGTGCAGTTGACCGCCAGGGTGCAGCAGTTGAAGCACCCCTTGCCGCAGAATATCGTTCCCCCTCCACGGGTATACCTGTCGATCCACGCCTGGATTTCTCTGTCGAAGAGCGCCTGCTGCTCACCTACTGCGTCGGTAAGGTGCTGCCACATGGAATGCCTTCCCCTTGTGCAAACTGGTGGGATTGAGAAAAGAGTAGCCTGTTCAGCCCCGGAGGTCAAGGGGGTGTGCAGCCCTGCCGGCGTGCTGGCGTTATTCTGCTTGACAGGGGTTCCCTAAAGCTGCTAGGGTCAACTATCAACAACAGCTGTTCCCGGATTAACAACGACAATATCGTAAGCCCCGGAAAATTTCCGGGGCTTTTTTCTTGCGGAACACGGAAAGTAGGAAACAAGATGCAGTTCAAGAAATTCAACCTTCATCCCAACGTGGCAGCCGGCGTGACCGCCGCGGGCTACGTAGAGCCCACCCCTATCCAGACCCAGGCGATTCCGGTCGTCATGGAGGGGCGCGATGTCATGGGGCTCGCCCAGACCGGCACCGGCAAGACGGCCGCCTTCGCACTCCCGATCCTGAATCGCCTCATGCAGGGGGACCGCGGCCATGTCCGCGCCCTCGTCGTTGCCCCTACCCGCGAACTTGCAGAGCAGATCCACGAGTCCATCGTTGCCCTTGGCAAACAGACCCGCATCCGGAGCGTCACCGTTTATGGCGGTGTCAACATCAATCCCCAGATCGACAAGCTGAAACGGGGAGTGGAAGTGGTTGTAGCCTGTCCCGGAAGGCTTCTGGACCACATCGGCCAGGGGACCATCGACCTCTCCCGACTTGAGGTACTTGTCCTGGATGAGGCTGACCAGATGTTCGACATGGGGTTTTTCCCCGACATCCGGCGCATCCTCAAGCAACTGCCTCCAAAGCGGCAGACCCTTCTCTTCTCCGCCACCATGCCCGACGAGATACGTAAACTCGCCCACGAGGTCCTTGCCGACCCGGTTACCGTCCAGGTGGGGAATACCGCACCTCCGGTCACCGTCAGTCATGCCCTCTATCCGGTGGAACAGCATCTCAAGACGCCGCTCCTCCTGGAGATACTCCACCACACCGATACCGAATCGGTACTCATCTTCACCCGGACCAAGCATCGCGCCAAGCGCCTGGGGGAGCAGTTGGAGAAGGCCGGCTACAAGGCTGCCTCGCTCCAGGGGAACCTGTCACAGAACCGGCGCCAGGCGGCGCTCGACGGGTTCCGCGATGGCACCTTCCAGATCCTTGTCGCCACCGATATCGCTGCGCGGGGGATCGACGTTTCCCAGGTATCCCATGTCTTCAACTACGACATTCCCGATACCGCGGAGGCCTATGTCCACCGCATCGGCCGGACCGGACGTGCTGCCAAAAGCGGTGACGCATTCACCCTGGTTACCAGTGAGGACGGTGTGATGGTGCGCACCATCGAGCGGAAGCTGAATGCGACCATCGAGCGCCGGAAGGTGGAGGGATTCGACTATACCGTTCCCGCCCCCCGGAAAGACATCGAATTCGCCCGGCCGCCGCGGCAGCCGATGCCGCGGCGCAAACCGCAGGAAGACAAGAAAATCAGCTCCCACGGTGGGGCAACCCATAAACCGGAAGGCGTCAAGCCCCATGTCCCCGGTCGGGGGGCGCAACCTGCCTCGTCCCGGACACACGTAAACCGGGCGCGACGGGGCAACTGACCCGCGTTTCGAGCAGATAAAAAGAGAGGGGAAAGGCATGCTGTGGCCTTTCCCCTTTTTTTTGCACCGGAACGAACTATGATCTGCTTCTTACCGGAATGAGAGCCTCTCCGCCGAGCGTTGATTCAATGATATATCTGGTTCAGAAAGAGTGATGACAGCTATTTCCCGAACACCTTTCTCAGCAGATCGGTCGCCCTGGCGGCAGGGTCAGTCCTGATCTTTTTTTCCTCTTCCCCCAGCATGGTAAAGAGCCCGTCAACCGCTTTGTTTGCCACGTAGTTGTCGATGTCGAATGCTGTCCCCGTTACGAAGGGGAGTGCACCGTAATTGGCCATCATCCCCTTGTAGGCGCGTGTTGCCCCGACCTGGTTCATGCTGTCGGCGACAACCGGTTTGAAGGCTGTCTGGATTTTTGCGCTGGTTTTCTTCTTGAAATAGTCGGTTGCCGCAGTGTTTCCACCCTGCAGAATAGCCCGTGCATCGGTAAAGGTCATCTCCCTGAGAGCACCGACAAAATATTCCGTTGCCATGGGGGCGGCTTTTTCCGCTGCCCGGTTCATCCCCAGGACAACCTCGTCCACCTGTGACTGAAACCCCATCTTGCCGAGGAGGTCGGTGACGTTACGGATCTTTTCCGGCATGAGAATCTTGATTGCCTGGTTCCCGAAATAGCCGTCGGGTTGTGCCACTGCCTTGACTGCCCGGTCGGTGCCGGTTGAAAGGGCTTCCTTGAGCCCCTTCACGATCGTCGCATCATCGAGACTGGTCTGCTGTAGGGAAGGGAGGCCGAGTCCCCGGGACAGATCGTCAAAGAAACCGGCCTGGCATCCGGTGACCATCAGGAGCAGGGCAAAGAAACTGATAAAAAGCGAACGCTGCATGGTGAATCCTCCTTGGTGGCGAAGTCCTGACGGACAGTGGCTTTTGTGTGCAACACGGACTTACTTTGTGTCGAAGAGGGCGTCCAGGGTGTTGAAGTTGAATGCCGTTTCGGCCAGGCTTCGCACCAGCGCGATCTTTTCCGTATCCTCAGCAGTCAGCTTGGATACGTCCTCGGTGATGATACGGTGCAGTTCAGCGGTTGTGTACTGACGGGTGCGCAGGTAGGGGATGTTGCTCCGGTCGAGTATCTGCTGGGTAATTTTACCGATCGGGCTGATCCCGGGGATGACCAGCCCGACGATTTTCTCACGGTATTCGGGGATATGGTAGAGGTTTGCCAGGGTAACCAGTAGTTCATCGCGACTGCTGGTGACGATGATGAGCGAAGAGTCCTTCAGCAGTTCGGCGACCCTTTGGGTAGACGAGGCGCCTATCTGTACGTGATTGATGATGCGCCGGGCATCGAGGGTGTTGCCGTTGATGGGAAGGTCCAGGAGTATGGAAACACGGTGGAGCGTGGGATTGGCCAGAACGGGCTGGTAATCGAACCCTGCAAGGACCTGGAACGGTTCCCCGGCGAATGCCCTGCGCAGGTAGTCGAGGGTGCGGTCGCGTTTTTCGGGGAACAGCTTGTTCGCCAGGATCGCACGCACGTCAACCCCTTCCTTTTCGAAGAGGGCCAGGTTGGCATACACGGAATCCACAACGTTGCCGATCCCCCCGCCGGTTACCATCAGTACCGATGCGTCGAGCATCCGGGCGATACGGGCATTGGACATCCCTATGACCGAACCGACCCCGACATGCCCCGACCCTTCAATAACCAGAAAGTCGCACTTGTTTTCAAGTTCGGTACAGGCATCCATGATCCGGCGTTGCAGTTGTCCGACCGGAAGCTCGCCGTCAATGGCTTTTCTGGTCGAGTCCGGGTGAAGGACCACGGGCGACATGAGGTGCAGATCGTTTTCCAGACCGAACACCTGGGCAATCAGAGCGGCATCCTTATCGACTTCGATGTTGTGTATGACGGTCAGCTTCGGGCCAAGAGGTTTGATAAACCCGACCCGGCCGTATTTTTTCCGGGCTAGGTGCAGCAGAAACAGACTTGTCGTTGTTTTGCCGATATTCTGACCGGTTGCGGAAATGAAAACCTTTCGTGCCATGACATCCACCCGTCTTGCCGGGAGCTATTCCCTGAGATATGAAACAGGGGACAGGCTACCTGCAGCACGTAACCTGTCCCCCTGTAAAATCAATATCGTGAAAGGGGCTACTTGTTATGCCCTCTCCCTTTTCCATGGCCCTTACCTTGGCCTTGACCCGGCTGATTGGCCGGCTGGCCAGCGAGGGAGAAATCACCCCGCTTGAGGGCGTGAAATTCAGGGGAACCCGGCTTTATACCCAGGCTTTTTGCCATTACTCCCCACCCTTTCCCTTTTTTGGATTGATAGACCTGCATGACTCTATCGGGCGGGACGTTTGCCATCTGGCCGAGCTGGAAGATCATGAAGGCATCGGCTGGGTCTTGTACCGAACCGATAACGGCGCTTACCTGGGCACCGGGAATGCCGAACTGGGCACTCAGCCTGCCGGAGAAGCCGGTGAGGTCCGCCCTTGCCTGAATATTCAGGTTTGAGAGGAAGCCATCGAGTCCTCCGCCTCCGAATGCTGTGCCTGCCAATGCAAGGACCGCCAGTACTGCGAGAAGAATCCGTTTCATGCTGTTCTCCTTCCGGATGTGGATAGTGGCACTTGCCACGACGTTTCAAAAGATTAGGGGAGGAGAAGCAGAGAGTCAAGGATAAAAAGCAGGAGATGGCGTGGCTCAAGGCCTTATGGATACTGCATTGCGGTGTGACATGGTAAAATGAAAAAGAAAATAATTTTCAAAAATATCCGGTTTCTGGTAGTATATGAGTAAAGAAGGGGTAGAGGGAAGGGGGGTTCACGATGAGAACCACGGAATATGAGAGAGTATGTTATCTAACAGAGCAGAAGGACGAAAGGGTTCCTTTGAGAAACATTAAGACTGGTAAGGTCGGTTATTCATTCGGGTGTACCCATGAAGGGGAAACGGTTCAGGTGGAACTTGAGAACGGTGAACTGGATTCGTGGGAAAGGGAGGCGTGCAGCGAGATGACCCACTGACCTGGTTGGTGCGTGATGACGGAAAGGGGGGGGGCCATGCAGGCCTCCCCCTTTTTTTTTACAGCGTGAATCCAACGGTCGCGCGAACCAAATGTGAGGTCGCGGCGGTATGGATGTTCAGATCATGAGAATCTTTTCCCGGAATATGAGAATCTCCAGTGCCAGGGTTGCCTTGGTCAGGAGTTTCTGGAGGTCCGGAACCAAGGTGTTCAGCTCTTCATCTCCTTCGGCATAGACGATGTTGACCAGACGGCCTCCGATGAGGATCGGCATGAGGAGTACAGCTGACGGCTGGCCACCGCCGAGTGCGTCGTAGAGGAGATGGTTGATCGGCGTTTCCTTCATCGGTCCGAGGTAAATGCCGGCGCTGTCGGCAACGGTCTTCAGGACGGAAGGTTCGGTGAGGGGTAAACGCAGATTGTCGATGCCGGTGATGGTCATTTTCCGATCGAAACCCTTCCAGAAGACGGCAGTATGGTCCTTGATCCTGAAGATAGCGGCCCGCCGCAGTTTTCTTCCCAACTCTGTTATCACCAGATCGGAGATTTCGTCGCTGTTTTCAGCATGGGCGAGACCGTTGGAAACCGCATCAGGCTCGAAGCGGCGTATCTGTTCCGACCATGCAACATCTTCAACGATTTCGAGGTCTTCGAGGTATTCGTCCTGCTCTTCCTCGAATTCCGGCGGTTGGAGAGGTTCTGGTACGGGCATTTGCGGCCGCGGCCGCTGAGGACGCACTGTTGATTCCGATGGCGCCGCTGGCTCGGGCTGTGCCGGCTCTTGTTGAGGTGGTTTGGATTGTATGGCCTTGGGGCGCACCTTCGGCGTGGGTACGGCTGTAACCGGCTGTTCAGGCTGCGCGGTCCTGGCTCTTTCTGCCGGTGCCGGGGGTACAGAAGCAGGTTTTTGCGGTTGGGGCGCGGCGCTTGCTTGCTTCTGTGCTTCTATTATTTCGATGATGTGCTGATAACGGGGGGGCATATCCGCCTGGTAATACTTGCTGAGCGCCTGGACGAGCCTGACTTCGGGGGTAATGAGGGGGCGGACGATAAAGCCGGTGATGAAGCCGATCTCGTCGATAGCTTTCAGATCCGCCGGGTCGGACATGACCAGACTGAGCCGTTTCTTGTCGAGTTTAATGGGGATAACGCCGTATTTGATGGCCATGTCGCGGGGGAGGAGGTCGATGGTCTCCTGGGGGATCGTCAGGAGCTGTTTGGGTGAAACGTAGGGGACGGCGAGCTTGTTGCTCAGAAACCGGGCCAGTTCTTCTTCGCTTATGTACCCCATTTCGATAAGGCTGGTCCCGATTTTGCCACCAAAGATGACACGGTTTTTCAGCGCGTCGTCAAATTGAACCCGGCTTATGAGACCTGCATTGAGCAGCATGTCGAGCAGCGTGATTGCCACGTGTGCCTCCTTGGGGACGTCGACCGACGTCTATATGCAAATGGGGTACTATACCAGCAAGTTGACAAGATTAAAACCGTTCTTGCTGCAAACTGAACCTGTCGGTCTCTGTGCCGGATCGAGTCAGGTCTTTGGTTCGGTCCTGGTGATCATGCTGAGATGGTCGAGTCCCAGAAGCTCCTTTGCTTCCTGTATCGCTGCGGCATAGCCGTCCTTGCAGTTGGGGAGAATCCCGTTGGGGGTGCCGTCTTCCTGCCACGGCCAGCCGGTGCGAACGAGCATGAGCAGGACCATTTCAAGCTCATCCCGTCTCTTCCGGAGTCCGGCAATCTCTCCCACAGCTTCGTCCAGGAGCGCACGGTCCGGTGATCCGTTATTCCCATCTGATTTCAATCGTTCCAGAACGTCCGGCATGGTAGTTCCTTTCTTGCTCCGGACAGACTACTCGGCAACTTCCCGCTTCTCGAAGCTTGGCCAGAAGTCTCCATTGAGTGCCCTGACAAGCGACGAGAGGATCTGATCCTGTTTCTCGCGGGGGTAGTGATAGCCGGCGCTGACGCTCCCATTGCTGCCGAGGCTCAAGCCACCAACGGTCCAGTTTCCCCAGGATGAGTTACTCCAGATAGTCGCTCCGCTGGCGGTTTCCCAGAGTTTGGCGCTCATCCGGCCATTGACCTTGGCCTTAACTCCGGCCGAGAGGGACTGCAGGTCAGTGGAAAACTTGACGTCGGGTTGGGGTTCCGTCAACTCGACAGTGCCGGTCACAAGCGCCGCCACGCCGTAATGTTCGCCGATTGCCTTGACGGCTTTGAAGTCGAGCTCGTTGCACCCCGCTTCCTTCAGTATGTCTGTCTGGCTGCCGAGTTCCAGGATGCGTATTCCCGGTTGCGCTGCATGGAGGTTGTCGATAAATTTCCTTGTGGCATCGCCTCCCAGCCTGCCTGGTTGTTTCGGCACGAACTCGACGAGACCGATGGACGGGTAGTTCGCAAGTTCGATGCGGGGGGGGATGGTGACCGTAATCGTCCGGGCGCAGCCGGTGAGCACCAGCACGGTAACTGCGAGGGCTGTCAACCACAATTTTTGCAAAGACAACAGGCTTCGGGGCGAAATACTTATAATCATGGATCTGCTCCTCATGTGAATTACAAAGTCATGTGTTAGCAGGATTTTTATATAAATGCAAGAAAATGGGTCAGAAGGAACTGGTGTTTGAGATGGGGAGCCGGTTGGGAAAGTCATTCAAGATGAGTATCCAGGATGCCAGCCGCAAAAAAGCCCCCGGCTGCCTGCAACCGGGGGCTTTTTCGTTTGGTCGGGTGATTACAGCCCGAGCTGCTTGAAGAAGTCATTCCCTTTGTCATCCACCAGGATGAATGCCGGGAAGTCCTCCACCTCGATCTTCCAGACCGCCTCCATTCCAAGTTCAGGGAAGTCGATGCATTCCACCTTCTTGATGTTCTCTTCGGCCAGCACCGCAGCAGGGCCGCCGATGGAGCCGAGATAGAACCCGCCGTACTTCTTGCAGGCGTCCGTTACCTGCTGGCTCCTGTTCCCTTTGGCGATCATGATGAGCGAACCACCCTTGGACTGGAGTTCGTCCACGTAGCTGTCCATCCGGCCGGCCGTGGTAGGGCCGAAGGAACCGGATGCTTTACCTTTCGGGGTCTTCGCCGGGCCGGCGTAGTAGATCGGATGTTTGAGAAGGTATTCGGGGAGCGGCTTGCCGGAGTCCATGATCTCCTTGAACTTGGCGTGGGCGATGTCGCGGCCGACGACGATGGTCCCGTTCAGGAGCAGGGGGGTGGATACCGGGTGCTTGGAAAGCTCGGCCAGGATCTCTTTCATCGGTTTGTTGAGGTCGATCTTTACGCCATGTCCATGCTTGCCACGGTACTGTTCGGGTATAAGGCGGCCCGGATTCCTGTCCATCTCCTCGACGAACAGGCCGTCCTTGGTGATCTTGGCCTTGATGTTCCGGTCGGCGGAACAGGAAACCGCCATGCCGACAGGGCAGGAGGCACCGTGGCGGGGGAGCCGGATGACCCGGATATCGTGGGCGAAGTACTTGCCGCCGAACTGGGCGCCGATACCGAGCTTCTGAGCCGCGACCAGGAGCTTGTTCTCCAGTTCAATGTCACGGAACGCCTGGCCGTGCTCGTTTCCCGTGGTGGGGAGGGTGTCCAGGTCATGGGCGGAGGCCAGTTTGACCGTCTTCATGCAGGCGTCGGCACTGGTGCCGCCGATGACGAAGGCGACATGGTAGGGAGGACAGGCAGCAGTCCCCAGGTATTTCATCTTGTCGACGAGGAACTTCTCCAGCTTTTCGGGAGTGAGGAGCGCCTTGGTTTCCTGGAAGAGCATGGTTTTGTTGGCGGAGCCACCACCCTTGGCAATGAAGAGGAACTTGTAGTAGTCGCCGTCGGTGGCCATGATGTCGATCTGGGCCGGCAGGTTGGTGCCGGTGTTTTTTTCTGCGTACATGTCCAGGGCCACGGTCTGGGAGTAGCGGAGGTTCTCTTCGGTGTAGGTCTTGTAGATACCCTTGCTGAGCCACTCTTCGTCCTTGACGCCGGTCCATACCTGCTGTCCCTTTTTGGCGACAACGGTTGCGGTGCCGGTATCCTGACAGACGGGGAGTTCAAAATTTGCGGCGATCTCGGCGTTGCGCAGGAAAGCCATGGCAACACCCTTGTCGTTCATGGATGCTTCCGGGTCAGCGAGAATCTTGGCGACCTGCTCGTTATGTGCGGGGCGGAGAAGGAAGGATACGTCGCGCATCGACTCGTTAGCCAGGATGGAGAGCGCCTCGGGGCAGACCCGGACCACATCCTTGCCGGCGAACTTGTCCACTTCCACGTATTTCTCCGAGCCTTCGATCTTGCGGTACTTGGTCTCATCTTTGCCAAGGGGGAACGGGTCCTGATACTTGAATTCGGGGGTTGCCATAATCTCTTCTTCTCCTTTCGATGGATTGAATGGTAAAGCTGATCCGGATGCGGGATTGGCGGGGCATGTGCCGGAAACCCCACCGCCTGAGCTTCGGGGCATTACCTGAAGTGTATACAGTATGCTGTTGGGCATAGTATTGGAAAAATCTGATTTTGTCGAGAGGGAAGTTTGGTCATAGGGGGAAATCCAGGTTATACTTAATAAGATCTGATGGAATATGTTACCTGTGTCTTCGAGGAGCGTCACATGTTGATGGAGTCCTTAGAAAAATTGCCGAAATGGTCCATAGTACTGATTGGCATGCTGCTGGTGCTGGCTGTAGGGTACATAGACTATAGAACCGGCGATTACTCGGTTTTTGTTTTTTATGCCCTGCCGGTTTTCATGGTTGCATGGTTCGCCGGTCTGAAGCCGGGCATGTTCATCAGTCTGCTGGCCGGGTTAGCCAGATTCTCCGCTGACCAGTCTCTTGGTTCGTTAGAACCCGTTTACGCCTGGAATGCCAGCCAGGACATGATCTTCCTGATACTTGTTGCTTTGCTCATTGCCTATCTGCACAAGGTACTGGAGTGAGTTAAACGGGAGCTTGTCTGAATGAACATTCATCTTCGGTCATCCTTGGGTGAGTATGTAATTGGTGATAGTGCTGACGTGAAGAGTAGCTGTCTGGCCGGGTGAGTCTGTTCCAGTTCAGAACATGCCCATCGGTTCCAATCTACCTTTTCCCTGGAATGGGCGAAAAAAAAGCGCGAAGCATAATGCTCCGCGCTTTTTTCGTACGTGATGGCAGGGTCGGGGCTACTGGCCAAGCGCTACCTTGAGGTCCGCTTCCGGAGTGCTGATCGGGCCGAGGTTGAAGTTCTGCACCAGGAAGTCGAGGACGTTGGGGGTGATGAAGGCCGGCAGGGCCGGACCGATCTTGATGTTCTTGATCCCCAGGTGGAGGAGGGAGAGGAGGATGACAACCGCCTTCTGCTCGTACCAGGAGAGAATGAAGGAGAGCGGCAGTTCGTTGACGCCGCAGTTGAAAGCACCGGCCAGGGCCATGGCGATCTGCAGGGCCGAGTACGCGTCGTTGCACTGCCCCACGTCCAGAAGCCGGGGAATACCGCCGATGTCGCCGAACTCCAGCTTGTTGAAACGGTACTTGCCGCAGGCCAGGGTCAGGATAACGCAGTCTTGGGGGACTTTCTCCGCCAGCTCGGTGTAGTAGTTGCGGCCAGGCTTGGCGCCGTCGCAGCCGCCGATGAGGAAGAAGTGCTTGATGGCGCCTGCCTTAACTCCCTCGATCACCTTGTCAGCGACGCCGAGGACGGCATCATGGCCGAAGCCGGTGAGGATCTCCTTGTCCGGGGCATCGGCGAGCTCGGAACATTCGAGGGCCTTGTTGATCACTTCGCTGAAGTTCCAGCCGGTGATGTGCTTGATGCCGGGCCATCCCACCTGTCCCCAGGAAAAGAGGCGGTCCTTGTAGGAGTCGGCAGGGCGCTGGATGCAGTTGGTGTTGAAGATGATGGCGCCGGGGAAATTGGGGAACTCCTTGTGCTGGTCCTGCCAGGCACCACCGAAGTTGCCGTAGAGATGGGAATACTTTTTCAGTTCCGGGTAGGCGTGGGCCGGGAGCATCTCGCCATGGGTGTAAATGTCGATCCCTTTTCCCTCGGTCTGCTTCAGGATCTCCTCCAGCATGCGCAGGTCGTGACCGGAGACGAGGATCCCCTTGTTCTTCCTGGTGCCGATCGGGACCTTGGTCGGAACCGGCATGCCGTAGTGGGCGATATGCCCCTCGTTGAGCATCCCCATAACCTTTATGTTGAGCTTGCCGCACTCCATGGCAAGGCCGACGAAGTCCATGAGGCCCTTGGAGTCGTCAGCGGTGGCGGCCAGCGCCTTGTGGAAGAAGGCGAAGACTTCCTCGTCCTTCCTCCCAAGGATGAAAGCGTGGTCGGCATAGGCAGCCATCCCCTTGAGGCCGTAGATGAGGATCTCGATGGCGGAACGGATGTCCTGGTCGCTGTGCTGGGTGTTGATGCCGTGTTCCTTCCCCTGCTTGACGAGACCGGCCAGATCGTCGGCGATGACCCAGGCTGCGGGGCCGGTGGTGATCGCAGGGGCGCTGGCCCCGTTCTTGGTGCGGTAGGCGGTCTCGTAGCTCGCCTTGATCTTTTCCTTGCTGTCAAAACATTTGCGGAGTTTGCCGGAGAGGCTGATCGGGTCGAAGTCCACATTGGTGACGGTGGTGAAAAGCCCCTCGATCAGGAACAGGTCAACCGTCTCGTCCTTTGCGCCCAGTTCCCGCGCCTTGTCCGCATAGATTGCGAGCCCTTTCAGTCCGTACAGCATCAGGTCCTGGAGTGCGGCGACTTCGGGGTTCTTGCCGCAGACACCAATCACTTCGCAGCCGGTTCCCTTTGCTGCCTGTTCACACTGGTTACAAAACATTTCTGACATGGACATCCTCCTTGGTAGAATGGTGGGGGAGTTCCCCCGCTTGTAGGTAAAGGGCTCTTCGATTATAGCCCGCCGGCATTGTTTTGCAACGTTGCCCGGTACCGAAAGTACACCGGCCTGATGGCTAAATCCTTGACCTTGGTCAAGAGTCTGCAGAAAGTCGGTGTCTCTGGCAATAAATGAGAAGCTGCAGTGATAACGGCGTGTACTGAAAAGGGTGGATTCTGTTCGGATGGGGAGAGTGAAAGTGGATAGCGACCGCGTTGCATGGGAAGGTTCGGCTGATCTTTATCGTTCTGCCGGGTAAAGGTATAAAAAAAAAGCCCCGCCAGCAGTGCTGACGGGGCCACATGGCAAACCTGGCCGCTTGTTCAGGTCAGGTTCCAGACGATCATTTCCCAGATGTCTTTCCAGCTTTTACCCACCTCGTTGACGACGGTTGGCTCGAAGCCGCAGTGCATCATGCACTGGGCGCAACGCTCGTCCTTGCCGACCCCGTACTTGCTCCAGTCGGTCTTTTCCATCATCTCACGGAATGAGGAATAGTGGGTGTCGGTAATGAGGTAGCAGGGGGCCTTCCAGCCGCGGGGATTGCGGGTCGGGTTACCCCACGGGGTACACTCAAGTTTTCGCTCACCTTTGAGGAACTTGAGGTACATGGGAGTGGAGTAGAAGCGGAACCGCTTGCTCATCTCGTAGACCTGCTCGAACTTCCGCTCGATATCCCGCCGCTCCAGGAAGAGTTTTTCGCCAACCGCCTCGTAGCCAAAACCGGGGGCCACCAGGATGCCGTCCACCCCCAGGTCGGTCAACTGGGAGAAGAGCATCTCGATCTCGATGAGATTGGTCTCCTTGAAGATGGTGGTGTTGGTGCAGACACGGAAGCCGCGTTCCTTCGCCTTGGCGATCGCCGCCATGGCGGTTCTGAACGTCCCCTTTCGCTCCAGTATCCGGTCGTGGGTCTCTTCCAGGCCGTCCATGTGGATGTTGAGGGTGAAGTTGGGATGGGGTTCCATGCTCTCAAGGGCCTTTTCCAGGAGCAGGCCGTTGGTACAGAAGTAGATGTGCTTCCCCCGGGCGAGCACCCCCTTGACGAGGTCAAAGATGGGGGGATAGAGGAACGGCTCGCCGCCGGTGATGGTGACCACCGGGGCTGGGCACTCGTCAACCGACGCGAGGCACTCTTCCAGGGACATCATCTCCTGGATGGTGTCGGCGTACTCACGGATCCGGCCGCACCCGGAACAGGCCAGGTTGCAGAGGTGAGTCGGTTCCAGCATCAGCACCAACGGGTATTTTTCGACCTTGTTCAGCTTGTTGGCAATGATGTATTTGGTGAGGTCATAGTTCAATTTCCAGGGGAAACGCATATCATCCTTTCTAGGGGAAACGCAGCTTTTCCGCTATCTCGGCGTTGCCAGGCAGGATTCCTTGTGCGGCGTAGCGTTGCTACGCCTCCGCGTCATCCTTTGGGCGCCTTGACCTCGAAAAATCCACGTTTCTGGTGTTAATAGTGATCGTGGAGACTTCACGTGGTTGTCTGAAATTCGACGGCTTACTTCACCCGGGCCAGGGCCGGCTTTCCCTTCTGCTGGAGGAACTCCTCGGCACTGGCGGCGATACCGGCCGCGTCAAGGCCGAGGTCGGCCCGCAGCCGCGGTTGGGGACCCTGCTCAATGAACCGGTCGGGGATGCCGAGCCGCTTAACCCTTACTCCCGTGACACCTTCCTGCTCCAGGAGTTCCAGGACGGCGGAGCCGAATCCACCCTGCAGTGCGTTTTCCTCCACGGTGACGAGGCAGCCGGTCCGGGTTGCAGCCTCCAGGATCAGCTCACGGTCAAGAGGCTTGACGAACCGGGCATTGATAACGGTTGCGCGGATGCCCCGCTCTCCGAGCTTTGTCGCTGCTTCCAGGGCCGGGTAGACGGTGCAGCCGATGGCGATGATGGCCAGGTCGTTGCCGTCCGCGAGCATCTCCCCCTTGCCGAGGGGAAGTTCTGTCAGTTCCTGGTCCAGGCCGACCCCGTAACCGTTGCCGCGGGGGTAGCGGAGGGCGATGGGGCGATCGGCGTAGATGGCGGTCTTCAGCATGTGCTGCAGCTCGTTCTCATCCTTCGGCGCCATGAGGACCATCTCCGGCAGGTGGCGGAGGTAGGAGAGGTCGAACACGCCGTGGTGGGTCGGACCGTCATCACCCACGAGTCCCGCCCGGTCCAGAGCCAGGGTAACCGGGAGTTTCTGCAGGCAGATGTCGTGGAATACCTGGTCGTAGGCCCTCTGGACAAAGGTCGAGTAGATGGCCGCTACCGGCCGGAATCCGTCGGCTGCAAGCCCGGCAGCGAAGGCAAGAGCGTGTTGCTCGGCGATACCAACGTCGAAGAACCGTTCCGGGTAGGCTCTTGCAAAGGGGGTCAGGCCGGTGCCGTCGGGCATTGCTGCGGTTATGGCAACTATCTTGGGATCACTGGCGGCCAGCTTGACCAGTGTTTCGCCGAAGATACCGGTGTAGGATTTGGCTCCACCTTTGGAGGCGGTTACTTTGCCGGTTGCGACGTCAAAGGGGCCAACGCCGTGGAACTGGTCCGGGTTTTTCTCGGCGGGCGCGTATCCTTTCCCCTTGGTTGTCATCACGTGGATAAGGACTGGACCCTCAAGGCCACGGGCATTTTCCAGCATTTCAATCAGGTGGGGGAGGTTATGCCCCTGAAGAGGGCCGAAATAGTCGAACCCCAGGGCCTCGAACAGGGCACCGGGGGTGAGGAACCCCTTGAGGGAGTTCTCGGCTTTCCGGGCGAAATGGAGCACATGGCCGCCGATGGCGGGGATTCCCTCCAGGAGATCCTTCATCTCCTTCTTCAGGTCGCGGTAGTAGTTGCCGGTCAGTTTCTTGGAGAGAAAGCTGGAGAAGGCGCCAACATTTTTTGAAATTGACATCTCATTGTCGTTCAGGATGACAATCAGGTTTTTTTTCAGGTGGCCGGCCTGGTTGAGGGCCTCGAAAGCCATGCCGCCGGTCATGGATCCGTCGCCGATGACGGCGATCACCTTGCTGTCACCCCCCTTCAACTCGTTGCCGACTGCCATCCCGAGGCCGGCGGAGATGGAGGTGCCGGAATGTCCGGCGCCGAAGGCGTCGTGGGGAGACTCAGACCTTTTCGGAAAACCGCTGATCCCCTGGTACTGGCGCTGGGTGTGGAACTGGTCGCGGCGGCCGGTGAGGATCTTGTGGGTGTAGGCCTGGTGTCCGACGTCGAAGATGATCCGGTCGGCCGGCGAGTTGAAGCAGTAGTGGATGGCCAGGGTAAGCTCCACGCATCCCAGGTTGGATGCCAGGTGGCCGCCGGTCTGTGAGACGTTGTCGAGCAGGAATCGGCGGACTTCTGCGGCCAGTTCTCCCAGTTTCTCCTGGGGGAGCTTTTTAAGGTCCGCGGGACTCTCAATCCGGTTGAGTAATGGGTACATATACGTTCTCCTCAATCCGCTGCACGTTCAGAATTCAATGTTCAGTAACTGAAAAAACCTGGTAACCTCAAACGTTGAACTTCGAACGTTGAACCTTGAACTGCTAGCGGATTTTACCTTGCGTAGCCGTTTGCGCGGAACCATGCTACCGCCCGTGCCAGTGCCTCCCGGGCAGACCGCTGGGGAAGCCCCAGTTCCCGCACTGCCTTCCGGGAGTCGAAATACATGAATTTTTTTGCCATCTGTACCCCCGCAAGGGGAATGAGCGGTTCCTTCCCGGTCAGTCGTGACAACCCTTCGTTGACATAGGCGGCGAGCAGGATCGGGGTGTGGGGGAGGCGGAACCGGGGCGCCGGAAGGCCGGCCAGTTCCTCCAGCAGGGCGAATATCTGCCGCAGGGTCAGGTTTTCGTTTCCCAGAATGTATTTCTCGCCGATCCGCCCCTTCTCCGCCGCCAGGATGTGTCCCCTGGCGCAGTCTTCCACATCGATGATGTTGAGGCCGGTATCCAGGTAGGCGGGCATCTTACGGTTCAGGAAGTCGACGATGATCTTGCCGGTCGGTGTCGGTTTTACGTCCAGGGGGCCGACGGGGGTGGACGGGTTGACGATGACCAGCGGCAGTCCCCGGGCGATGAAACTCTCCGCCTCCCGTTCTGCAAGGAACTTGCTCTTCTTGTAATGTCCCACCATGTCTGCCAGGGTGACGGGAGTGGTTTCCGTTCCCGGCGTCCCATCCCCCGGATTTCCCAGGGTGCCGACACTGCTCGTGTAGACCACCCGGGATATGCCGAGCTTCAAGGCCGCTTCCAGTATGTTGCGGGTTCCGTCCACGTTGCTTGCATACATGGCGGCCGGATCCCTTGTCCAGAGCCGGTAGTCGGCGGCTGCGTGGAAGAGCCGCTCGCACCCCCCCATCCCTCGTATGAGTGAATCCGGGTCCCGCAGATCACCGGTGCATATCTCGACGTCCAGTCCCTGCAGGTTGCGCAGGTCCGCGCCGGGCCGTGCCAACGCCCTGACCCCCCAACCGTCCCGAAGCAGTTCCCTGACCAGGCTGGCGCCTATAAAACCGGTGGCACCGGTTACGAAAACATTCATATATTTCGCGCTACTTCGTCAAATTCCGGTAAGTGCCGAGGGCCATGAGGGGGAAGCAGTTCCGGTAGATATGGTACTTGATCATGAAGTATTTGGGGAATCCGGTGCCGGTGAACTGGTCCTCGTCCCAGGTCCCATCGCTCTTCTGTTGGTCGAGCAGGTATTGGACCCCCCTGGCGACGGTGGATGAATCAGCTTCCCCTGCTGCCATGAGGGACAGAAGTGCCCATGCGGTCTGGGAGGCGGTGCTTTCGCCGCAACCGGCAAGGGTCGGGTCGTGATACGATTGACAGGTCTCTCCCCAGCCGCCGTCCAGGTTCTGTTTCGATTTTAGCCAGTTGATTGCCCGCTGGATGTAGGATTGGGCCGGATTTTCCCCAATGGCCGCCAGGCCACAGAGGACCGACCAGGTGCCGTAGAGGTAGTTAACCCCCCAGCGTCCCCACCAGCTGCCGTCCGGTTCCTGGTTCTGCTTGACGAAGTCCAGGGCGCGGACTGCCGCCGGATACTCCTTGCTGTAGCCGAACGTACCCATCAGTTCCAGCATTCGTCCCGTCAGGTCAGCCGTCGGCGGGTCGATGAGCGCTTCAAGGTCGGCGAAGGGTATCTTGTTCAGGAGGTACTTGGTGTTGTCCTTGTCGAAGGCTCCCCAACCACCGTTTCTGCTCTGCATGCCGAGACACCAGTCAATGCCGCGCTTGATCGACTGATCCTTCGACTTGCTGTTCTTCACGGCCACATCCTTGATGGCCATCATGACGAAGCCGGAGTCGTCCACGTCAGGATACCAGTCGTTGAGGAACTCGAATGCCCATCCTCCCGGTTTAAGTTCCGGGCACTTTATCTTCCAGTCTCCGTCCCTGCGGATTTCGCGATCGATCAACCATTCAGTTGCCTTGACCAGCGACGGGTGGTCGGTCGGTACTCCGGCATCGACAAGCGCCTTGAGGGCGAGGGCAGTGTCCCAGACGGGGGAAATGCATGACTGGAGAACGAGACTGTCGTTGTCTTCGATGCTGAAGTTGGCCAGGGCCTCCAGCCCCTTGACTACCGCAGGGTGATCGTTGTCGTAACCGAGGCAGTGGAGCGCCAGCACGGAGTTGAGCATGGCCGGCTGGATCCCTCCCCAGTCCCCTGTCGATTCCTGATGATCCAGAACCCACTTTTCGGCGATGGCCATCCCCTTCTTCATGAATGGCCGAACCGGACTGCTCTCATACACCTTGAGCATGTGGTCCACGCCGATGAAGAAGTTCTTCCAGGTGAGGATGCCGTCTTCCTTGGTGAAGGTGTAATCGATGGGGCGTGGAGGCCGGACGTAGAGTTCCTGCACCCGTGACTGGGGAGGGAGCTTGTGCACCGGCCTTTTGGCCATGACGATCGAGAGAGGAGTGATGGTGGCCCGGGACCAGCTGGATAATTCGTAGAGATTGAAATAGGCCCAGTTGGGGAGGAGCATCAGCTCGATCGGCATGGAGGGGACGCCGAACCAGGCGAACTCGCCGAACAGGGCGAGGAATATCTTGGTGAAGACGCGGGTTTTTATGATGCCGCCGTTGTCCAGGACGAACTTCCGTGCCTTGACCATTGCCGGATGGTCTTCGCCATACCCCGCCAGCTTGAGGGCCAGATAGGCCTCCACGGTGGTGGAAAGGTCGCCGGGTCCACCGTAGTAGATGGCCCAGAAACCCTCTTCCGTCTGCTTGGAGAGGAGGTAGTTTGCCATCTTCCGCTCTTTCTGTTTGTCCACCATGCCGAGAAGATGGAAGAGCATGACGTACTCGGCGGTTATGGTGCAGTTGGACTCCAGTTCCGCCCACCAGTAGCCGGCAGGGAGCTGTTCGCGGAAGAAGAAGTCACGGCTCCGGACGATTGCCTGATCCAGAGGGCTCTGGGCTTCTTCTTCCTTCTTTTTCCAGAGAGAGGGGGGAAGGTGGTGTATTTTTGCCGCCGGTTTCGTGTCAGTCGGGGCACTGGATTCTCCGTTACTGCCGTTGAATGATGTCAGGGCGTGGGAAATCGGATATTTGCACGACTTCATTGTCTCGGGTTCTCCTTGGGCGGCAGCGGATTGTCGTCCCTGCGTGGTACATGGCTGGGTATCTTTATAACAAGCGGGCATTTATATCATAATTTGCTGCCAAGGTACATATTTTTCATGTAATTCATACGTTAACGTAACAATTCAAGGGTGTTTGGAGGGGGGGAGGTGTCCGGTTGATTTCCTCCATCACTCTGTGCTACGGTGACCATCAGAAAATATGCAGAGCGAGGTTGCATGAAAACGGATAACAGGTCATATCGTGGTTTTTACGGCGTCATCGTCAGGCATCCCCGCCTGATCCTGACGGTGGCACTTTTAGTTTCTCTTCTGTCGGTCATCGTCACGAAGCAGCGTCTCGAATTCCTCACTGGCCGCGATCAGCTGATGCCGGCAAATACCTCCTTCAACCGGGACTACCAGGCCTACCGGGCCGAATTCGGCGATCAGGAAGAGATTGCCGTCGTCATCGAAAGCAGCGACAGCGCGCTGGCCGGGCGTTTCGGCGAACAGCTTGCCGAGAGGCTGTCGGCCGACAGGAAGCACTTTCGCGAGGTGTTCTTCCCCTTCGGTCTTCCCTTTTTCCAGCAGAACGGCCTCCTCCTCATGCCCAGGGAGGAACTTGCCACATTCAGCGCCAATCTGACCAAGGCCGCGCCGACCCTGAAGGCGCTGGCGGCGGCCCCGTCGGTGCAGACTCTCTTCACCCATCTGACCGGCGAAATGGACGCACTTCTGGCAATTCCGGCCGGACCGGCAGGGCAGGAACGCCTCGATCGGCTGGTTTTCATGCTCGGTGCCCTGGGAGACGGTATAGGGAGCTTCACCAAGGGGGAGGGTGCAGGTCTTTCCCTCGAAAGCGTCATGTTCCGCCGGGCCGACGGGAGCGAGTCTTCATTCGCCGCAGCCGGACGCCAGCAGGTGCTGACGGTCCTACCGGTCAAGGACGAGTTGAGCTTCATGCAGTCCGCGGCCTCCATCGATGCCCTGCGCGCCGAGATCGCAGCAATGCGCAAGCTCCCCGGATTCGCCGGGGTAACGGTGGGGATTACCGGCACACCGGTCCTTGAGCATGAAGAGATGGTCACCAGCAAGCGGGACATCACCCTTGCCACGGCGATCACTGTTGTTCTCACGATCATCCTGCTCCTCGTCGCCTTCCGTGGTGTCCTTAACACCGTCGTCGCCATGCTCTCCCTCGGGGTGGCCATCTGCTGCTCCTTCGGGTTTGCCACCCTGGCGATCGGTCACCTGAACATCCTCTCGTCGGTCTTTGCCGTCATGCTCATCGGCATCGGTATCGAGTACGGCATCCAGATCATTCTCCGGATGCAGGAGGAACTGGGGCGCGGCGCACAGAAGAACGAAGCGCTTCGGACCGCTCTTGCCCGGAACGGCTGGTCCATCCCCATGGCGGCCGCCACCGTGGCAGCCGCCTTTGCCACCTTCGCCTTCACCGACTTCAAGGGGATCGCCGAGCTCGGGATTATCGCCGCCGGCGGCATCGTCATCTGCGTCATCGTTACCTTCACCGTCCTTCCGGCGCTCCTCACCATCTTCCCTGCCCGTATGCCGAAACCTCGCAGAACGGACAGGGAGCCGGTCTGGCAGAGGCTCGTCTTCGGCCGCCCCCGTGCTGTCCTGGCCGGCGCTCTCGTCCTCTCCCTCGCCTGCATCTATCCCCTCTCCCAGAGCGAGTTTGACTACAACCTGATGAACCTCCAGGCCCGGGGGCTCGAATCGGTTACCTATGCCTACAAGCTGATGCGGAGCAAGGAGAACGCCGGCTATTTTGCCGTGGTCATGGCGAATACCGAGGCCGAAGCGGCTGATAAGGCGCGGCGGCTGGAGAAGCTTCCCACCGTTGATCATGTGGTCTGGGCCCGCACCTTCGTTCCCGACGACCAGGGTGAAAAACTGCGCCTTCTGGCGGCCGCCCGGCAGTCGCTGGACGGGTTGAAGACGGCTCCCTACGAAGAGGACCTGCAGCTCATGGAACTCCCCACGGTCTTCGAGAATTTCCGGACGCGGGTCGAGAAGTTGAAGAACCTCCTGGAGAAAGAGAAGCGCCCCGAGGCGAAGCCGGTAGGGAGTTTCCTCGCCACCCTCGACCGCTTCTTCGCCACCCTGGAAAAGAAGAAGGATACGAACGCCGTCGGCATGCTCAAGGATTTCCAGGGGGAGATGTTCGCCGAGATGCCCCAGAGGATCGGTATGTTGCGCCAGAGCCTCTCCGCCAAACCGGTGCAGGCGGCCGACGTTCCCCCTCAGCTCATGCAGCGCTTTGTCGGCAAAACCGGCAAATATCTGCTCCAGGTTGCCCCGAAGGAGGAGATATTCGCCCGGGTGCCCCTCAAACGGTTTCTGGATGATGTCCGCTCCGTTGATCCGGCCGCTACCGGCGAGCCGGTAATGGTCTACGAATCCATGACGGTGCTCCGGGACTCCTACCAGAATGCATTCTTCTTCGCTATCGCCGCCATCGCCGCCATTTTGCTCATTGCCTTCCGGAGCGTCCGCTATGCCCTCATCGGCCTGGTCCCTCTGGCGGTGGGGCTTCTCTTTATGGTGGCCGGCATGCGTCTCTTCGGCATCAGCTTCAATTCCGCAAACGTCATTGTCCTTCCCCTGGTTCTCGGCATTGCCGTCGACTCGGGGATCTACCTCATCAACCGCTACCGGCGCGAGGATGAAACGCCGCGCCAGGTGGTTCTCTCCAGCACCGGGGTCGGGGTTTTTCTCAACACCCTGACCATCATGGCCAGTTTCGGCGCCCTGATGGTCGCCCGGCACCAGGGTGTGTTCAGTATCGGGGTGGTGATGTGTCTCGGGATGGTGGCGTGCCAGATCGCGTTTATTGTGGTTCTTCCGGCGGTTTTAGAATTAGCAGGCAAAAAATGATTGTTTGTAAGGACGGAGGGGGAGGGTGAATCTCTTGCCGGGGAATATCAATTGCCAACAGTAGACGACAAAATAAACGACCTGCGCGGCGCCGTTCCCCTTTCCCATCTCTTTCTGCGGGAAAGGGTGCGGGCGGGGGACCGGGTGGTGGACGCCACCTGCGGCAATGGCAACGACACGCTCCTGTTGGCGAAACTCGTGGGGCCGGCGGGGCGGGTCTGGGGGTTCGATCTCCAGCAGCGGGCGCTTGACGCTACCCGTGAGCACCTTTTAGCCGAAGGGTGTCTCTCCCAAGTGAACCTGGTCCGTGCCGGTCACGAACGGCTCGGGGAGTTCGTCACTGAGTCATTAACGGCGGTGGTCTTCAACCTCGGCTACCTCCCCGGCGGCGACAAGGGGGTCGTCACCCGGCCGGCGACCACCCTGGTGGCTCTCAACGTGGCGCTCGACCTGCTTCTCTCCGGCGGAATCCTCCTCGTGTCAGTGTATACCGGTCATGAGGGGGCCACTGATGAAGAAAAGGCCGTCCTTGCCTGGGGGAGCGGTCTTGATCCGAAGGCATTCAACGTCTGGACGAGCCGCCAGCTCAACCGTCCCCCCACCGCGCCCTACCTCGTGCTGGCTCAGAAGAGGGATGTATAGATAAGGATCCGTAGAAAAAAGAGGGGGCGAACCGGTCGGTCCGCCCCCTCCACATCTTTTCACACTTCACTTTTTACTTTTTACTTTTCACTTTTTCAACCGGTTTTTCCCCCTCCGCGGCATCCACCGCTTTGACGAGATCTGCCGTCAGATCCTTGGCGTCCACGTCTGCACCCATGTAGAGTAGCTCCTTCTTCACCACCACGGCGGCATAGCCGTTGGCCTTGCCGTACTCTGCGGCTGCTTTCTCTATGGCCTTGAAGAGCTTGTCGGAGAGCTCCTCCTCCCGGGTCCTCATATCTTTTTCCGCGTTCTGCACGTATTTCTGGAAATCTCCCACTTTCTTCTGGAATTCCTTCGCCTTGGCTTCACGCTGCGGGGGGGGCATTGTTGCGATTTTCGCCTCGATGGTCGCTTTCAGCTTCTCCAGCTGCTTCTGCTTCGCCTCGATCTGCCCCTTGTATTTGTCGTTCTTCTTCTTCATCTCGGCGAAGGCTGCTTTCCCCTGGGCCGAGTCGCTGGCCGCCTTGACCATATCCACGTATCCGAGCCGGATGGTTTTGGCCGGCGTTGCCGGAGGTGTTACCGTAGTTACCGTCACATCAGCCGACGCTGCCGGTTTTGCGCTGATCGAGGGGGTGGCTTCCGGCGACGTTTTCTGTCCGTCGGCGGCAGCGGGTTCCGCTGCAAGGGCGTTGATGGCGAAGAGTCCTGCAAGGGCTGTAGCGACCACCAGGGTGATAAGTTTCTTCATGGAGTACCTCTTTCTGGGGCAGTTCGCTGAGGCCTGACTGCCGGGATTTGTCCGAACGGGAGGAGCATAAAACATTTCATGTCGGTTAGGCAACAAAGAATCCCCGTGTGGGATTTGAAACCGGTCAACCTTCCCCTTGCGAAAATCGGGAATAATGTGATACATGTGTTGCAATATTGCCACAGCAAAGGAGCGTCGGAGTTATGGCCATTGCCACCAAGATAGCCGGGCACATAGAGCGTGCCTCATGGATCAGGAAGATGTTCGAAGAGGGGGAACGCCTCCGTCAGCAGTTCGGTGCGGACAAGGTGTACGATTTTACCCTCGGGAACCCGGATGTTGAGCCCCCACCGGCGTTCGATGACGAGTTCAGGCGACTGGCGCTCAACCCCGTTTCCGGGATGCACAGCTATATGAACAATGCCGGTTACGACGAGACCCGCTCAGCTGTTGCTGAGGTGCTTGCCGAGGCGTCCGGGCTCGCGGTCCGTGGTTCCCACGTTATCATGACCTGCGGTGCCGGTGGTGCTCTCAACGTGGTGCTCAAAACCATTCTCAATCCGGGGGAAGAGGTCATCATCCTCACCCCCTTCTTCGTCGAGTACAAGTTCTACATCGACAACCATGGCGGAGTGCCGGTAGAGGTCTGGACTGACCGGTCGACCTTCCAGCCGGATATTCCCGCCATAGAAGCCGCCATTACCCACAAAACACGTGCCATCATCATCTGCTCTCCCAACAACCCGACCGGCGTCATCTATCCTGCGGAAATCCTGCAGTTGCTGGGGGAGATGCTGAAGAAAAAGGAAAAGGAACTTGGGCGGCAGATCTACGTTATCTCCGACGAGCCCTATGCCCGGATAGCCTATGACGGTAAGCAGGTACCCAACATCTTTCCCCATGTGGACAACGCGGTGATCGTCACATCCCATTCCAAGGACCTGGCGCTTCCCGGTGAACGGATCGGCTATCTGGCTGCCAACCCGCGCATGGCCGGCGTTGAGCAGTTCATGGAGGGTGCGGTATTCAGTAACCGGGTGCTCGGCTTCGTCAATGCCCCCGCCCTCATGCAGCGGCTGGTGGCCAAACTGCAGCGGGAATCGGTGGACATCTCCCTCTACCAGGAGAAGCGGGACCTTCTCTGTGACAGCCTGATCTCTCTCGGCTTTTCCCTGGTCAAACCTGATGGTGCTTTCTACCTCTTCCCCAAGTCTCCCCTGGAAGATGACGTGGAGTTCGTGCGTATTGCGCAGCGGTACAAGATCCTCCTCGTCCCCGGAGCAGGTTTCGGCGCTCCCGGCTACTTCCGGATCGCCTACTGCGTGGGAAAAGAGATGATCGAGCGGAGCCTCCCCGCATGGCGGGCACTGGCGCAGGAACTGGGGATGGGCAAATAACGAACAATAGCCACAGAGACACTGAGGCACTGAGAAAAAGAGTTCAGCGCATTTTATTGCTGGAAGAATTTCCCCGTGCTCTTTTCGGTTAACGGTTTCTTGGGTAGATATCACTCCGTGTCTCCGCGCCTCTGTGGCAGGTTTTTAATAAATTCTTCGGGAAGACTGGAAAACTTATGGGCGCGACGATACTGGTAGTGGACGACGAGGAAAGCATCCGGACCTCCCTGGCGGGAATTCTGGAGGACGAGGGGTATACGACCCTCTGTGCGGTTGACGGGGTGGAAGCCCTGGAGTTGGTGCAGAAGGAATTGCCGGACCTGGTCCTCCTGGATATCTGGATGCCCCGGCTGGACGGGATGGATACCCTGACGAAGCTGAAGGCCCTCTATCCGGAACTGGTAGTGGTGATGATGTCCGGACATGGCACCATCGAAACGGCGGTCCGGTCGACCAAGATGGGGGCATTCGATTTCATCGAAAAACCCCTTTCCCTGGAAAAGGTGATCGTGACGGTTGCCAACGTTCTGAGCATGCGGCGCCTCAGGGAAGAGAACGAGTCCCTGAGGGGACAGGCCCTGCAGGACCACGAGATGGTTGGCAGTTCAGCCCCCCTTGATCAGTTGCGGGAAAAGATATCACTGGTTGCTCCTTCCGATGCAACGGTCCTTATTACCGGCGAAAACGGGACCGGCAAGGAGCTTGTTGCCCGTGCCATCCATTACCACAGCCCTCGCCGCGACAAACCGTTCATGGAGATCAACTGCGCTGCTATCCCTGAAGAACTTATCGAGAGCGAGCTGTTCGGCCACGAGCGGGGCGCCTTTACCGGTGCAGCGGCCCAGAAGAAGGGTAAATTCGAACTTGCCGACGGCGGGACCGTTTTTCTTGATGAGATAGGGGACATGTCCGTCAAGACCCAGGCCAAGGTGCTCCGCGTTCTGCAGGAAGGGAAGTTCGAGCGAGTAGGGGGACCCCGCACTCTTGACGTGGACGTGCGGGTAGTGGCAGCCACTAATAAAGTTCTGGAAGACGAGATCCGTGCCGGCAGTTTCCGCGAAGACCTGTTCTACCGGCTTAATGTGGTCTCCCTCAAGGTCCCTCCCCTGCGGGAGCGGAGTGACGACATACCTCCCCTCATCGGTCACTTCCTGCAGCTGTTCAGCCGACGTGAGGGGCGTCAGCTCAAGATGATGGTCCCTGAAGCGTTGGCGCTCATGAAGCAGTACGAGTGGCCGGGCAACGTGCGGGAACTCAAAAATATCATCGAGCGTCTGGTGATCATGACTCCGGGACAGGCGATCGACATTACCCAGCTTCCCGAGTACATCGCCGGCGAAGAGGAATCGCGAGGGCTTGGCGGCGGGAGGCTCGATGGAGTGCTGGAGCGGAATTCACTGCGGGAGGCGAGGGAGGAGTTCGAAAAGGAGTTCATCATTCAGAAGCTGGAGGAGCACGACTGGAATATCAGCAAAACCGCTGAGTCCATCGAGCTTGAGCGAAGCAACCTGCACCGCAAGATCAAGAGCTATGGCATCGACCTGAAAAAATAAACCTGGATTCGAAGGAGTCCGCGTATAAAGGAGAGCCCATGAACCTGCTTGATACCATTATCGACGCCAACCGGAAATTCGTTCATCCCGGCGCTTTTCCTCCCCTCACGAAGAACCCCCAGAAGCAGCTGGCCATCTTCACCTGCATGGACACCCGGTTGGTGGATTTTCTCGAACCTGCCATGGGAATCCGCCGGGGCGAAGCCAAGGTTATCAAGAATGCGGGGAACACGATCATCGACCCCCTCGGCGGGGTGATCCGGAGCCTGGTGGCGGCAATATTCATGCTCGGCGTTGAGGAAATATTCGTCATCGGCCATCTCGATTGCGGCATGTCCTGTGTGGATGCGGATTATCTGAAACAGCGGATGATCGAGCGGGGGATCGATCCCCATGCCATCGAGGGGCTGGTTCCCGACCTCTCCCAGTGGCTCGGTGCCTTTTCCTGCCCCGAAGAGAACGTGGAACGGGTGGTGAATATAATCCGATTTAACCCCCTCATCCCGAAGGACGTGGCGGTGCACGGCCTCATTTTCTGCCCCGACGACGGTCACCTGGACGTGGTGGTGCGGGGGTACTGATGCTGTTCCGTCTTTTCCTCCTCTTTGCGGTCATCCCCATCATCGAGGTTTATCTGCTCATCAAGGTCGGCCGGCTTATCGGCCCTCTCCCCACCGTTGTGCTGCTTCTCTCCATAAGCATGGCCGGTGCCTGGCTGGTCCGGCACCAGGGGTTCCATATCCTGCGCCGTATCCAGAATGAACTTGCCATGGGACGGCTTCCCGCCGCTGACCTGGTTGACGGCGCCCTGGTCCTGACCGGTGGCATCCTCCTGCTTACCCCAGGTTTCTTCACCGACTTCGTCGGACTCTTCTTCCTCATTCCCCCCACCCGCGCTTTAATCAAGCGATTTCTCGGCCTCTGGCTCCAGGCCCGCCTCTCCCGGGGCACGACCATCGTCATGCGGCGTTTCTGAGAATTCCTTCCCCCGCTCCCTCCTGTATCCTGAGCAAAGCTCTGCTATACTCATCGGCATGAGTCAAGATGTCAGGAGGTCCCATGCATGTTTTCTCCGCACAGCTTCACCTTCATCTCCCCAGCAATTCCCTCAAGGGAAAGCGGGGAATTGTGAAAAGCCTGCTGGCGCGGGCACGCAACCGGTTCAACGTTGCAGCCGCCGAGGTGGACCTGCAGGACGTGCCGGGTTCGGCCATGCTCGGCTTTGTAACGGTAACGGAAAGCCGGGCTGCCGGCCGACGCATACTGGAACAGCTTGAAGAGTGGCTCGTGGAGGAGCGGCCCGACGTGGAACTGGTTGCTGCTGATATTGAGGAGAGATGATGCGGTAAAACTGCTCCCCATGGGGTTCTGCAGGGTGAGCCGGGCGGTTTGCATTTTCATCCTTCCGTGGTAACGTTTCGTGTGCATTGATGTTTTTCCCGTTCGATGGAAAAGCGGAACAAGGGGGACAGGATGCTGAACCGACGCGAATTCATCCAGCTCACGGCGCTCGGCGCAACCGCCCTGCTGCTGGAGCGGGCACTGCCGGCACGTGCCCAGACCAAAAAGGAGGCAAAGACCATGAGCTACACCGCAAAAGATTATGCAAAACTTGTCGGAATGCCCGGTTTCAGCGAGACGCTGCTGAAAAACCACTTCACCCTCTATCAGGGATATGTGACCAATACCAACAAGGTGCTCGATACCCTCGACCAGTTGCTGAAAGAGGGGAAGACCGCCACGCCCGAGTTCGCCGAACTGAAACGTCGGCTGGGGTGGGAGTTCAACGGCATGCGTCTCCACGAGTACTATTTCGAGAACCTTGGGGGGAAGATGCCTCTCGACAGGAACGGCAAACTGGCCAAAATGCTTGCCGACAGCTTCGGCAGTCTGGACGGCTGGGAGAAGGATTTCAAGGGGACCGGCGCCATGCGTGGTATTGGCTGGGTTGTCCTCTACCAGGATCCGGCCAACGGCAGGCTCATCAATTTCTGGATCAACGAGCATGATGCTGGTCATCCGGCCGGCGGGACGCCGATTCTCATCATGGACGTCTTCGAGCATGCCTTCATGCTTGATTACGGCCTCAAGCGTGCCGACTACATCGAGGCTTTCTTTAAGAATGTCGACTGGAAGGCTGCGGAAGTCCGCCTGAAATAGGACGTACGGAGGTACGGAATGAAAGCCCTGATCATCAGTGCAGACAATTTCGAAGATTCGGAACTGCTGGCCCCTTATTACCGGCTGCTGGAGGCCGGGATAGCGGTGGATATTGCCGCACCGGCGAAAGGAGAGATCACCGGCAAACATGGATATGCGGTAACAGTGACCAAGGCACTGTCGGAAGTTGATCCGGCCGCTTACAATCTGCTCGTTCTCCCCGGCGGCAAAGCCCCGGCCATTGTTCGCCGCGACGAGAAGGCTCTGGAAGTTGCGCGGCATTTCTTTGCCGCGAACAAGCCGGTGGCCGCCATCTGCCATGGCCCCCAGACGCTGGCCAGTGCCGGCCTGCTCGGCGGGCGGCATGCAACATGCTATAAAACCGTTGCGGACGAACTGCGGGCTGCCGGTGCCCTTTACGAGGACAGGGAGGTGGTGGTGGACGGCAACCTGGTGACCTCCCGCGAACCGGGCGACCTGCCGGCATTCCAGCGGGAGATGATGAAGCTGCTCGGGTCGTGAGGTGCCGCGGCCAACGGGCCAGGGAGGTGTATCACATGAAAGGACTGGCGATGATCCTGGTTGCGGGGGTGCTATTGTACGGGTATTCTCCGGTCGTTGCCGAGGAAACGCCTCAGCCGGAGAAGATGTTCCGGGCGACGATCGGCACGGACGGCATACAGCACGTTGATATCCTGGGCGGAGGCTATTTCTTCAGGCCAAACCACATTGTCGTCAGGGTGAATGTGCCGGTCGAACTCAGAGTCAGGAAGGAAGCGACCTACGTTCCTCACGATATCACCATGAAGGCTCCGGAAGCGGGGATCGATTTTAGCGTGTCACTGGGCGAGGAGCCGAAAGTGGTCAAGTTCACGCCAACCAGGACCGGAACCTACCCGTTCTACTGCGCCAAGAAACTCCTCTTCTTCGAGAGCCACCGGGAGAAGGGGATGGAAGGGGTGCTCGATGTGGTCGAGTAGGGTGGTGCGACGGTTATTACATCCTCTCGCTTCATTGGGTGTTGAAGGGCGCGGCATAACGGCCGCGTCTTTTTTTTGCCGGTTTGTTTTCGACTTCTTCGCCGGCATCTGCCGTAACTGCCACGTCACATTCTCTCCTGTCTTCATTTCGGCACTATACATGACCGGAAATAGGTGTTATTTTTTAGCTGCCGAAATGTGAAAGCGGGTCGTGCCGTGAGCAGGGCACGATGACAGCCAGGAGTCGCCGCCATATGGCCAATGAAGACCTGACGAAGCTGAAAATTGAAAAGAAAACCATGCATCGGTCCCCTCGTGCGTACAAGAGGCCCCTGTTCTGGATTGCACTTGTCGTCCTCCTCGTTGTGGCAGTCGTTTTGCTGCGTAGTGGGTTGGGGCCGCGGGTGGAGATAGAGACGACCATGGTGTCGCAGATTTACCCGTCCCAGGGGTTCACTCTGCTCAATGCCAGCGGGTATGTGGTCGCCCAGCGCAAGGCGGCTGTGGCTTCGAAGGCAACCGGTCGGCTGGAGTGGCTTGGCGTCGAAGAGGGAAGCCGGGTCAGGGCCGGCGAGGTTCTGGCCCGCCTGGAGAACCGTGATGTCGCTGCGGCCCGTGAACAGGCTGCAGCCAACCTGGTGACGACAAAGGCAGGTCTGGAACAGGCAAGGGCCGAACTTGACGATGCGACTCTTGCCTTTAACCGACTGAAGGATCTTCTCGCCGGCGGGATCGTGGCGAAGGCCGACTTCGATTCGGCCGAGGCACGCTACCGCCGGGCCGTGGCCGGGGTTGCCGGAGCCCGGTCAGGCATACGGTCGGCGGAGGCGGCACTCAAAGGGGCTGCGGTGGCAGTGGAATACACGCTCATCCGGTCACCTTTCGATGCCGTAGTGCTGACCAAGGATGCCGATGTGGGGGATATAGTCACCCCTCTTGGTGCTGCGGCCAATGCCAAAGCCGCGGTGGTGACCATCGCCGATATGAAATCGCTCCAGGTTGAAGCGGACGTGTCAGAAGCCAATCTGGGAAAGGTGAAGGAGGGGCAACCGTGCGAGATTCAGCTTGACGCCCTGCCGGATGTCCGGTTCAGGGGGATACTCCATACCGTGGTTCCGACGGCGGACCGGAGCAAGGCGACGGTCATGGTCAAGGTGCGCTTCCTGGATCCCGATAGTCGTATCCTGCCGGAGATGAGTGCCAAGGTGGCTTTCCTGGAACGCCCGGTCGCTAAAACCGAACAGCGGCCGAAGACGTCGGTGAGTCAGGCGGCGGTCTGGAGCCGGGACGGAAAGCAGCTCGTTTACCTGGTGAAGGGCGATCGGGTAGTGGAGACGGTGGTAACTACCGGCGAGCGGATCGGGGATCAGATCGAGATTCTGAGCGGCGTCCGGGCTGGAGACAAGGTCGCACTGAAGCCCCTGGAAAAACTGAAGGACGGGACGAAAATCAAGACGGCGGAGAAATGACATCGTGGGCATGGGCAACAACAAACCTCCCATCGTTGAAATAGCGCACCTCTCCAAGTCCTACCGACGGGGGAGCCAGACCATTCCGGTGCTGGAGGATATCACCTTCGACATTGCCGACGGGGAATTCCTCGCCCTCATGGGGCCGTCCGGATCGGGGAAGAGCACACTCCTCAATCTCATTGCCGGCATAGACAAGGCGGACCGGGGGACAATCCGGGTGGGAGGAGTCGACATTACCACCCTGTCCGATAAGGAACTGGCCACGTGGCGTTCCGCCAATGTTGGGTTCATCTTCCAGTTCTACAACCTGATGCCGGTTTTGACCGCGTTCGAGAACGTGGAACTGCCGCTCCTCCTGACCGATCTCTCCCGCAGTGAGCGTCGGGAGCATGTGGAACTCGCATTGCAGCTGGTGGGGCTGACTGACCGGGTGGACCACTATCCGGCCCAGCTGTCGGGGGGGCAGCAGCAGCGGGTGGCCATCGCCCGGGCGGTGGTGAGCGATCCGGCCATCCTGGTTGCGGATGAGCCGACCGGCGACCTTGACCGGGTTTCGGCCGGTGAGATCCTGCAGCTCATGGACCGGCTGGTGCGTGAGTTCGACAAGACCATCATCATGGTAACCCACGACCCGCGCGCCGCGGAGAAGGCCCGCATCATCCGGCACCTGGAGAAGGGGATACTTACCGATATCGACGGGCAACCTGCGTCACCGGTTGCCGGTTCCTGACCCCCGGTCCGACATGATGTTCCTCCTCAAACTCATCATAAGGAATGCCTTTCGTCACAAGCTCCGGTCGATCCTCACCGTCGTCGGCATTGCCATCGCCATTATCGCCTTCGGCCTCCTGAGCACACTTGTCGGTCTCTGGTACCATGGGGTGGAGGCTTCTTCCGCATCACGACTTGTCACCAGGAATGCCATTTCACTCATTTTCCCCCTTCCCCTCTCGTACAAGGACCGCATACGCCAGGTTCCGGGCGTGAAAACCGTCTCGTACGGCAACTGGTTCGGCGGGATCTATATCGACGAAAAACACTTCTTTGCCAACGAAGCGATAGAGCCGAAGAGTTTCCTGGAGCTCTATCCGGAATTCATTCTCACGCCGGAGCAGAAGGATGCCTTTCTCCGCGACCGGAAAGGATGTATCGTCGGCAAGAGGCTTGCGGACACCTATGGCTGGAAAATCGGCGATCTTATCACCTTGCGGGGAACCATTTTCCCCGGCCAGTGGGAGTTCGTCCTGCGTGGGATCTACCGGGGAGCGGAGAAGGGGACCGAGGAGCGTGCCCTCTTTTTTCACTGGGACTACCTGAACGAGACGCTGAGAAAGACCATGCCGCGCAGGGCCGACCAGGTTGGTTTCTATATGATTACCGTGGAACGGCCGGAACTGGCGGCTGAGGTTTCACAGGCTGTGGACGCCATCTTTAAAAATTCATTGGCCGAAACGCTCACGGAAACGGAAAAAGCCTTCCAGCTCGGCTTTGTTGCCATGACCGAGGCGATTCTGGTAGCCATCCAGATCGTTTCCTACGTGGTGATCGTCATCATCATGGTGGTGGCGGCCAATACCATGGCCATGACCGCCCGGGAGCGGATCGCCGAGTATGCGACCATGAAGACCCTCGGGTTTGGTGGATGGCATATTGCCGGCATTGTCTTCGGCGAATCCCTCGTCATTGCCCTTTCCGGAGGGCTCCTCGGCGTGGCTCTGACCTTCCCTGCGGCCCACTGGATAGAGGTCGAGCTGGCCCAGTTCTTCCCGGCCTTCAGCATTGCGCCTCTTACCATTGGTCTCGATCTTCTGGCCGCCCTGGCCGTCGGGGTGACGGCAGGTATATTCCCCACCTGGCGCGGGGCGACCATCGGCATCGCCGAGGGGTTGAGGAGGATCGGCTGAATGGCGATCCCCTTCTCCTACAGCATGCGCAACCTCTGGACCCGACGACTCACGACGGTTCTGACCGCGTCCGGCATGGCCCTGGTGGTTTTTGTCTTTGCCGCTACCCTTATGCTTGCGGAAGGATTGCGCAAGACCCTGGTGGAGACTGGCTCCTATGACAATGTGGTGGTTATCCGCAAGTCGGCCAATTCCGAGGTAATGAGCGGCGTGGACCGTGCGCAGACCTCCGCCATAGAAAGCCAGCCCGAGATAGCGCGGGGAAGTGATGGCCGGTTGCTGCTGGCGAAGGAGCTGGTTGTCCTCATAAATATCCCCAAACGGGAGAGCAACAAGCCAGCCAACGTGGTGATCCGGGGGATTTCCCCGGCTTCGCTTCTCCTTCGTCCCCAGGTAAGGCTCACTGAAGGGCGCATGCCCCGTCCCGGCTCGGCGGAGGTCATTGCCGGCACGAGCATTGCCCGCCGTTTCAAGGGGGGAGGTCTCGGCGAAACCCTGCGCTTCGGCATGCGGGACTGGACCGTGGTCGGGATATTTGACGCTGGTACTACCGGCTTTTCCTCGGAGATATGGGGGGACGTGGACCAGCTGATGCAGGCCTTCCGCCGTCCGGTCTATTCGTCGGTGACGTTCAAACTGCGGGACCCGGCTGCATTCGAGCAGTTCAAGCATCGGGTGGAAAGTGATCCGCGCCTGACGGTGGAGGCCAAGCGGGAGACCAGGTATTACGAGGATCAGTCGGAGGCGATGGCGAAGTTCCTCCGCATCATGGGGATAACCCTGACGGTCATCTTCTCTCTCGGGGCGGTGATTGGCGCCATGATCACCATGTATGCAGCCGTGGCCAACCGGGTGGTGGAGATCGGCACCCTGCGGGCACTCGGGTTCCAGAAGATGAGCATCCTCGCCGCCTTTGTCATTGAGTCGCTCCTGCTCGGTCTCTTGGGCGGGGTGGTGGGGTTGTCCGGCGCCTCCTTCATGCAGCTCATCACCATCTCCACCATGAACTGGCAGACCTTTTCCGAATTGGCGTTCACCTTCACTCTCACTCTCGATATACTCTGGAAAAGTCTGCTGTTCTCCGTCGGCATGGGGTTTGTGGGGGGAGTGCTCCCGGCGTTCCGGGCGGCGAGGATGAATATCGTGGAGGCGCTGCGGTCCAGCTGAATAGGGGGTATCTGAAGAAGGATGATCCAGGGTGTAAATCCATCATTCCGCTCCCTGCGGCCTTCCCCGTCGGCCAAAAACTGTTTGCATTTTTAGCGGCATTGCTATAGATTAGCTCCCTCCACGGTACTACCCATCCCCTTCCCAAAGGCTGACTAAACCTTGCGCGACAAAAAATCGCTCGTTACATTACGTCAGACTATCGACGGTCTCGACGACCAGATCCTGGATATTCTGAACCGCCGGGCCGAAATGGTCATGGAAGTGGGCAAGCTCAAGTCTGCCGCCAGGGGCGATTTCCATGTCCCGAGCAGGGAACGGGAGATTTACGACCGTCTCACTGCCAGGAACCGGGGGCCGTTTCCCAACGAGGGACTGAAGAGCGTGTTCCGGGAAATCATTTCCGCATCCCTTGCCCTGGAAGCACCCATGAAGGTGGCATTTCTCGGCCCCAAGGCAACCTTCAGCCATCTGGCCACCATGCAGCATTTCGGGTTTTCCGCCGAACTTGTTCCCCAGAAATCCATCCCCGCCGTTTTCGAGGAAGTAGAGAAGGGGCATGCCACCTACGGGGTGGTGCCGGTGGAGAACTCCACCGAGGGTGTGGTCTCCTATACCCTCGACATGTTCATGGAGAGCGAGTTGAAGATAAATGCCGAGGTGATGCTGGAGGTCCACCACGACCTCCTTTCCCGCACCGGACGGCTCGAGGATATAAAGAAGGTCTACTCCCACCCCCAGCCCATTGCCCAATGCCGGAAATGGCTTGAGGAGAACCTCCCCAACGTGCCTCTTGTGGACGTGGCGTCAACTGCCGTAGCTGCCCAGATCGTTTCCGAGGACTACACCGCCGCGGCCATCGCCAGCGAGCTGGCGGCCACCATGTACGATCTCAAGCTGGTGCGCACAAGGATCGAGGACCAGGTCAACAACTTCACCCGGTTCCTTGTGATCGGCAAGAAGCTGACGGAGAAGAGTAAGGACGACAAAACCTCCCTCATGTTTGCGGTTAAGGATGAAGTGGGGATTCTCTACCGGATGCTGGAACCGTTCGCCAAGCGGGGGATCAACCTTTCCAAGATCGAATCGCGTCCCATGAAGAAAAAGGCGTGGGAGTATATGTTCTTCCTCGATCTGGCGGGACACGTCTCCGATCAGGTGATCGTTGAGGCGATCGAGGACCTCAAGCAGTGCTGTCAGTTTGTGAAGGTGCTCGGTTCCTACCCCCGTGCAAAGTGAGCGGCTTCGCCAAAGGTCCATCTGCGGCGTTACGCTCCGGGCCGTAACGCTCAACGTACCTCCAGTACGCCTCGCGTCACGGTCCTCGCGCGCCTTGCATCTGGAGCCTTTTGCTGTGCCGCTTCAGGTATAACCTTGCTGGTTCTGATAGTGCCTACGAATATTCCATTTTAGTTTTCTTGGAGAAGCAATGCCGCTCATTCAGCGGTTGTGCATAATTGGTGTCGGTCTTATCGGCGGCTCCCTGGCCCGCATCCTGCGGGAGAAGGGAGAGGTGGGTGAGGTTGTCGGGGTTGGACGGGGTGAGGCGAACCTGCGGAGGGCCGTTGAGCTCGGCGTCATCGACCGTTATGCGACTGACCCTGCAGACGGTGTTGCAGGGGCCGACATGGTCTTTCTTGCCACCCCGGTCTGCTCCATTGCGACGGTGCTGGCCCGTATTGCCCCTGGCCTGGCCCCCGGATGCATCGTTACCGACGGGGGGAGTGTCAAGGGGGAGATCGTGGCCAACTGCGAGGCGCTCATGCCGGCTGGGACCTTTTTCATCGGAGGACATCCCATAGCAGGCACCGAGAATTCGGGGGTCGATGCTTCCTTTTCCACTCTATACCAGGACCGGCGCTGCATCATCACCCCCACCCCTGCTACCGACCGGCCTGCACTGGAAAAGGTAGTGCGGATGTGGGAACTTGCCGGCAGCGAGGTGGTACTGATGGACGTGGAGAAGCATGACCGGGTCCTCGCCGCCATCTCCCATCTACCCCACATGGTTGCCTATTCCCTGGTCAACGCTGTGGGTGGGTACGACCGGTTCGAAGAGAGCATCCTCAAGTATTCGGCCGGTGGTTTTCGGGATTTCACCCGCATTGCCTCATCCGACCCGGCCATGTGGCGGGACATCGCCCTCATGAACCGGGAGGGAATCCTGGAGATGATGGACTTTTTCTCCCGTTACTTCGGGGAATTGAGGTCGCTGGTGGATGGCGCGGACGGCGCAGGTCTGGAAGCCTTCTTCTCCCGGTCAAAGGAACATCGGGACGCAATTTTATAAGATGGTCTGGCGGTGCCGGGCGCCCCGTACCCATAACGGCAGTGAGGTGATGTACGTGAAGAGCTACACCGTTCAGCCTGCAACAACGCTTCAGGGCGAGATCAGCGTCCCCGGCGACAAGTCCATCTCCCATCGTTCAATCATGCTCGGTTCCATTGCCCGGGGTGAGACGACGGTGCGTGGCTTCCTGCGGGGAGAGGACAATATATCCACCCTTGATGCCTTCCGGGCCATGGGGGTAGGGGTCGAAGACGACGGTGAGACCCTGCGCATCAAGGGCGCAGGGCTGCATGGTCTTTCCGAGCCTGCCGATATCCTCGATTGCGGGAATTCCGGCACTTCCATGCGTCTCATCACCGGGCTCCTGTCCGGGCAGCGGTTCTTCTCCGTCCTGACCGGTGATCAGTACCTGCGCAAGCGCCCCATGGGGCGGGTCATCGAGCCGCTCGGGCGGATGGGGGCAACTATTTTCGGCCGTTCCGGTGGTGACAAGGCCCCCCTGGCCATTGTCGGGCGGGAACTGACAGGTATCACCCATACGTCGAAGGTGGCGAGCGCACAGGTCAAGTCGGCCCTGATGCTGGCCGGCCTTTATGCCGATGGCACCACCACGGTGACGGAGCCGCACCTTTCCCGGGATCATTCTGAGCGGATGTTCCGCTATTTCGGTGCCGACGTGGAGACGTCGAATACCACCGTCTCGGTGCGCGGGGGCCGTGAACTGACCGGCCGCGATATCGTGGTGCCGGGTGATATCTCGTCGGCTGCCTTCTTCATCGTGGCGGCTCTCATCGTTCCCGGTGCCGAACTCCTCATCCGCGGCGTCGGCGTCAATCCGACCCGTACCGGCGTCATCGATATTCTTGTCGCCATGGGGGGCTCCATCGAGCTTCTCGACCGGCGGGAAGTGTCCGGCGAGCCGGTTGCCGACCTGCTGGTCCGTGCGTCGAGGCTCAAAGGTATCGAGATCGGCGGCGAGGTCGTCCCCCGGGCAATCGACGAGTTTCCGGTTATCAGTGTCGCTGCCGCCCTGGCTGAAGGGAAGACGGTTCTGCGGGATGCCCGTGAGTTGCGGGTCAAGGAAACGGACCGGATTGCAGCTATGGCGGCCAACCTGCGGCGGTCCGGTGTCCAGGTCGTCGAAACGGAAGACGGCATGGAGATTACCGGCACGGAGAAGCTGCAGGGGTGCATGGCGGAAAGCTTCGGTGACCACCGCATAGCCATGTCCATGCTGATTGCGGGCCTTGCCGCCGCCGGCAATGTAACGGTCGATGACATCGACTGTATCGCCACCTCCTTCCCGACCTTTATTGAACTCCTCGAAAAGGTTGCAGGGCGGTGAGCGTGGCCCAGGCAGGTAAAAAACGGCTCATCATCGCCATCGACGGCCCCTCGGGGGCCGGCAAGAGCACTATTACCAAGCTTCTGGCAGACCGTATCGGCTACATCCATATCGATACCGGCGCCATGTTCCGGACCGTAGCCCTGGCGATACAGAGAGCAGGCGTTTCCCTTGAGGACCTGCAAGCCATAGAGAACCTGTGCAAGGGATGCTCCATCTCCTTTGTCCGCACCGACGGCTGCTGTCAGGTGCTCCTCAACGGAGAGGACGTCTCCCGTGCCATCAGGACTCCGGGCATCAGTCTTCTCACCTCCACTGTCTCGGCCTTGAAGGTGGTACGGGATTACCTTCTCGAACTGCAGCGGCAGATGGGACGCGAGGGGGGAGTGGTACTGGAGGGGCGTGATATCGGCACGGTGGTCTTCCCCAATGCGGACGTGAAGTTCTTCCTCTCTGCTTCGGCGGAAGAGCGGGGGCGTCGTCGCTACCTGGAGCTCAAAGCCAGGGGGGAGCAGATCACCCTCGAAGAAACCATCGCAGCTGTCGTCAAACGGGACAGTCAGGATGCAGGGCGCGAACACGCACCACTGCGACAAGCTGCGGATGCAATTGCCATCGATTCCTCGGGGATTTCCGTCGAGGAAGTCTTGGAGCGGATGGTCAATATCATTGAGGCGAAGCTGGAAGGGCAGGGGGCAGGAGTCGATGCCCAGTTGCCTATGGAGAACTGTTAGCATGGAAATCATGGTTGCCAAGCAGGCCGGTTTCTGCTTCGGTGTCAAAAGGGCCACCCAGATGGCCTTCGAGGCGGCAAAAGAAAAGGGGAACACCTTCACTCTCGGACCTATTATCCATTCCCCCCAGGTGGTGCAGAAACTCGAGGAGATGGGGGTAACGGTTCGCCGGGACCTGTCCGGCCTGTCCGATGCTACCATTATCATACGTTCACACGGAGTCGCGGCGGAAGAGCTCGAAGATGCGGTTCGCCGGGAGCTCGAGATAATCGACGCCACCTGTCCCTTCGTCAAGAAGGCCCAGGAACATGTCAAAAGTCTCTCCATGTCAGGTTACGACGTGGTGGTGGTGGGTGATGCCGACCATCCCGAGGTGCAGGGTATCGTTTCCTACGCAACGGGCAGAGTATTCGTCGTCGGTTCCGGCGATGAAGCATCACGCCTGCCGAAGATGGGGAAAATAGCGGTCGTCGCGCAGACCACCCAATCATTTGAAAATCTCCAGAACGTTGTGCTGGAGTGCCTTGCACGGGGGTCGGAGATCCGCGTGTTCAATACCATCTGCGATGCCACGGCGATCCGCCAGGAAGCGGCCAAAGAGCTTGCCAAGCAGGTAGATTGCATGATAGTAATCGGTGGTTTTAACAGCGCCAACACCAAACGGCTTACGGAGGTATGCAGCGAACTGCAACCGAGGACCTATCACATAGAGACGGCCCAGGAGCTCGATACGGCGTGGTTCAACGGGGTCGAACGTGTAGGGGTTACTGCGGGTGCCTCTACCCCCAAGTGGCTGATTGACGAGGTCGTGGAGCGCGTAGAAGAGATTGATCGCGATAAAAACAATTGAATTTTTTAGTAAATGTGTTAATTTAACATGCTTAAAACGAAGCGTAACTATTTCAGGGGGTAATTGGTTAATGATGGATGAAAAACGGATGCACCGGCAGAAAGAGATGCCGATCAAGCGCTTTCACGATATGGACGATGAACTGGATCAGGGGAGCGGCGGCGAGTTCGAGGAAATGTTCCAGGACAGCATTAAGCAGCTTCGTGTCGGCGAGATTGTACGCGGCGTCGTCGTGCAGCTTTCGCCCGATTATGTGCTGGTAGATGTGGGGTACAAATCCGAGGGGTGCGTACCGGCCAATGAATTCATGGATGAAAATGGCCAGATGACGGTCAAGGTGGGGGATCCGGTCGAGGTCCTGTTCGAGCGGCGTGAAAACGAACTGGGGTATATCGTCCTTTCAAAGAAAAAGGCCCAGGCCCATCTCGTCTGGGACAGGATCGCCGAAGCTGGTGGTGAAGGTGGAGAGATCGAAGGGAAAATCGTCGCCAAGGTCAAGGGTGGCCTCAATGTCGACATAGGCGGCATCACTGGCTTCCTTCCCGCTTCCCAGGTTGATCTCCGCCCCGGCGGAAACCTCGACCGTTACGTGGGGCAGACCACCACGTTCAAAATACTCAAGATGAACCGCAAACGGGGGAACATCGTTCTTTCCCGGCGTGTTCTGCTCGAAGTCGAGCGGGACAAGGCCAAAGAGGAAACCCTCGCGAACCTGGCTGAAGGGCAGGTGGTTGAAGGGATTGTCAAGAACATCACCGATTACGGCGCATTCGTCGACCTGGGCGGGCTGGACGGCCTACTCCACATCACTGATATGTCCTGGGGGCGTCTGACACATCCGAGTGAACTCATCAAAGTTGGCGACAGCGTCAAGGTCATGGTGCTGAAGTTCGACCGCGCCAAGGGGAAAATCTCCCTCGGCATGAAGCAGGCCATGCCCGATCCGTGGCTCAACGTGGAAGCAAAGTACCAGGCAGGGGAGCGGGTAAAGGGGAAAGTGGTCAGCCTTACCGAGTACGGGGCGTTCATCGGCCTGGAAGAGGGGGTCGAAGGGCTGGTGCATATCTCCGAAATGTCCTGGACCAAGCGGGTCCGCCATCCTTCCGAACTGTTGAAGGTGGGTGAAGAGGTGGAAGCGGTCATACTCGGTGTCGATCCGGCAAACCGCCGTATTTCCCTGGGTCTCAAACAGGCCACCACCAATCCCTGGAACGTTATCGGCGAGCGCTATCCGGTTGGCACCAAAATCGAGGGACAGATCAAGAACATCACCGATTTCGGCATGTTCATCGGCATCGAGGACGGCATCGACGGCCTGGTGCACGTTTCGGATATCTCCTGGACCAAGCGGATCAAGCATCCGGGTGAGCTCTTCGCAAAAGGGGAGACCGTACAGGCTGTTATCCTGAACATTGATATTGCCAACGAGCGGCTCTCCCTCGGCATCAAGCAGCTGAGCCCCGATCCCTGGAGCGAGATTCCCGGCAAGTACCGTCCTGGGACCAAGGTGACCGGCAAGGTTTCCTCCGTCACCGATTTCGGTGTCTTCCTCGAACTCGAAGAAGGGATAGAAGGGCTTGTTCATGTTTCCGAGCTTTCCCACGAGAAAGTTGCGACACCGAAAGGTTTCTGCAACGTGGGTGACGAGCTGGAGGCGGTGGTTCTCAACGTGGATACCGTTGACCGCAAGATCGGGCTTTCCATCAAGTCGCTGCAGAGTGCGCTGGAAAAAGCCGAGTTCGAGTCGTTCATGGGATCCAAGGGTGAAGCGACGTCCAACCTCGGGGACCTGCTCAAAGAGATGAAGAAAAACGGTAACGACGACAAGTAAGGATCTGTTGAAAGTAAACTGCAGCGAAGAGGTGTGGTAATGACAAAAAGTGAACTGGTAGAAAAGATCGTCGAGTCGAACAGCGTGCTGACCCGCAAGGAATCCGAACTGGTGGTCAACCTGGTGTTCGATGCCATGAGCGCGGCCCTTAGAAAAGGGGAGAAGGTCGAAATCCGCGGTTTTGGCAGTTTCACCATACGCGAGCGGGGACCGCGCGAGGCGCGCAATCCCAAGAGCGGCGAGGTTGTCCGGATTCCGGCCAAACGGACGCCGTTCTTCAAGACCGGCAAGGATTTGCGGGAGCGGGTGAATACCCTCGACTGATCGGCAGCAATGATTTGTCTCCAACGGGAGGGGAGATCACCACGTGATATTCTCCTCCCGTTTGTGTATCCTGTCCGTTCCTTCCGGGAGTCATCCAGGCAGAACAGCGGACAACATGCCCGAATGGCGGAATTGGTAGACGCAAGGGACTTAAAATCCCTCGGTCGCAAGGCTGTGCCGGTTCGACCCCGGCTTCGGGCACCATGTAATAGTCCAATAAGATGCAAAGCGGTACGGAAAGCCCTGAGAAATCGGGGCTTTTTCTTTGTTTGTGGTCTAGTAGTGTCCAGAATAGTCCCTTGACATCCGTTGATTATGGAGGTATATGGAGGTATAAAATACCTCCAACCGAAAATGGATACCTCCAAAAAGGAGAAAGAGCCATGCCCAAAAGGATTACGCCACTATCTGAGATTCAGGTAAGGAACGCTAAACCGAAGGCTCAAGATTACAAACTTATGGATGGTTTTGGTTTGTATCTATTGGTTACTCCTACCGGCGGTAAATTATGGCGTTTTGATTATCGTTGTCTTGATAAGCGGAAGGTTGTTGCTTTCGGTGCTTACCCTGCTGTTTCCCTTGCTGATGCCAGACAACGCAGAGAGGATGCCCGAAAGCTATTATCCAATGGCGTAGATCCGGCGGAAGTGAAGAAGGCTCAGAAGGCCGCGACGGTTGCAGATGCAGAAAACAGCTTCGAGGTCGTTACCCGTGAATGGCATGAGAAGTTCAAGGGTAAGTGGGTTGCAAGCCATGCACAGCACAAGCTTGAACGATTTGAAAAGAACGTGTTCCCCTGGATAGGCAAAATGCCGATTGCCGAAGTCAAGGCAACTGATGTGCTGGCAGTATTACGGAGGATAGAATCGAGGAACCTTCTGGACACGGCACACAGGGTAAAGACGGATTGTGGACAGGTCTTGCGCTACGCCGTGGCAACCGGTAGGGCGGAACGTGATTGTACCGCAGACCTTAAAGATGCACTTCCACCGGCCAAGAGTGGGCACTTCTCTGCACCCACAGACCCGAAAGCGGTTGCACAAATGCTGAAAGCAATAGACGGCTTTACCGGTTCTTTCGTGGTTCAGTGTGCCATGAAGCTTGCCCCAATGCTCTTCGTTCGCCCAGGGGAACTCAGAGCGGCTGAGTGGTCAGAGATTGACCTTGAAGCGGCTGAATGGAACATTCCCGGCCATAAGATGAAGATGAAGGAGCCGCACCTTGTCCCCCTCAGCACTCAGGCTGTGTCAATCCTTCGGGAACTGCGACCGCTAACCGGCCATAGCAAGTACGTGTTCCCCTGCAACCGTTCTCCGTTGCGCTGCATGTCGGAAAATGCCGTCAATGGGGGACTTCGACGGTTAGGGTTTGAGAAATCTGAGATAACCGGCCATGGATTTAGGGCTACAGCACGTACCATGATTCATGAGGTCTTGGGATTCTCCCCCGATGCAATAGAGGCACAATTAAGCCATGCCGTACCTGATCGGTTAGGCAAGGCTTATAACCGGACACAACACCTTGCTGAACGGCGGAAGTTGATGCAGACATGGAGTGATTATCTGGACGGACTCAAGAGTGGGGCGAAGGTTATACCGTTGAAGAGGACGGGAGGGCAGTAGTCATCCATTCACAGACCGGGAACGGTCACAACCAAAGGAGGGTAACATGAAAGAAATCATGGATTGGACAGACAAACTGAAGGAAGCAAAAGCAAGGCTTTCACTGGTTCAGCGTTCAGCCTACAGTGAACTTGATTTCGACTCAGATGATATTGCAGGATTAGCGCTCACTATAGGGGACGCTAACGACCTTATCCAAAAGGTAATAGACCACATGGATGCAACTCGTACCAAGGCTGCATAGTCCACCATTTCGCGGGGATAGGGGGCACCCGATAAGCCGGTTATCCTGGCCGGTTTCCCCGCGATCACATACCAGGAGCGCTACAGGAGGCGCTAAGATGACAAAAAGACTTTCTGACTTTGCCCTTTCCCAAAAAGAAGTCTTGAAACGTTCACGGGAATCCCAAGCAGGTTTTCAGTGTGATCTGCTATATGCACAATGGCTCCTTAGGGCAATAAGGCGAGAAGGCAACACGCAGGATTGTCGGGAAATGGAAGCTAGATTGGATAAAATACTTACCCATCTTGAGTCAATGGAGGATGCACCGGTAAAGATCGGGCCAATAGATAACCCGGAAGCAGTCACAGTGACAGTGAATTTATACCAATCTAAAGTTGGTTTAAAACGCCAATTAGATGATGCAACAAGCTATTTAATGCTTCAGCGCACGTTTTTAAAAATTGACCATCCCGACAGGTTCCCAAAAGAACCAAAGCTAGGTCAAGGAACTGATATTACAAAGAAACTGACCGCCTTGCAGTCAATTCTTGATTGGTACGATAAGAACAACGGAAAACACGTTTACCAGGCGACAATGGAGAAATATGGCGAAGAATCTGTACAGGACGATAATAAATACAATAGCAAAAAACAGGCATACTATGAGCGCTTACGACAGGCGGAAACGTGCTTGCTAGCAGCTAAAAGTGGTGTATTCCCCCCTCCCAATCTAACCGGTGCGAGAAAGAAAAGCCCAAAAAGTAGGGGCACTTCCAAAAAGTGAACATACCGTAACAGATTGATATCATAGCTTATTTGTGACAGGTTACTTCCATGGACACTACTACACGGAGGTAATCAACTATGGACGCAAAGAGTAGAAACACCCTTCCCGAAACCGGCTTTGTCCGGTTGTCTCAAATCATCCCCTCCATAATCCCTATTTCAAGAAGTCATTGGTGGGCTGGCGTCAAGGCTGGACGCTATCCTTCCCCCGTCAAGCTATCCGCACGTTGTACGGCATGGCGCGTTGAGGATATTCGCGCCCTAATCGAACGGCTTGCAGCCTAAGGGGGATATCATGACCAGAAAACACGAAACCCACCGGGGGACGGTGGGCAACGTGGGAGGGAAAGCAGAAGCACTAACTATCTGCAACCATCCTACCGAAAAAACAGCCACAAGTCAATTAGTTGGAGCATTTGACCGGGATACCAAAGGCGCGGTTATCCTCCTTCACCAGGAGGTGCTTGATGCCAAAGCCTAAACCACTGAATCCCTTGGCGTCGATTGCTCTTCGCCGTTACCGCGACGACTTGACCCGCCTTCCATTCTCTCCCACAACCTCTGAGGTCGTAGACTGCATCAACCGTGTACTGGACTATGCGGAGGTGCAAGCATGAATACCGAGCGCTTCCGCGAAGCAATCCTAAACTCTCTTGGTTATGCACCGCCTTCCGAGATCCCCCCGGGCAAGATTGAACGTTTTCCTACCAGCGACAAGCGGGGAGATGATAACGGATGGTGCAGATTTTTCGATGATTGCGAAGGTGGTGTCTTTGGTTGTTGGCGCCAAGGTATATCCGAAATTTGGCACTTGCGAAAGCCAAGAACGCCGGAAGATAAAGCAGCATTTCAAGCCAAGGTGAAACAGGCACAAGAAGAGGCCGAACGGCAGCGGGAGCAAGAACGGGCCGATTGCCGTGAAAAATCGGCAGAACTCTGGTCGAAGGGGCGGGACGTTGACGCGAAGCACCCTTATCTTGTGGCAAAGAACGTCAAACCCTACGGTGTGAAGCAGTTGAAAGACTCTTTGCTTATACCTGTCAGGGATGCAACCGGAGTCCTTCAAGGTCTGCAATTCATCGGGTTGGATGGATCCAAGAAATTCAAGACAGGAACAGCGGTTACAGGTTGCTATCACTCTATAGGCAAACCTAAGGATAAGCTCCTCGTTGCTGAAGGATATGCAACAGCGGCAACAGTCCATGAGATCACCGGCTATGCTGTAGCTGTTGCCTTTAATGCCGGAAATCTGAAACCAGTGGCCGAAGCATTACGGGCAAAGCTACCGGACATCACCTTAATAATCTGCGCCGATGATGACCACTCCACCGAAGGGAACCCCGGATTGACAAAAGCCACCGAAGCAGCGCGAGCCGTCAACGGACTGTTGGCTGTTCCTTCATTTCCCGACAACAGGGGGGCGAAAGATACCGACTTCAACGACCTGGCGAAACTGGCAGGAGCGGAAGCTGTCAAGGTTTGCATTGAAGATGCGACACCTGTTGCTCCAATACTAACGCCACAAGATAACCCGTGGGTCTCTGCTATTGACCGTCTAGCAAAGCTATCCCCCCATGAATACGACAGGACCCGCAAAGAGGAAGCAAAGAAACTAGGGGTACGTCCAGCAACGCTTGACAATGCAGTAAAGGCAGCACAACGAGAAGCGGAGCAGATTGCTGAGACACCATTTCATGAAGTTGAACCACATCCGGAACCTGTCGACGGTTCTGAATTGTTGACGGCACTAGTAGCAACAATCAAGCGCTTCATCGTATGTGAACAGCACACGGCCATTGCAGTGGCGCTTTGGATTGTCATGACGTGGTTCATGGACGTGGTAAAGGTTGCACCCAGGGCGATAATTACCGCGCCAGAGAAACGGTGCGGAAAGACATTGCTCCTTACCTTAATCGGCAAGCTGGCACCGAGGGCGCTAACCTCGTCAAGCATTACACCATCGGCGCTGTTCCGTGCAATAGACCTTTGGAACCCTACCCTACTAATCGATGAAACTGATGCTTGCCTAAAGGAGAATGAAGAGCTACGCGGATTGATCAATAGCGGACACACAAGGGAAAGCGCTTATACCGTTCGTTGTGTCGGGGATGATCACACCCCTACAAAATTCAGTACATGGTGTGCAATGGGGCTTTCCGGTATCGGCAATGTTGCTGACACCATAATGGATAGAAGCATCATTCTTGAACTACGCCGGAAGCTTCCCCATGAAAAGGTTGAGCGGATCCGTCATGCAGAAGATGCTTTGTTTCAAGAACTATCCGCAAAGCTTGCCCGTTTCGCCGAAGATAACGCCGAAGCAGTACACGATGCCCGGCCTGTTCTACCGGAAAAGCTAAATGATCGAGCACAAGACAACTGGGAACCGTTACTTGCTATCGCCATGGTTGCAGGAGGGGAATGGTTCAAAAGCGGCACGGCGGCGGCTCTCAAACTATCAGGGAGTGACGGCGAAAACCGAACGATAGGGACGGAACTGCTTTCTGACATACAGGAGATATTCACGGAACAGAAGCTTGACCGTATCAGTACGGCAGACCTTATCAAGGCACTTTGCGCCGATGATGAAAAAACCTGGGCTACTTATAACAGGGGATTCCCAATTAAGCCGCGACAACTAGCCAGCAAACTCAAGGGGTACGGTATTCACAGCAAGTCTATACGAATGAGTACCTACGAAACGCCGAAAGGTTATGAGCGGAGTCAGTTTGAAGATGCTTTTTTTCGTTATGTCTCTATCCCCCCCGATTTTATCCGCCACACGCCACAAATGGCTATCAGTGCGGGTTTACCTGTTGCGGAAAGCATTTTTCAAGGGGATGAAAAAACAGAAACGCAACGGCCTAAAGCCGCTACCAGTGCGGATTGTGGCGTTGTTGCGGATAGAAACCCCCTACAGGTCGAAGTACCAAATTTTGACGTTTAAAAGGTGATAGTCATGAAATGCGAAGTCATAAAACCATTCATGCGCCGGGGGAAGTTTCAGGCTGTCGGTAGCATCATCGACGTACCGGAAGATTCAATTGGGAAGCTTGCCGGATATGTGCAGATGGATGATAGCCCCTTTACTGATGACCCGGAACCAACCGCGCCACCGTTCAAGGATGAGGATTGCCCTACATGGTGCGCCACTCGCGGCTGTCACTGTTCATCACGGCTAGGGTTATCGCCCTGTCTAAATTGTGGAGGTGCTAAGTGAGCAAATACGACCCGGCGAAGTTTGAAATGTTGATGTCCAGGTATTACGCCTTGCATGACCATGAAAGCGACTATGCACGCGACCTGTTAGCCAAGGCATTGACCTGTGCACCGCCTGACATTGCAGCGGCCATGCACAATAAGATGATCGAACTTGATTTACTCCCGCCGGTTCTCTTTGTTGACGATGCCGGGAACCCCATGTTTACCATTCAGCAAGTAGCAGACAAGCTAGGCGTCCCGATTAAAGAGGTAGAGCAGAGAATGAAGGAAATGGTGAAGGAAGAGCCGGAACAATTCGCCCCCGTTGGTAATATCCACCGGCTGCATTGAAACAGGACAACAGAACGTATGCACTCCCAATGAACGAGGGGAAAACCACTAGCTACCTACCACCTTATTTTAAGGAGAAAACGCCATGAGCAAACATCTAACGCCGATTAAAGCTATACGGGCAAAATGTCTTGATTGCTGTTGTGGGCAGGTGAAGGAGATCAGAGAGTGCACTCTTTGCAAATGCACCCTTCACCCCTACCGGATGGGAAGGAGACCAGGGACAGCAACTGACACGGAAGAGATTGACGAGGTATAAAAACCATAGCTCAATCGGAAAGGAGGCAAGGATATGGCTAGAGTGTTCGATGAAAACGGTAACCCTGTCAGGAGGATACCAGACTATCTTGCAAAGGAATATGCAGCGAAGGGGTACAGAGTGCTTCCAGACGAAGAGGTAAACCCCAAATCCTCATTTTATGTCGATATTCAGACACCCGCCGATGAAAAACGGGCGGCAGAGGTCAAGGCTATTCGCGATCATCTGTTTAGAGGCACCTTCCCAACCTTGCCAGAAGTTGAGATTCCATCCCCACTTGACGAACGTAAACATTCAATACCTCGTCAATGGTCTGGCTGGGGTGCTCAATCTGAGCAGATACCCGCAGCAAATGACGGGGAGAAGGAGACCGCAATACAGGCGACGGACGCAACCGACACAGAGCCGACCGGCGACAATGAAGAAAAATCGGATACGGATAGCATCTGGAGCCAGCTTTACGCTAAACATCGGTCAGGATGGAACATTTAGCCCTTTTTATACGAGGTGAATTGAGGGGGAAAATACAGTGAAAAAGACACCAGCAAAACAGCGTCATTTGGACGATTCCGAGCGCAACGAAATAGCCTACAAATATGCAGCAGGTATAACACCCACGCGCATCGCCTTGGAGATCGGCAGGGATAAAGGTACGGTAATAAATGCAGTCCGTAATGATGAACAGTTAAAGACCTTGATTGACGGCTACCGGGAAGAACTAGGGGAGATGTTTGAACAGACCGCCAGACGTGCCTTGGGTGCCTTGACCGATGCAAAGCTAGACGGTGCTTCCGCACGAGACCTGATCATCGTTGCTGGCACCTCATACGACAAAATGAGACTACACCGCGGCCAGAGCACAGAGAATATTGCTGTAATCATGGCTAGCGCCGTGGTAGAGGCAACCAAGCAAAGGGGAGATAAAGAATTAACCTGCCAAAGGAGTGAACAGAATGACACGGAAAATTGACGACCAGAAGCTTCTTAAACTCCACGCCGAGGGAGTAGAAGGCAAAGCCATTGCTGAGCGCTTTGGAGTATCCCCTGCGGCTATATCCAAGAGATTGAAGCGTCTAACCCGCCCTCCTATATTCGATGCTCTCACGGCGAAGGAAGAGCGCTTTGTGATGGAAATTGCAGGAGGGAAGAACCAGACACAAGCGGCTATGTCGGCTTTTGACGTGGGGAGCCTGGACAGTGCCAAGACCATTGGAAGCAGACTGATGAAGGATACCGATATACAGGAAGCAATCACGGCAGTAATGGAAGCGGAAGGGTTAACCCGGCGTTACCTTGTCGGCAAGTTGAAGGGCCACGTTGATAATGCTGTTGACCCCTCCGTATCTCTCCGCGCTGTAGATTTGGGGCTAAAGCTGCATGACGCCTACCCCGCCACCAAGAACATGAATCTAAACATCAACGTTGATTGTGACCCGGTTGATCTGTCGCAGTTTCGGCAACGGTAGGGAGAGGGTCATAATTCGTTAAGGTCTTTCTGCATATATTCATCCACCAAGTTAGCGCACTCACGCCCTAAATCTTTGGAATAATCAATGGCTAAATCATCCTTGAATTTACCCATACGGAAAGAGCTATCCTTTTCGGCTTCCTTATCGTCAAGTACCTTCCCCGTCTTGGCGTCAATCAATTTGCATTCGACTTCAACACGGGGTTTACCGAACCCCCCGACTCCCACAAGATACGTCATTACAAACCGTACCCCTTGATTGCCGGATTTAATTTCAGTGAAGGTGGTTTCCAGAATTAACCCATCCTGCGAATTATCGACCTCTTTGGGGTATACCCGGATATTCTTAATTGCAGTTTCTTCTTTAACCCGCTCCTGTACGCTATCTGCAAAAGCCTTAAACATTCCAGCCGTTGTTTCGTCAAATTCTTTTCGCTCTTCCTTATCCATATCTTTGTAAATATCCTCTTTAATCATTGGCGTTTTGATTGTCAGGACAGTACAGGTTGGATATCGGGGGGGCACCTTCACCGTTTCCGTTTCTATGTTCTTGGTGCATCCTTGGGCTAATACCACCAGAGCGACAGCAAACAAGAATCTCATAACATCCCCCTCAATTTGTAAATGATAGAAGCCTAATTCAAATATACATAACCGTCAACATAGTATAGATGCCACAAGGTGCCACGATTAACCGGCCCTTTTTATTTGGTGCACATCCTGAGGGGAGATACGAAGAATCCGACGTCTGTCCAATCCCACCCCCCGGTCAAAATGTAGCCACTCTATCCCCCACCCACCGGCCACCCCCCCCCGGAGAGAGAGGAGGAGGGGAGGCACCAAACTAAATAAAAAAAATAACCGGCTTGCCCTGTCGAAAAGGGAGCCGGTTTTTATATGCTTTGATGGGGGTAGTATTATCTTTTGGGGGTATTTATGGGGGTATATGATGAAAACCACACTGTAAATGTTGCGTAATATCGGTATGTTGTATAAAAAATGTGGTCCCGGCTTCGACCACGTACTAATCCAATAAGATACAAGCAGTACGGAATGCCCTGAGAAATCAGGGCTTTTTCTGTTTAGTTGTCCGTCTTAGTCTGTTCAGGAATACTGAAATCCAGTTGTTTTTGGGGGTAGTTTTGGGGGTACTGACAGATTATATGGACACTATGGATACCTGGACGGGCTGAAGAGCTGGGCAAAGGTGCTTCCGTTGAAGGAGCAGAGTGAAAGAAACCTTGGATAATCAGTCCTGGCGTGATCCCTTCCACGAGTTCAAGGAGAATGAGGGAGGGAATGGGATCAGATTTGAGTTTCGCGGGATACCCAGGAGAGATTGTAAATTCGTGCTTTAGTCGCAACTGCACAATTGACAGGCTGTTTAAGAAGTGTAAACTGATGCCAGTTGTAACTATTTGTATCCTCGATATATTCAGGGCCTGAGAGCCCATATCACAAAGGAGGGCAATATGACTAAAGCTGAACTGGTAGCCAAGATGGCAGAAGGTGCTGGAATCACGAAAGTACAAGCGGAAAAGGCTCTTGCAGTCTTTACTTGCACCGTCTCATGTACACTCCGTGAGAAAGACAAGGTAACACTGGTAGGTTTCGGTACGTTCAGCGCACACAAAAGACCTGCGCGCAATGGTCGCAATCCACAGACTGGCAAGCCTATGAAGATTGCTGCCAAGACCGTTGGAAAGTTCACCCCTGGCAAGGATCTCAAGGATCTCAGCACAGTGCCCTCCTGTAAGGCCAAGAAGAAGCCTGTGGCAAAACCTGCCAAGAAAAAATAGTAAAATTGAAAGACATTTGAATATGTACTTTTAGCCCCATTTGTTGGGGCTTTTTTTATGCACCTTGCCTGTTGCGAGGAAATGATACCCATGCTTGCTAAAATGAAAATTCTGCCGCATAATCTCTCTCATTAGTTTGCTTGCTACGACTCAGGGAGGTTGTGAATGAAAGTGCAATCGTTTTTCTACGGGATAATTCTTGTTATGGCCTTGTCAATGCTGACAGGCTGTTGTGCAGGGCCTTACTGCTGGTGGCCCTGGCCTTTTGACGATGGATATTATGAAGGCGGTTACCGGGGCGATGGGGGGCACCAGGACAATGGAGAGCACAGGGGCCATGGGGAGCACAGGGGGCATGGAGGTCATGACGATTAGAGGAAGATCGGTATGCCTGTGGCGGTTCCTGCAATACCTGTCAAACCCGTCGAAGTAGTCATTACAACAAAACCGGCTCCCCGCGAGGGGGCCGGTTTTTTCGCATAAAAAAAGGCCCCACTGAAAACTGTGAAGCTCTGCAACGCGTGCCACTGGTAATTGGCCTGTGAATGCGTGGCTTACAAGGAACTCACGTTAAATCGGCATTACTGGTGCGGGCTGAAAGGGGAATTACGATGACATCCAAAATCCTTTATCATCCCCCAGTGGGGAGGGTGAGGGATGGGGTGGATTGATGTCGAGTAATCAGGTTCCGAGTTAGTAACATTGCATCTGAAGTTATTCTGGATAGAATCGTAATTAACCTGTCAAGGACGAAGACATTACGTCGCGCACCTTGTGCTCCGGACACTACGGTCTCTTTGTGGCCATGCAGTGCGTTTTTTCTGGTGGTCCGGTGTTTCCTTGACAGATATTATGCTGGAACTGGAGGGGTGCTGTTATGGCAAGGCTCGTATCGATGCTGATTGCGCTGATGTGTGTTTCGACTACCACTTCGTTTGCGGCGGAGCAGCCACCTGCTCCGACCCGAAGCTCCTTTTCGCTCCGTTTCGAAAACGACGCGTTTGGAGGTACAGATGCAAATTACACGAACGGGCTATCGATGGCGCTGACCCATAAAGGGAACGGCCTTCTCGGCGGATTGTGGGATCTGGCGGGAAAGACCGAAGGGGAGCGGTTTTCCACATACGAACTTACCCAGCTTCATTTTACTCCCTCCCAGCTCGAACTGAGCAACCCGGACCCGACCGACCGCCCCTATGCGGGGCTGCTCTACCTGGGATTCACGACCCATCTGCAGCGTGAGGACAGCCTGCACAGCCTGAAGCTTATGGCCGGAGTCGTTGGCCACGCTTCCTATGCAGAAGGAGTCCAGAAGTTTACCCACCGGACTTTGCACTATAGAATGCCCGAAGGGTGGGATCATCAGCTCAAGAACGAGGCGCTCATCAATCTGCTCTATGAGTATCGCTACAAGTACCGGATCACCCCCGTGGATGCACCGGTCAGCGTCGAACTGATTCCCATGGGCGGGGCGTTTCTTGGTACCTACCTGATCCAGGCCGAGGCCGGAGTGCAATGCCGGGTCGGCTACCATCCTGATGATTTCGGCGCCACGGTACTGCGGGGGGCAGGCTATCTCCCTTTTCCGCAGGTTCAGGGAACGCACCATGCATGGGGATACTATGTCTATGTGGGGGGAGTCGCAAACCTGGTCGCCCGGAACCTCACTCTCGACGGCAACACGTTCACTCATAGCCGAAGCGTGGACAAACGCCTGTTCCTGCCTATGGCCGAGTATGGCGCGTCTGTTTGGGCAAGCCGGTTCCAGGCTACTTTCTCCTATGTCATGTGGGGGAGGGAGTTTTATGGCCAGCCGAAACGGGAAGATTACGGTTCGATCCTTTTTTCCTACTTCTTCAAGTGATGCATAGTGCCATCAGTTGCCTGCCGACCGAAGTGCTGTTCCTTTGGGCAGAACCAGGTACCACTGATCTCCACACAACATCCCTGAGAGCGCATCGGACATAATGTCACCTATCGGAATGAATATATCAGGGATGAAGTCGCTTCTGCGTGCTTTGCGCTCCAGGAACTATCGGCTCTTCATGGCCGGGCAGAGTGTTTCCCTGGTCGGCACATGGATGCAGCAGGTCGCCATGAGCTGGCTGGTCTACCGTCTGACCGGTTCCGCCTTCCTGCTCGGCGTCGTCGGCTTTACCAGCCAGATCCCCACCCTGCTTTTTGCGCCTGTAGCCGGGGTGCTTGCCGACCGTTGGGACCGGCGGCGCCTGCTGATATTCACACAGGCCCTCGCCATGGTTCAGGCCGGTCTGCTGGCTGCCGTCGTACTCTCCGGGATCGTCCAGGTCTGGCACATCGTCCTGCTGAGCCTGCTTCTCGGCGTTGTCAATGCCTTTGACATTCCGATACGCCAGTCCTTTCTCGTCGAGATGGTCACTTACCGGGAAGATCTCGGAAATGCAATTGCCCTGAATTCATCCATGGTGAACGGTGCCCGTCTTATCGGCCCTACCATTGCCGGTCTTCTGGTCGCGTCGGTCGGAGAAGGTGTCTGCTTCATCCTGAACAGCGTCAGCTACCTGGCGGTGCTGGTGGCTCTCGTTGCCATGCGCATCGAACCTCGCCCTCCTGATCCAACGAAACGGCGTCATGTTTTTCATGAACTTCGGGAAGGCTTTGCCTACGCCGTCGGGTTCGGGCCTATCAGGAGCATTCTGATGCTGGTCGCTCTGGTAAGTCTGACCGGAATGCCTTATACCGTACTGGTGCCGGTATTCGCCAAGGAAGTCCTCCATGGCGGCGTCCATACCTTTGGTTTCCTTATGACCGCAGGCGGGTGCGGCGCTTTTGCCGGTACCGTCTACCTCGCTTCCCGAAAGAGTGTCCTCGGTCTTGGCAGGCTCATCGCCCGTGCCGCGATCCTGTTTGCCGCAGGAATAGCCGCTTTTGCCCTGTCGAGCAACCTTTTCATCTCCATGGTGTCGCTGGCCGTAGCCGGTTTCGGAGCGATAACACTCATCGCTTCTTCCAATACGATTCTTCAGACTATTCTCGAGGAGGACAAGCGGGGCAGGGTTATGAGCTTCTTCACCGTAGCCTTCATCGGGATTGCCCCTTTCGGCAGCCTGGGCGCCGGAACTATGGCCGGCGTCATCGGCCCGCGCGAGACACTTCTTCTTGGTGCCGGCTGCTGTCTTATGGGAGCCGCCCTGTTCGCCCGGCATCTTCCCCAGGTCAGGGAGATGGTGCGTCCGATCTATATCAAAATGGGGATAATCAAGGAAGTCGCCCACGGGATGGAAACAGCCGCGGAACAGCCACCTTTCCCCGGTGCGCAGGAGTGACACAGGGACAACCCGGTGAAATACGGACAGGTCGAGTAGTCAGGTTTCGAGTTGGTAGATATATTTCCAGGGGATAGTCGTTAAGTTTTTTGACTGGATATGTTGATGTAACTGGTTGTTGTGCTGCTTGGTGTATGGTTATATGGCGTTTTTCTTTGCACAATAGCGGAAGTTTTTGCATGGTTCACGGCGTTTTCCGCGAAACCGCCAGTTCTCAGTGATAATTACCTGAAAAAATATTGCATATCGTTAACGGCTTGAGACAGGAGGAGTTTTTACAGTATATTCCGGTGCACAGCGTCCCGCGTTGCGGCTGATATATCAAATAATGCGAATGTTGGTATGCAATTTGCTCGTCATGTTGTGATGGGAGGGCGAAAATAATGGGAAGAGCAAGAATCCTCATAGTAGATGACCAGGTTTTCGCACGGAAGGTTTTGCATGACGCGCTCCTGCCTGCCGGTTTCCTCGTTCAGGAGGCTGTCAACGGCGATGAGGCCTGTTCGCAGGCTGCTTCATCCCTCCCTGACCTGATATTGATGGACATGATCATGCCGGGAATTGACGGCATCGAGGCCTGTCGCATACTCAAGAATAACTCCCTGACCGCCTCCATCCCGGTGATCGTCCTGACGGCGATCAAAGACAAAGACAAGTTGGTCGAGGCGTTTGCGGCCGGTGCCGACGACTATCTCACCAAGCCTTTTTCGAATCACGAGCTGTTGGCACGAATCAACTCCACCCTGGCCAAACGGGAGGCCACAGAGATGCTACGCCAGGATGTGCGGGATAAGGAAATACTGCTGGAAATTTCCCAGGCCATCACCAGCAGCCTCGATACCCATCGCATTCTCCAGATCATCGTCGAGAAGATCGCCGGCAACATTGATGTCCTGCGTTGTTCCATGGTCCGCGTGAATGAGGACGACAACTGCGGTTATGTGCTGGCGTCCAGTGATAACGCATGCCTCGACGGCTTACGGATCGAATTGGGCCTCTACCCGGAGATTCGCGAGGTGCTCAGGACCGGCAAGGCCCTCGTGTTGGAAGACTTCAAGAACCACCCCCTCATGGAGGAGGTACGTGAGCATATCACCGGGCTCGGATTCGACTCCATCCTGGTCTTGCCGGTCATTTACCGGAGCGAGGTAATCGGCACCCTCATGTTGAGATCTGCCCGGGCGGCAAATTCCTTTACCAGCCGGGAGCTCGGTTTCTGCGAACTGGTTGCCAATGTTTCGGCCGCCGCGCTCAAGAACGCCCTCCTCTATGAAACAGCCAGAGAGGAATCCCATGAGTTGCGGGAAGTCAAGATCCGGCTGGAAGAGGAGCTGAGAGAAAAAGCACTGTTCGAAACCCTGTTCGAGCACGCATCCAATGGGCTCATGGCCCTCAATGGCCGTGGCGAACCGGTGTACATCAACAGAAGCGCTCTGGCAATGCTTGGATATACCCGAAACGAAGCGCTTGACATTTCCCTGGTGGACATCCTGTCCGCCGAATGCCGACAGTATGCGCTGGAAAACTTCGTGAGCTTCTTTGCCGGGCATGACTACTGGCAGCGGGGCGATCTGGTGTTTGTCAACAAGAATGAGGAGCCTTTTCAGGTGTCCGTGTCGCTGAGCGATCACCGGCTCGCGGGGCGATTTCTCATCATGTCCTTTACCGATGTGACTGAAGAGTACCACGTAAAGCAGCAGTTGACGGTTGCCAATGAACGGCTGCAGGACCTGGACCGGCTCAAGTCCCAGTTCATCCGTACCGCCACCCATGAACTGCGCATCCCTGTCAATATCATGTACAGCTACTGCGCTCTTCTCGGTGAGAGTGATGTCGGGAACCTGACCGAGACCCAGCGGCAGTACCTGAAGTCTGCAGTCGAGAGTGGCGAACGGCTGGTGGACCTGATAGACAGCATGCTTGACCTTGCCAGGATCGAGCATGAAGAAACCAGGCTGAGTCTGGGAGAAAAGAGGATTGTCGAGCCTATCAGGGATGTCTACTCGGTGCTTGCCCCCTATGCGGAGCAGAACGGCCTGCACCTATCCATCGAGTCCTTTGACGACGGGCTTTCTGCCTGTTTCGACTCGGCCAAGATCGAGCTCGTGCTTACCAACCTTATCGGCAATGCGATAAAATTCACGCCACCGGGTGGGGCAATCGGCATCTCGGCGGGTCAGGATGGCGAACATGTCCGGGTGACCATCAGTGATACCGGTGCGGGGATTCCCGAGGAATACCGCGATCGGATTTTTGACGAATTCTGCCAGGTCAAAACGACCGGCGGTCCCAGGAAGGGGAGCGGACTCGGCCTTACCATCTGCAAGCGCATAATTGCTGCCCACAAGGGGGACCTGTGGGTCGAGAGTGCTCCCCGGCAAGGCAGTGCGTTCAGTTTTACCCTTCCCTCCTCCCCCTGCAACTGAAAATCTCTCCTCTCCATCCTGTCTCCCTTCCTGATTGATTACATACTTGACAATTATAGTAAGGTATGCTAATCAGGAAAGAGTAAGTTCCGGGTACCGGTCGAACCGGTAAGGGGGAATGGATGTTTGCGCGCATGCGAAGTGATATCAAGGCGGTGTTCGATCGCGATCCGGCGGCCAGAAGCGTGCCGGAGGTGCTGTTCTGCTATCCGGGGCTCCATGCCATCTGGTTTCACCGGGTTTCCCACTGGTTCTGGACCCACAAACGTTATTTCATCGCACGGTTGATTTCCCACCTGGGACGCTTTTTTACCGGTATTGAAATCCACCCCGGCGCCACCATCGGCAAGGGTTTTTTCATCGATCACGGCATGGGAGTGGTGATCGGCGAGACAGCCGAGATTGGCGACAACGTGACACTCTATCACGGGGTAACCCTCGGCGGAGTCAGCTGGGAGAAGGTCAAGCGCCATCCCACTCTTGAGGACAACGTGGTGGTCGGTTCCGGCGCCAAGATTCTCGGGCCGTTTACCGTTGGCCGGGGGAGCAAGGTCGGCTCGAATTCCGTGGTTGTCAAGGAAGTACCCCCCAATTCCACAGTGGTTGGTATTCCCGGCCGCGTCGTCATGGCCACGGAGAAGCCGGCCGATCGAATGGACCTGGAGCACGGCAAGCTTCCTGACCCGGAAGCCAAGGCGATAGCCTGCCTGTTTGACCAGATCCGTGAGCTGGAGCGGAAGTATGAAACACTTGCCGCCGAGCATGAGACGCTGAAGCGGCAGATTTCCAAGGGGGCCTGACCATGCGTCTCTCCACGCGGGCTCAATACGCGGTGCGGGCCATGGTGGACCTTTCTCTCTATTCCCAAGGGCGGCCGGTGTCGTTGAAGGAAATTTCCCGGCGGGAGGAGATACCGCTCAACTATCTGGAACAGCTCTTCTTCCGCCTCAAGAAGGGGCAGATCGTGACGAGCGTTCGCGGCCCCGGTGGGGGGTATGTACTGGCCCGTGAGGAATCGGCCATCAAAGTCGGCGAGATCGTGGTAACCGTGGAGGAGCAGCTCAATCCCGTTGCGTGTCTTGATGAGGGGGACCGGAGCTGTCAGCGGGAGGCCCGCTGCCTTACCCATACCGTCTGGCAGGGTTTGGGTGAGCGTATCAAGGGATTTCTCGATTCCATCACCCTTGAGGATCTGACCAGGGGGGCCCGGGCCAGGCACGCCGACGAAGGAAACAACGGGAATGGTGCCTGCCGGACGGCGGGCTGAGCACAGGGAGTACTAACCTCATGGGGTTGATTTACATGGATTACAACGCCACGACACCGGTCAAACCGGCGGTGTTGGAGGCGTTGTTGCCGTTTTACCGGCTGCAGTTCGGTAACCCGTCGAGCATCCACTGGGCCGGCCGGCAGGTTCGGGGAGCAGTGGAGGAGGCGCGGGAGCGGGTAGCTGCCCTGGCCGGCTGCGAGCCGGTTGAGGTGGTGTTCACCTCCTGCGGCACGGAAGCGGACAACATGGCTATCATGGGGGTTGCCTCAGCCCGGCGCGGTGAGGGGAATCATATCATCACTTCCCGCGTGGAGCATCCTGCGGTTCTTAATGCCTGCCTCGCCCTGGAGCAGCAGGGATATGACATCACCCGGCTGGAGGTTGACCGCTACGGCCTGCCGGACCTTGGTGAGCTCGCGGCCGCTATTAATGCCCGTACCATCCTCATTTCCCTCATGTTTGCCAACAACGAGACCGGCACTCTCTTCCCGGTGCGGGAGATCGCAGCTCTTGCCGCGGTGCACCGGATATGTTTCCACTGCGATGCCGTCCAGGCTTTCGGCAAGGTACCGATTGACGTGAAGAGAATGGGAATCGGCCTGGCGGCTCTCTCCGGACACAAGATCGGCGCCCCCAAAGGGGTGGGTGCCCTCGTGGTACGAACCGGTACGAAGCTTCACCCCCTTCTGTATGGCGGTCCCCAGGAACGGAACCGGCGGGGGGGGACCGAGAATGTGGCCGGCATCGTAGCGTTCGGCAAGGCCTGTGAATTGGCCGGCTCCGGTATTGCCGACGAGGCGAAGCGTCTGGCCTTCCTGTGCGACCGTCTGGAACGGGGGATAGGGGAGCGGATTCCCCATACTCGGGTGAACGGCCATCCAACGGAGCGCCTTCCCAATACACTCAACATTTCATTCCGGGATGTGGCTGCCGACTCGCTCCTCCTGAATCTCGATCTTGCGGGTATCGCGGTTTCCTCAGGCTCCGCCTGTTCTTCCGGTACCCTCAAGGCATCCCATGTCCTTGCCGCCATGAGCCTTGATCCCGCCTATGCCAGGGGTTCCGTCCGGTTTTCCCTCGGTGCGGAGAGCACTGAGGATGAGGTGGACAGGGTGCTGGCGGTTCTCCCCCCACTAGTAGAAAGGCTGCGGAATTCCTGAACATGACAGATAAGAACAGAAAACAACGGGTGGTCGTCGCCATGAGCGGTGGTGTGGACTCTTCGGTTACCGCAGCCCTTCTCCAGGAGCAGGGGTACGAGGTAATCGGCATTACCATGCAGGTCTGGGACTATGCCAAATTCACCGCACCGGATGGGGAGAAGTTCGACACCTGCTGTTCCCTTGACGATGTCCATGATGCCCGACGGGTTGCGGAGCAGCTGGGTATCCCCTTCTACGTGGTGAACTTCGAGGAGGAGTTCCAGGGACTGGTGATCGACGATTTTGTGGGGGAGTATTTCCGCGGCCGCACACCGAACCCTTGCGTACGCTGTAACCAGCGGATCAAGTTCGAGCTTCTTCTGCAAAAGGCAAAGGAGCTGGCCGCCGACTATCTCGCAACGGGGCATTACGCACGGGTGGAGCTGGATGCTGGCGAGCGCTTTCGCCTCATGACGGGGCAGGATGCGGGCAAGGACCAGAGCTATTTTCTCTACACCCTGACACAGGAGCAACTGTCCCGGACACTTTTCCCCCTCGGCGGAATGTCCAAGCCGGAGGTGCGGCGGCTGGCGGCCCGTTATGGACTGCGGGTGGCCGAGAAGGGGGAGAGCCAGGAGATCTGTTTCATTCCTGATAACGACTACGTCCGTTTTCTGGAAGAGGCGCGGGGGGCGGGGGAGCTGGACGGCGACATAGTCGACAGCCGGGGGAACGTCCTCGGCCGGCATCGGGGGACCTATCGCTATACGGTGGGCCAGCGGAAGGGGCTTGGAGTTGCCCACCCACACCCCCTTTATGTGCTCGGAGTGGATACGGAGAAACGGCAGGTAGTGGTGGGGAGCCGGGAGGAGCTCGCCAGCCCCGGTCTTGTCGCCACTGATCTCAACTGGATCATTCCCCCGCCCCAGTCGCCACTGGAAGCCACCTGCAAGATTCGCTACCGGCACCGGCCGGTCCCCTGTACCGTTACCCCCCTGCCGGACAACCGGGTGGAGGTTCGCTTCACGGCCCCCGAGAAATCGGTCACGCCTGGTCAGGCGGTAGTTTTCTACCGGGAGGATGAGGTGCTGGGTGGGGGATGTATTGAAAAGGCAATTTTGAATGTTGAGTTTTGAATTTTGAATGAAAACCTAAAGCTGCTGGAGAGAGTGTCTCATGGAGCGAATGTGCCCGAGTACCAGCAGCTGTAGGCGAAATGAAGCAGAGCCGGCCGAAAGGCCGGCGCGAAATGAGCCATACAGCGGCGGTGCGAGGGGACTCTGAGCGGATTGAGGCGCTCTCTCCAGCAGCTTCGGCGACATAAGGACTTCATGCAAAGCGTAGCCATTACAACTTTGGGGTGCAAGATCAACCAGTTCGAGTCTGCGGCCATGGGTGAGGCGCTCGGGAAGAATGGATTCCGGGTGCTTTCCTTCGAGGAGGCTGCGGACATCTACGTGATCAATACCTGCACCGTCACTGCCAAAACCGACGCCGAATCCCGCAAGCTGATCCGCCGGGCCCGACGGCGCAATCCGGCGGCACGCATCGTGGTGACCGGCTGCTATGCCCAGGTGGCCTTCGAGGAACTGCAGGAGATGGAGGGGGTGAACCTCATCATCGGCAACCTGGAGAAAAAGGGGCTTGTGGGTTTTCTGCGGGAGCTGGGGGACGAACAGCGGGTGCTGGTTTCCGATATTTCCCGTGTGCGGGAGACGGAGGGGACGGAACTGGAGAGCTTTGCCGAGCATACCCGGGCGTTTCTCCAGGTGCAGAACGGCTGCGATGCCTTCTGCTCTTACTGCATTGTCCCCTATGCGCGGGGGGGGAGCCGGAGTGTCCCGCTGGTCGAAGCTCTGGCAGGGGTACGGACCTTTGCCGCCAAGGGGTTCAAAGAGGTGGTGCTGACCGGTATCCACCTGGGAGGGTATGGTCTTGATCTGAATCCCCCCGCTACGCTTCTTGATCTTCTGAAAGGGGTGGAAGAGGGGGATTTGGTGCCGCGCTTGCGGGTCGGTTCGGTCGAGCCGAACGAAGTGACTCCCGAACTGGTTGACTTCCTGGCTTTATCCCGGACGGTCTGCCCCCATTTTCATATTCCGCTCCAGAGCGGTGATGACGAGGTGCTCGAACGGATGAACCGCCATTACACGACAGCCCGGTTCCGGGAAATGGCGGAAAACCTGGTGGCCGCTATCCCCGATGTCTGCATCGGCTGTGATATCATCGCCGGGTTCCCGGGTGAGACAGCGGAAGAATTCGCCCGCGGCCTGGAGTTCGTCCAGTCCCTTCCCCTTGCCTACCTCCACGTCTTTCCCTTCTCTCCAAGGGAAGGAACACCGGCAGCCACCATGGCGGGGCAGGTGAATCCTGCCGTGATCCGGGAACGGGCCAAGGCGCTTCGCCGGGTCTCCGACGAGAAACGGCGCGCCTACTACCGACGCTTCATCGGGCAGGTGCTGCCGGTCCTCATACAGCGTCCCGACAGCGACGGCATCGTGCACGGCCTGTCGCGCAACTACCTGCCGGTGGTCATTGCAGGGGGGGCGGAACTGGTCAACAGTGAAGTACCAGTGCGGATAGTCTCTGTAGAACGGGAACTCGTGCGGGGAGAAATCTGCGTATCCTGATTCTTCGTCCTTGCCGGTCCCCGATTCCCAGCCCCTAGCCCTTAGCCCCCGCCCCCAGTATTCGCAGAAATTCCCGCACTGTCTGCACATCGGCCAAGGCACGGAACTCCCGGTAGCCGTCGGCGTGGTCCGGGTCGAGTCCCCGGTAGAACCTGGGACGCGTTGTCTTGAGCCCCTTGAGGGCCTTGCTGGCGGCGTAGTTGTCGCTTTTGACCACCGCTGCCTGCCGCTGCAGGTCGAGAAGCATACTGAAGCCCAACTGAAAGAGCCGTTTCAGGTACTCCCCCGTCACAATCTCCCTTCCTTTTCCCTCGTCGCCGCCGCTCAACTCTTCCAGTGCGATATTCAGACAGCCATACACCCTTTCCATGACCGACTGCAGAGCCGATACATCAGAGAGGGGAGCACCTTCCGCAATCAGGGCGGTGTTCACCAGATAGTTCAGCTCCTGGTAGATACCTTCGCTGGCCACGCCGGACAGTATCCTCAGCAGAAACGAGTCATCCCTTTCCATGGTTACCGGGAGCTGTTGTCCGGATTCCGTCGGGATAACATCCCCTTTGTCCATGGCGGGCCTGAATGTGGCGGGTTTGAGATAAGCATAGAGGGCTGCTGCTTCCAGGGGATCGGGGAAGCCCAAGTCGGCGAGCCGGCCGGTCCGGAACTGGCCGGCCAGTTCCTCTACCTCGCTGAACAGCTCGTGTTTCACCCCCTCCATCAGTTCACGGTAGAGGTCGTTGTCATGGCGGTAGATAATGTCGAGAATGGTGCCGACGAGATGGGCATGTCGCGGCTCCCGGTAGCTGATGAAATAGAGCTCGTCAAACGTGTGATCCCATTCGAAAAGCCGTTCTTCGTCGTTGATAAGGTCGCCGATACCTCCGCCAACGGTTATTGCCTGTTTAAGGAAGAGGAGGATCAGTTCGCGGTCGAGTTCGGGGATAATCTCTGCCAGTCGCGGCTCACCCATCTCCAGCAGATGGCCGAACCACTCCCATGCCTTGTCCGGCACGAAGGACTCTTTGTCCCAAAGCTCCATGTCGAGGAAGAACCGGCACTGGTCGGGCGACGCGAGGGTTATCAGTTCCTGAGCGTCGGTAATGCCTATTTCCTCTATCAGCCAGAAGAGTTCCTGAGGCTGAAAGGCGTGAACAAGGGAAGCCGGGGCCGGATCGTCGAGGATCAGCTCCAGCTTCCTCCGGGCCGGGAGAGTGTGCAGTGTGGTGATTTTGCGCTCCGTGGGGAGAGAGGCGAACTCGCGCTGTTCGATTCTGCCTCCCTGCAATACGGTCAGGGCCGGTTTGTGCCGGTCGTTGTCGTGGCTCATGGCTTTTGGTACTCCTTGGATTGTACTGTTAAGGGGGGTGTGGTCAGGGCTTGCGGCGCTGTCTCTGGTTCCCGCGTTTCAGGCCGAGGGCCTGCCGGTAGCCGCACTCGTCGTGGAGCCAATGGAGCTTTTCCACCAACTCGGGAGTCAGCTGGATGCAGTCCGGATTGATGGTGAAGCGGCGTGAATAGATGCGGCACTGGCGGGTAACCACGTCCAGATAGCGGCAGGGGGTCTGGGTGAAGAAGATGGTGCCCCGCTCGTCCTCCAGCTTTTCGAAGCAGCAGAGTCCGCAACGGCTGCAGAGGGATTCCCATTCATCGTTTTTCATGTCTGGCGGTTGCATTCAGTGAGGATACCCAATATGCACAACGGCTGTCAATGTTTCAGCGGTCGTCGGATGATTTCCCCAAAGGGATTTCTATGGTCCGTGTGCCCACCGTGAAACGAACCCTGTCCGGGAAGATCTCATCCACCCGGGCGCCTTCCACCATTCCCCCTTCCAGCACCGCTGCACCGTTGATCATTGCCAATCGTGACGCGTTGTCTTTCTGCCAGGCGATTCCGGTGACTTTCAGTGCCGGAAGCTTGGCAGTGGCGGGTGGAGTCACTGGTTCCCCCTTTGCCTGCAGAGGGGGGGCAGGCTGATTCTGTGGCTGGGGCAGGGGTAAGGCGGGTTTTCGGGGGGGTGCCTGTTGGGGCACGGCAGTGCCGGCCGGCAGCTCCGGTGCAGGTTGCGCCGGGCTTTTCCGGCTGTCCGGGATCGGCCTGGGAGGAGGTACTAGTGCCGTAACCGGTAAATCTGCCGAGGGCTTTGTCGTCGCGATTTTTTCCAGCGGAGCCACCGCTTGCGGAACGGCCGCGGCCGGGACAGGGGGGTGTCGGGAGAATCCTCCCATGAGGGCGTAGGTCACGATGACCGCCAGGATGGTCATGCCAGCCATGGCAGCCGGTATCAACCAGGGGGAGCGCTGTCTGGCCGCTGCCGGTTTGACAATATCCGCGGCAACGTCGGGAGCACCTTGCCGGTGGATTGCCTTTTCCTGCTCCAGCTTCTGTAAAGCCTTGAGAATGGAACTCATCGCTTCTGTCCGTCTCCCTTGCCGGTTAATCGTGGCATATCGTATCTTCCCGCCTCACGGTAGAGGAGAAGAAGGGTCGTCCCCTCGGCCCGCCCATTCACCGGGATTCCCCGGCTTTGCTGGAACTCCTTGATGGCGTTTACCGTCCCCTCGTCGTAGACTCCCGACGGTACGCCGCGGTACACCTTCCCCGTTGCCAGCAGGTTCTGGAGGCGCAGCACATTCTCCCTGCTGGTGCTGGGTGCGGCGGCTTGGTCAAGCTGGTCGAAATCCTTCCACGGGACGTAGGCTCGGCCGGACCAGAAGCGCTTCAGGTCAGTTTCGTCGAACGTGCTCTTTCCCAGCAGAGGTGGCGAAACTGACACTTTTCCGTTCGTTATCCCGGTCAGTGCAAGATAGCGCCTGCCGTCCAGGCCGGCAAGGTCGAATTCAAGCAAAGCGGGGACACCGATGCGGCGCAGTGTGGTGAGGTCGGTGGTCATGCTTGCCAGACGAAGGCCCCGATCTCCGGCAATCCGCTCCAGATCGATGGGAAGAGAGAGCTTCATATCGCCCGTTGCTTCCCGCACGTGCCAGAGTTTGGCCAGGACATTGAATGCCCGTACCGCACTGGCGCTTCCTTCAACCCTCGTCATTTCCCAGCGGACCGCCGCCATAAAATCATCGGTGGCGGCAGACTTCCCCGGCGAACGGTAGTAAGCGGCAAGAAGTCCCCCTAGGACTACCACCGCCAGGAGGCAGATCCATGCTCTCTGTCGCAGCTGCCTTTGCCCGGCGGATTTCCTCCGCAGCCGTGCTTTCTGCAGGGTGGACTTTTTCCGGAACCACTTCTTCGGCCAGACGGACTTGCCAAATTCACCCACCTCCCTGATGGCCTTTTTCGCCATTGAAGCGGATATTTCCCTTTTCTCGTCGGTGTAGCCGATCAGCAGTGCCCGGTCGCAGGCGACGTTGATGAGCCGTGGTACGCCGCCGGCCCTGCGAAATATCCGTTTCAGCGCCCCCCGGGAGAAACCGGCCGCCCCCTTGCCTCCCGCCACAGCCACCCGGTGATTGACATACGCCCGAGTATCCTCGAAATCGAGGGGGAGGAGGTGGTAGCGCACTCCCACCCGTTGGGCGAGCTGGCGCAGTTCCGGTCGGGCCATGAGATGGTCAAGTTCGGGCTGGCCGGCGAGCACGATCTGGATCAGCTTGTCCGTATCGGTCTCCAGGTTGGAGATGAGGCGGATCTGCTCCAGTGTCCGGGGGGCAAGGTTCTGGGCCTCGTCGATAACCAGTACTACTGTTCTACCCGCACTGTTCTCCGCCAGCAGAAAGCGGTTGAGATGGGCGAGAAGCTCTGCGTTGTCGAGACCTTCGGCGGGGAGGGCATATTCGTGGTTGATGCTGCGCAGGAGTTCCAGAGCTGAGAGAGAGGGGTTGAAGATCAACGCGGTGCGATACCGGTCGTCATCCAGCTTTTCCATGAGGGTGCGGAGCACGGTTGTCTTGCCGGTTCCCACCTCGCCTGTCAGGACGATGAATCCGGCATGGTTGTCAATGCCGTAGAGCAGGTGGGCAAAAGCCTCCCGGTGATTTTTACTGAGAAAAACGAATCGGGGGTTGGGGGTGATGGTGAACGGTTTTTCCCGGAACCCGAAATAGTTGCAGTACATGGGGTTGTTCCTTCGTCAGCCGGGAGTTGCGTGGACGTTAGTGCCACGGGAAGATTATTCCATAACTGCCGGCCGCTTACAAGGGTAATCGGGATATTCAGGGCTTTCCGACGAGGGAGGGTATTAAAAGACATTTTTTGTCAGTCAGGGTGTGAGAACGCCGGCTGACCCAGGAATTCATTTGGCCTTCAATTCCATCGGCATCAATTTTGTTCGCAATTATGGGGCGGTAGGACGTGAAGTTTCAGGGGTACGGAATTTGCTTGTTTTGACGCCGTAGCGCCATGTTATCAGCAGTAGTTGTCCGGAGGGGACAGGTCCTCTCTCCTGAAAGAAAGGCTTCTGACGATGAAGATTCAGTGCCCCGATTGCCAGCTCAGCGGCCAGATAAGCGATGCCAACGTCCCCGCCGAGGGGATGAACATGGATTGTCCCCGCTGCAAGACCAGCTTTTATGTGAAGAAAGAGGCGACTGCCAACTGGAAGGATACGGCGACCGAATGTCCTGTCTGCCAGTTTTCGACCTTTTCCGAAGAGCGGTTCGACATCTGCCCCACGTGCGGCCTGGTGATCAAGGATTACAATGAGAAAAAAGGGAAAGGGGGAGCCTCCCCGGCCAAGGCTGCGTCAGCCAAACCTTCCCGGCAGCAAGAGGCGAGCGATCCTGCCGAAGTATCCCGGCGGACGGCAGAGGATCTTCGCCGGCTCGAAGAGAAGAATGCAACCCGTTCCTACGGCGGCCTTGATCCCGGGGAGAGCCTTCTCACCGAACAGACCGAAATCCCCCGTGGACCGCTCATCCCTCTGCCGTTGCAACTAATTGGAGGGGCGTTCATACTGTTGGCGTTGATCGTCATCGTCTATTCGTGGTCGGAAATCAGGTCCTATTACGCGAATCTCGCGGAGGTAGGGAATGACGAACTCCTTGCTGCCAATTTTGCCGCACTCCACTCGGTATGGGACGAGGTGGTGCTGCCGGTTATCCGTATACTGCTTAGTGCCGTGACTGTGGTGGTTGCCGTCTGCTTCCTCAGAAGACTTCCCAGGAGCAGGGTGTGGATGGAGATGTGTGTCTGGGGAGGGTTGGTCTGTGTTATACTCGATCAGCTGGTTTCCCTTCTGAACTGGATCCTTCGTTCGTCGACCGATGCTACCATCGGTTATTATTCCATCGGCGCCATGAGTATGCTGGTCATGCTGGTGCTCTGGGGCGCCCCGTTCCTGGCCGCTGTCTGGTTCCTGCGGGGAGATCTGGTCGGGGATCTGTTCGATGAGGTCGCCTGATATCCTGTAAGGAAGTGGCTCCGGATCAGTCGTTCCCCTGGATGTTGCGTAACAGTTCCAGTTGATTCCCCACCCCCATGACCGGTTCCAGGCCGGCCCTCTTCAGGAGAGGAGGGAGCGCGTTTTCCGGGGCGCAGCGGGGGAGGGGGCCGGCCGCCAGATGATGGATCAGTTTCATGGTCCTGAGGCCGTCAAACCAACAGTGGAATGACGGGAGCAGCCCGTGCGCGCTCCGGTTGTTCCGTTGCAGGCCGGCCCATGCCGGACCGAAATCTTCGCTCTCCAGATACTCCGCAAGATGTGACGACACGTCTCCTGCTGCCGTCAGCAGCCTGTCCCCCCTGTCCTCCGGATTATTCCCCACCAGTTGCAACCATTTACGCAGCAGTACAAAACATTCCGGGTGGTAAAAGCCGATGGCAGGACTGTCGCCTGCAAGTGCCCGTCCGACGGCCCTACCGGTACCGAACGGCACGCGATGTGACGGGCGGGCCGCCGGGTGGACCGTCGTTCCCCGCACCTGGCCGATGCCTGCCGTCCGGTAGAGTTGCTGGAGGAAGTAGAAATCCTCCGCTGCGGACCGGCGGTTCATCCCTCCCATCCGCGCGTAGGCCGTGGCGGTGCAGGCCATGGCACTCCCGACGGTGTGGAAGGCATAGGGAGAGCCGGCGACTTCCAGCCCGAGCACGTAGCTCCGGAGGAACAGTTCGTAGTGGTCGATGGCCGCCTGTTCTGCCGCCGTCTCTCCCGGCTGGTGCCGGAACGGGATGATGGCGCCCCCCTTTTTTGTTGCGGAAAAGTGATGGACTATTGCCTGCAGGTAGGAGGGCTCCACGAGGGTATCGGCATCGAGGCAGACGAGGAGGGGGTCGCCGTCGCCGGTGAGCCGGGGAAGGGCCAGGTCGAGGCCGATCTTGCGGGCAAGGCCGACGCCCCCCCCCTTGACCGGCAGTTCTCGCCCGACAGAAGCGGCATCCACCCAGCTGAGCCGGAGCGATGGGTACTGCCGGCTCAACCCGGGCAGCAGTCCGAGGGTCGAGGCGTTATCGGACTTGTCCCCGTCCGGTGCGTCGGTACGGTGATTCACCACCACCACGATGAGGAAACGGGCGAGAAGCCCGGGAGGATTTGCAGCCAGGGTGCGGATGGTGGCGGGAAGCCGTTTGCTCTCCGCCAGGGAGGGGATGACCACGGCACCGGCGAAGCCGGATTCACCACAGCCGGTGAGCTCCCACGGACCGGTGACTGCGCGGGTCCTCAGGTAACGGGAACGGGCATCAGGAGTCATGGCGACCACGTGATACTATCTCCAGCGCTTCCGCCAACGGGTCGCCGGCCCCGTCGATCCAGTGGATGACGGTGCCGTTTCGTTCCATGCGGCGGAACCAGGTGTCCTGGCGTTTGGCGAAGTCGTGAATGGCGCTGTTGAGCTTTTGGAAAAGGTCGTTCCGGTTGAGTTCCCCTTGCAGGTGTTTTGCCACGAAGCGGTATTCCAGCCCGTAGAACTCCAGCTTCTCCCAGGGGATGCCATCGGCGTGAAGTCGTGCAACCTCGTCGATCAGTCCGTGGTCAAGCCGCTCCCGGAGACGGCCGGTGATTCGTTGGCGGAGCGCGCTTCGTTCCCAGCGGATGCCGAGGACGAGCGGTCGGATTCCGGGCAGGGGTTCGGGAGGGTTGTCCCGCTCGCAGATGGCGATCTCGATAGCCCGTACGAGGCGTTTCCGGTCGAGGAGGTCGGTGGTGTTATGGAGGCGCGGATTGATTTCCCGTAGCCGGTTGGCAAGTCCCTCCATGGGGAGGGTTGCCAGTTCCCGGCGCAGATCGGGGTCTTCCGGCACTTTCACCAGACGATACCCTCTCAGGGCAGCTTCCAGGTACATGCCGGTTCCTCCCACCAGAACGGGCAGACGCCTTCGTCGGCGGATATGGTCGAAAGCTTCCAGAAAGCGGCACTGGAACTCGAAGACGTTGAACTCGTACGCCGGTTCAACTATGTCGATGAGATGATAGGGAACGTCGCCATACTCGGTCAGGTCCTTGCCGCTGCCGATGTCCATGCCACGGTAGACCTGGCGCGAGTCGGCGGAGATGACCTCGCCGTCGAGACGCCGTGCCAGTTCGACCCCCAGGCGGGTCTTGCCCGATGCGGTTGGACCGAGTACGACGAGCAGGTCGATGTCAGCGGGGATTCGGGAGGGAGGAGAAATGCCGGTCATTATTTCGTGCGGGAAGGCGTGAGCCCCCCCATGACGTCGAGGCCGCGGAGGAGTTCCCGTGCCCGGGAGAGCTGGTAGTCTCCGGCAAGGTCGGAATCGGGCTTTGCCGGGGTTGGTGATGTGGTGGGAGCAGGAGTCTGAGGGGCCCCCTTGTCCGGTACATCAATGTGCCCGTCCAGATCCTTTTCGTGGAGTTCCGGGGCAGTCTCTTTCTTTGCTCCCTTCAGATCGACATTCCCCACGATGATGTCCGGGGTGATCCCCTTTGCCTGGATGGACCGGCCGTTGGGAGTGTAATAGAGGGCCGTGGTCAGCTTCAGGCCTGCACCGTCGCGGAGGGGAATGACCGATTGCACCGATCCCTTGCCAAAGCTCTGAGTCCCCATGACAATCGCCCGCTTATGGTCCTGGAGCGCGCCGGCCAGGATCTCGGAGGCGCTGGCCGAGCCGCCGTTGATCAATACCACGATGGGGTAGGGGGGCTCCTTTTCTCCGATGGAGGCGGTCAGTTCCTGGTTGGCGGATGGTATGCGTCCCCGGGTTGAAACGATGAGGCCGTTGTCCAGGCGGTCACCGAGGAATCGCCCCGCCACCTGGATGCACGATTCCAGGAGACCGCCGGGGTTGTTGCGCAGATCGATGATCAGCCCTTTGAGTGGGCCGCCATTCTGGCTTCTGAGCTTGTCGAGTGCCGCGACGACTTCCTCGCCGGTGTGTTGCTGGAACTGGTTGATGCGCAGGAGACCGTATCCGGGCTCAAGGACTCGGTGTTTGACGCTCTTTGTCTGGATGATGGCGCGTACCAGGGGAAAGACCAGCAGTTTAGGATTCCCCTCCCGGAGTATGGTGAGGGTGACCCTTGTTCCTTCGGGACCACGCATCCGCTTGACTGATTCGGTGATGGTGAGGCCGTGGGTTGGCTTGTCGTCAATTTTTACGATATGGTCGTTGGGTTTTATGCCGGCCCGGAAGGCGGGGGTATCCTCAATGGGGGAAACGACGGTCAGTCTGCCGTCCTTCATGGTGATCTCGATGCCGAGGCCGCCGAAGGAGCCGGACATCTCGATATTCATCTCCTTGAAGGGTTCGGGTGGGAGGTAGGCGCTGTGGGGGTCGAGGGATGTCAGCATGCCGTTGATGGCACTCTGCATGAGTTTTTTTGACTCGACCTTTTCAACGTAGCTCTCGTTTACCCTGCTTATGACCTGCTTGAACAGTTCCAGGTAGTACTGATCGCTTCGGTTGACCGTCCGTGCCACGAACTGCATGCTCGCCATGACAGCCAGGATGGCAATGGTCACTCCTGTGGCCAGCAGCAGGAATCTCTTTACTCTCTTCGTCATGAAACGGGGCCTCCTGATGGTCTGATCATATGGCACGCAGCGACGGCGTACGCCGGTGGGACTACCCTGCGCCGGGAGGAGAGGAAGTCGCCCACCTCAGTCTGTTGCGGGTGGACCCCTGACACTTTAATTTTGGGACGAGCGGATGTCAACTGCGAATTGTGGAAGAGCGGGGACGGGGTGATCCCTCTCCGGGGATACGGCAGGGGTCCTGCTGAACAGGGTGCCGGTCGTCAGGTGACCGGCACGATGACCAACGGGTCACCGGCGGCGGCACCGAGTTTTCTTTCGATGGCGGGACAGAGGATGAGGGTGCCGTCATACTGGTTCGTTTCGTCATTGATGAGCATTACCGGGAAAATGCCGGTTTTGCCGCTCGACTTGTGGGTGATGGTCACTTTCTTGAATGTTCCGCAGTGGTGACGGTCGCCGATTTCACGAGCGGTGAAATGGTTCAGTCCGACCATCCCCAGTTCGTTGAATCCGCGGCTGGCTGCGCTGCTCTCCAGTCGACCGGCGGCAAGGATAGCCTCAGCGGCGTCGGCCGTTACCGCAGATGTCTCGCGGGGTGTGTCAGTCGCCACCGCGGGGAGGATTTCCTCCAGTTTCGACTTTGCCACGTTGAGGGAGATGTTCAGCATCGCCAGGTTGACGGCCTTGGTACAGAGTACCATGAGCAGCCCCCCCTGCAGTTCCCGGGCTATTATCCGCCCGTCGCTGTATCGGAGGTCAAGCACGCCGTTTGTGCCGGCTTCGTTCTGAAGGGCAAGGGAACTGTCGACAAGGTAAGCTGCCGCCTTCTGCAGGATGGACGAATCGAACAGCGGCGGAAAGGCGTGGCACAATACCTGGCCACTTGAGTCACAAACCATGCTGCCGACGATTTCGGGCCCGCCGTTGATCTGTTTGAGAATATTTTTCATGATTAGCTCTGCTTCCTGGCGGTGAGTGCCGCCCGGAGGTCGGTTTCCACCTGGCTGAGCTGACTTGAACCCTGAACCGCCACGCAGAGATAATTGTTCCGTGCTTCGAACATGAGCAACTGGTAGTTCCTTCCCTGCCAGGCGGCGGATTTGACCGTGCCGACACCGAATAATCCTCCCAGATCGTTACCTATCCGTGCCAGGGCCAGCCCCCTGTGGGCCAGTGATTCGGCTTCGAAACTGTCATCCTGCTGGGGAACGCCGCTGCTGTCGGTGACCACGGCGTAGGCGACACCAGCCACGGACAGTGCCCGTTCCGTTATGCTCGGCAATGCCCGCTGCTGTTCCTGCACCGGTTCCTGCTGTGGGAACCTGGTCCGGGCTTCGTCCATGAGCCGATGGGCCTCAAGCAGGAGGTAGCTGAGGCTTTCCGTTATGGTGCGGCTGGTGGTGGTCACTTTCGGCTGGATGGCGAACCTTCCCCCCGGCCAGCAGATGATGGCGTTAAATGCCGCCACCCCGGTCGCTTTTCCCTGTTCCGCATGGATGATATCGCCATCGCGGAAAAAGATCATTCCCTGTTCCGTTCCATATTCAACGGTTATGCAACCGGAAAATCTGTTGTGTCCCTTCAACTGCAGTACATCTGCCAGCTGAAGGCCATCGACAGAACCTGCAAAGCCTATTGTCGGGGATTTTTGATGTGTTTCCTGAGCCATGTCGTCCCTCTCTCAACAAGTGAGGTGCAAAAAAATCACACTTTACCAAAAAATATGGAAAATTAAAACAGGTCAATTCTCGCGTATCGGGAAGAGACCGGCGCGGAATGTCCTGATTAGGCCATGAACGATTGGTGAAATAACGGAATATATTTGAATCTGTTTATGTATGTGTCGGGTCGATGTTGCGGGTCCCGCATGACAGCACGGTCGCCTTGGCCGTGCCGGCCTTGTCGATACATGCACCTGTCGATAGGAAAGCAAAATGTACGCCGATTGGTGAGGAATATACGGGGAGTATTCCCCCCGGAGACGGAGCGGTCGGCACGTCCCCGGGGGGAGAAGATATCAGGCGATGGTGTGGCGGATGTCCTTCCCTTTCACCATGAAGATGACCATCTCCGCCACGTTGGTGGCGTGGTCGGCGATGCGCTCGATACACTTGGAGACATGGTTCACCTTAATGGCGCGGGAGATGGTCGACGGGTCTTCGATCATGAAGGTAAGGAGTTCCCGCTGTATCTGCTCGTTCAGTTGATCAACGAACTCGTCGTCCTTGCATACCTTCACGGCAAGTTCATCGTCCCCCCTGACGAAGGAGTCCAGTGCTTCCTTTACCATCCCTATGGCATAGTGGGCCATGCGGGGCATGTCGATGTAGGGCTTGAGGGGGGGCTCGGCGTTCAATTCCCGTGCCCGTTTGGCGATGGCGGCGCACTGGTCGCCGATCCTTTCCAGGTCGGTGACGATCTTGAACGCGAGGGTGATGAAACGGAGGTCGCGACCGGCCGGCTGGCGTCTGGCCAGCACTTCCAGGCAGTGGTCGTCGATCTCCATTTCAAGAGTGTTGATTTCATGGTCAAAGGCGATGGTCCGCTCGGCCAGTGCCGTATCACGCTCTTCCAGAGCTTTCATGGCGTTGACGAGCATCACCTCCACCTTGCCCCCCATCTCCAGGAGCTTTTCACGAATGATGTTGAGTTCTGCGTCGTACTGTTTGCTGAAATGTTCCCGTTCCATGGTAACCCCGTTATCAGGGACTGGGGATTGGGGACTGGTAGAACCAGAACCCTTTCCTCGTCCCTCTGATTTTGTCTGTTTTTTTGCCCGTCCCTAATCTCTAATCCCCAGTCCCTTGATTCTACCCGAACCTTCCCGTGATGTAGTCCTCGGTCTGTTTCCTGTCGGGCGTGGTGAAAATCTTCTTCGTGACGCCGCATTCGATCAGTTCACCCAGGTAAAAGAAGGCGGTGACGTCGGAAACCCGGGCGGCCTGCTGCATGTTATGGGTGACAATAATGATGGTGTACCGCTCCTTCAGCTCCTCGATCAGCTCTTCGATCTTGAGGGTGGAGAGCGGGTCGAGGGCAGAGGCGGGCTCATCCATCAGGATCACTTCCGGCCGGACGGCAATGGTGCGGGCGATGCAGAGCCGTTGCTGCTGCCCCCCCGAAAGCTCCATGGCATTGCTCTTCAGGCGGTCCTTTACCTCATCCCAGAGAGCGACCCGCTGCAGGCTCGATTCGACAATTTCGTCGGCCTCGTCCCGCCGCATCCGGCCGTTCAGCTTGTAGCCGGCTATCACGTTATCATAGATTGACATGGCAGGGAAGGGGTTTGGTTTCTGAAACACCATGCCGATCTTGCGACGGATGGCGACCGGGTCCACTCCCCGCCCATAGATGTCGGTATCGTCGAGAAGTATCCGGCCGGAAACCTGGGCGCCGGGTGTCATGTCGTGCATCCGGTTGATGGCGCGCAGGACCGTGGACTTGCCGCAGCCGGAGGGGCCGATAATGGCGGTGACGCTGTTAGCGGGGAAGTCAATGTTGACCTCCTTGACCGCGTGAGTGCCGCCGAAGTGGACGTTCAGGTCGTCGAGTTTAACTTTGTTGTTCATGGGAACCTCATGTGGTGCGGAAGCAAACAATGTGCATTCCGTATGGTAAGTCTTCCACGCTAATTTTTATGCCCGGCCCTGCCGAAATACCGGGCTGTCAGGCTCAGGGCGAACATGGTCACGACGAGCACCAGGGCGCCGGCCCAGGCCAGCCGGTGCCAGTCGTCGTAGGGGGCGATGGCGAAGCTGAATATCTGGAGAGGCAGCGCCGCAATCGGCTGGGTGAGGCTGCTGCTCCAGAACTGGTTACCCAGGGCCGTGAAGAGGAGCGGCGCCGTTTCGCCGGCCACCCGGGCGATGGCCAGCAGTATGCCGGTCATTACCCCGGTCAGGGCGCTCCTGAGCGTCACCTTGAGGGTGGTACGCCAGAGGGGGACCCCTAGTGCCAGGGACGCTTCCCGCAGTGACGTGGGGACCATTTTCAGCTGTTCCTCGGTGGTCCTGAGCACAATGGGAATCATGATGAGGGCCAGTGCGAAGGCGCCGGCCAGGGCGGAAAACCCCTTCATCGGCACTACCAGCAGGCTATAGGCGACCATTCCCGTGATGATGGACGGTATGCCGGAGAGGACGTCGGCGCAGAAACGTATGACCGTCGAGATGCGGGAGCCGCCGTATTCGGAGAGATAGATGGCGCCGAAGATACCAACCGGGATTCCCATGAGGGAGGCCATGCCGATGAGGACCAGGGAGCCGAACATGCCGTTTGCCATGCCGCCCCCCTCTTCACCGGTCGGTTTTGGGATGTGCATGAAAAAGTCGAGGCTGATGGAGCTTATCCCCATTTTCACGATATGGACGAATATGAGACCGAGGGGGAAGAGGACTGCAAGCAGTGCCCCTCCCATCAGGATGGTCATGAGGGTATTCTTTGCGTGGCGAAGGGGGAGCGAGCGCATGTTGTTCGTTTGCTCCACGGCGGGTTGGCTGGTAGATGTCATTGAGCTCATAGTTTCGCACCCCGTGCAGCCCCGCGGCTCATACTCCAGAGAAGCAGCCGCGCCAGGGCGTTGATGATCAGGGTAATGACCAGCAGGAGCAAACCGATGTGCATGAGCGCCGCACTGTGAAGGGGGGAGGATGCTTCGGCAAACTCGTTGGCGATAACGCTCGGCATGGTATAGGCGGGGCTGAAGAGCGACAGGGATATTTTCGGGTCGTTGCCGATCACCATGGTCACCGCCATGGTCTCGCCGACGGCTCTCCCCAGCCCGAGGATTATCGCCCCGAGGATGCCGGATTTGCCGTAGGGGAGGACGGCCATCCTGATCATCTCCCACCGGGTGGCCCCCAGGGCGATGGCGGCTTCACGCTGGCTGCGGGGAACGGCCGTCAGCACCTCCTTGGTGATGGAGGTTATGATCGGCACCACCATGATTACAAGAATCAAAACTCCGGCAAGCATGCTCACGCCGTAGGCAGGACCATCAAAGAAGGGGAGGAAGCCGAGATATTTCTGCAGGAATGGCTGAACGCTCTGCTGCAGCCAAGGGGTCATGATAAGAATGCCCCAGAGGCCGTAGATGACGCTCGGTATGGCGGCCAGCAGTTCGACCAGCGATGCGGCAAACCCGCCGAGGCGGCGAGGCGCGATCTCCGTAATGAACAGGGCGGTACCGACGGCAAGGGGGGTGGCGATGAGGAGCGCCAGGACGGAAGAGACCACCGAACCGTAGATGAACGGGAGCGCGCCGAAATCTTCCTGGACGGCATCCCAGTTCATGCCGGTAATAAAATGACTGCCAAATTTCCTGAGGGAAGGGAGGCTTTGGGAAACCATTTCGTAGAGCATCAGCATCAGAATCACGAGGATGCTGAAGGCAAACAGGACGGTCACGGCCTTGAAGATGAAGTCGCCGGACAACCCCTTTTCAATTTTCCATCGATGTGATGCCGTGACGTCGGACACGGTATCCTCCGGGGCGGTGTAGGTAAAAGTCAATGCGCGGCGTAAACGCCTTGTTACTGGATTTTACCCGTGCCGCCAGTCTGATTGTGGCACATTCTTAACTTGGTTGTGACGGTTGCTGGAGAGTAAAAAAGCCCGGCCGGGCGAAGGGGGACGAATACGCCGGCCGGGCTGAATCACCGGACAATCACGTTAATATTTGATGGCCTTGATGGTTTTTGCCACCATCTTCTGGACGTTTTCCGGCAGCGGCGCATAGAGGAGGGCACCTGCCATCTTCTGCCCTTTTGCCAGCTCCCAGTTGAGGAATTCAACCAGCTTCTTCCCCTTGACCTTGTCCTTCTGCTGTTCGTAGACCAAAAGCCAGGTGAAACCGGCAATGGGGTAGGCGTCCTTGCCCGGCTGGTTCACGAGCGATACACGGAAGTCGGCCGGCATATGCTTGGCGGCTGCAGCTGCCGCAGCGCTGGTGCTCTTGATGGAGGGTTCGACCCAGCTGCCGCTCTTGTTCTTAAGCGTGGCGTAGGGAAGCTTGTTCTCAAAAGCGTAGGCCAGTTCCACATAGCCGATAGAGTACCTGGTGTTTTTTACCTGGCCGGCGACCCCTTCGTTACCCTTGCCGCCGAGACCAAGCGGCCATTTGACGGAGGTACCCTTGCCGACTTTGCTGCTCCATTCGGAGCTCACGCCGGAGAGGAAGTCGGTGAAGATGTTGGTGGTGCCGCTTCCGTCGGAGCGGTGGACGACGACGATCGGCTGGTTGGGGAGGTTGACACCCTTGTTGTCGTCAGCGATGCGCGGGTCGTTCCACTTGGTGATCCTGCCGAGGAAAATATCGGCCACGTCCTCGACCTTCAGCTTCAGCCCTTTCGATACGCCGGGGATGTTGTAGGTCACCACAACGGCTCCCATGACGGTCGGAATGTGAATGAGTTTACCGGGGGCGGCCTTCAGTTGCGCGTCGGAGAGGAAGGCGTCGGAAGCGCCGAAGTCGATGGTCTGGGCGGTGATCTGCTTGATGCCGCCGCCTGAGCCGATGGACTGGTAGTTGAATTTCACGCTGGGGTCGACCTTGGCGTACTCGCTGAACCACTTAGAGTAGATGGGGTACGGGAAGGTTGCGCCGGCGCCGTTGATGAGGGTCGCGGCCGAGGCCTGCCCCGCTACTGCGGCTGCTGCCATGATGGCCAGGGCCAGCAGGCTCTTGCGGACATTCTTGAGCATATGTATTTCTCCTTCGGTTGGTTGTTGTGACTCTTTTGGTATGGTAGCCGCATAATGTTACAGTTGTGTCACGGTTTGCTGAACAGTAGGCAAATTTCCCGAGCACTGGAACTGCGCTAGAATTCTTCCCGGGCCCGGCGTGGCGAGAAGCGGACGGCGATGATCCTGACCAGGGCAAGGGAAAGGACAAGTACGATAACCATGGCGAGTTGCTGCCATCCCATGTCACGGTACCAGAACGCCATTACCTCGGTGAGGACTGTGACTATGACCGTATCAATTATATACGTTACCTTGACACGTCCCTCGGAGAAATAGGCCAGGGCCGTCCGGAGTACCTCCACCAGTGCCATGACAGTCAGGATATCCACGAGAATGGTCCGGAAGGCACCGTGGAAATCGACCAAAAGCACCTTTCGCAGGTCGTAGAAAGTGTAGAGAGTTCCGGCCAGGATTGCTGCAAGTATAGCAATAATAAGCAGGCTCAGTAGTGCCCGGGCCGAAATTTCGAAAAATCGCGTCAGCTTCAGGTCTATGACTTCTTCTTTCCACATGGGAGTCCTCCTTGTTCCAGGGTGTCACTCTAGACCACCCGTGTTACAGTTCTGTTAAACGGCGGTCAGGATAGGGAAAAGATTGATGTCGGTCGGTATTATGAAGTATGCTCGTTGCAGCTAGTCATCCGCACGGTCGAGGTTTGTCATGGAAAACGTATTCAGGCATTTCAAGGGAAGGTTTGTCGCCGGACTGTTTGTTGTTATCCCGCTGGGGATAACCATTTTCATTCTGAAGTTCCTCTTCAACTTCGCTGACGGGATTCTCGGTCCGTATCTGGCACGGTTGTTCGAACTTCTCACCAATAATCAGGGGTACATACCGGGTCTCGGGATGCTCTCCGGAGCCCTGATCATCTATCTGACCGGCCTGCTGGCTGCCAATATGCTCGGCACCCGCCTGATCCGCTGGTGGGACGCTCTCCTGGCGAGAATCCCGCTGGTGAATTCCATCTACACCTCAAGCAAGCAGCTGATCCAGGTCTTCAAGGAAGGGAAGACCTCCTACCGGCGTGCGGTATTCGTCGAGTGGCCGCGAAAAGGGGTTCGAGCGGTCGGTTTCGTTACCGCCGAAGTGGAACGGGACGGGGAACGTCTGGTGGTGGTCTACGTGCCGACCATGCCCAATCCGACCTCCGGCTTTGCTCTCTTTTTCCGGGAGGAAGAGGTGATGGAGTGCGGCATGAGTGTGGAGGAGGCGGTGAAGTTCGTGGTCTCCGGCGGCGTAGTCGTGGTGTAAACGGACTTCTTTGCGCTTCTTCGTACAGCGGGTAAAATCTTCTGGTAAAGATCAGCCGACAAGAGGTGATGACCATGGGTATGGTGAAAATGGTGGCGGTGCTTGTACTCTGCATGGGTATGGCCGGTACCCTGACGGCAGCGGCCCAGCAGAAGGGTGGACAGATCCGGGTGTTTTCGGTGGTCAGGGGGGGGTACGTCATGACGGAGAAGGTGGTCAAGAGTGATGCCGAATGGCGCAGGCAACTCACCCCTGAGCAGTTCAGGGTCAGCCGGAAAGCAGGAACCGAACCGGCCTTCAGGAATGAATACTGGAACAACCATGCAGAGGGGATCTATCGCTGTATCTGCTGCGATCTTGATCTGTTCAGCTCCGAGACAAAATATGAATCGGGGACCGGTTGGCCCAGTTTCTGGCAGCCGGTCGCTCCGGAAAATATCCGCACCGTCGAGGACCGTTCCTTCTTCACACGCCGGACTGAAGTGCTCTGCGCCCGCTGCGATGCCCACCTGGGGCATGTCTTCACCGACGGTCCCAAGCCGACAGGGCTTCGCTACTGTCTGAATTCGGCAGCCCTGAAATTTTTCCCGCGACAGGTAAAGGGGAAGCGTTAGAGGGTTGGCTGGCAAGCGTATCCGCGACCCCGAGCCGCCATTATCCCGGGCAATATGGGCCATTTGGCGGGTCGAGGTTGTTTGTCAGTTGATAGAAGCCCTCGGGGGGCTTGTTCCCCCGGTGGCTTTTTTTTTGCATAGTACAGGGAATGCAATGGCCGTATGGCTGCGCCGGGTGTCCGGACTGACAGGGGGAGAAACATGTCGCACATGGATGGTGAACGGGAATTTGCACGGGGAACGGCGGAGCTCTCGGAGGGGAATACCCTCGCAGCACTCGCCCATTTCGAAAAGGCGGTGCAGGCCGATTCCCAGCCCCGGTACCTTTCCTATCTCGGTTACTGTATTGCCCTGCAGCGTGGTCAGGTGCAGAAGGGGATCGGCCTCTGCCGCCAGTCGATCGAGGAAGATCCCGGCATAGCCGACCATTTCCTCAATCTGGGGCGGATTCTCATTCTCGCCGGCAACAAGAAGGAAGCGTTAGATGTCTTGCGTAAGGGGACGGCCATCGCCCATCACCCGGAGATAAAAGTGCTCCTTGAGACTATCGGGACACGCAAGCCGCCGGTAATCGGCTTTCTTGGCCGGAATAATTTTCTCAATAAGCACCTTGGTATTTTCCTTGGTCGGTTGGGGGTGCGGTGACCCGTCGCGCCCGGCAATAAGGAGCTGTAAATTAACAGCATGACCAGAATTGGTTAGAGCCCCTGAGGTGCCGTCAGTTCGTCAAGAAGGGGGAATTCCCTTTTCTTTACCCCGACCAGATGATCCGCCTCCCGCTGGGGCTCAGGGAGCCGGTACCTGGTGCAGCAGTCCAGAACGATTACCACCGCCTCATCGACGGTCACGAGATGACCGGGGGATATGAAGAGCGGTTTGACTCCCTGTCTGGTCCGGAGGATGGCTCCGACGGTCCTCTCCCGGTAAATGAGGGGGGTCCATGAGCCCCGTAAGTCGGGGGGCTCGTCGTAGGTGCCGACGAGACGGGACTTGGCGCTGCCGATGGTGGGACGGCCGAGCAGGACGCCGAGAAAGGTGGCGATACCGATGCCCCGAGGGTGGGCGATCCCCTGGCCATCGACGATGAACAGGTCGGGCAGGGTGGTGAGTTTGTTGATGGCGGCGAGGATGGCCGGTCCTTCCCTGAAAGAGAGGTAGCCGGGGACGTAGGGGAAGGTTGTGGGGAGTGCCGCGACCACCTCCTCTCGGAGGGTCAGGGCCGGGTAGTCGTACACCACTGCGGCGGCAACGGTCTGCCCGTTGGCATAAGCCGCATCGACCCCGCCGATGGTCGATGGCGTGCAGGCGAGTGTCGTCAGTCTTACCCTGCCGGCCATCTCTTCCTGTATTCGTTTTGCTTCCGTTATGGTGGTTGGCCATTCCACGGTTATCGTACCTCCCCAACCGATTGTAGACCGGATTGTTATTTATTCAAGGATGGACTGCATCGTGATCAGACTGAAGCTGGCCGTATGTATACTTACCTTCCTGTCCGTACCGGCACTCGCCTTTGCCGGTCCTCTGGCGTGGCCCATCGGGTGCACTCCCGGCCTGGACTGCACCGGCGATAGTTTTTTCGTCGGCTATCCGGACCTTACCGGGGTTGGGCAGGCCTTTGATTGCGGTGCACCGGGATATAAGGGGCATACGGGGACCGACATCGTTGTCTCGTCCGTCGAGGCGGGGGTCCCCGTCTATGCGGCTGCTGACGGTGTGGTGCTCTGGGCGGCGGGTGGCCGTTATGATCACTGTCCCAACGGCGAGGAGCCGGACTGTCGGACCGCCCTTCACCCCCAGTCGCCCCAACGTTCCGGTCGTATCAGTGGGGATGCCGCCGACAACGGGTTTTGCTCCGCCAAGGATGGCTGTTTCAACTGGGGGTTTGACGCGGGTAACTACGTGCTCGTTGCCCACAGCGACCTGTCGGAGGTAGCGGGTACCCTGTATGCTCATTTGCGTACCGGTTCCCTGACGGTCGTCGCGGGTCAGAGGGTCAAAAAAGGACAAAAGCTTGCGGAGGTGGGCAGTTCCGGCGCTTCTCTCCTCCCCCATCTCCATTTCAGTGTTTTCAGCCGGGTGGAGGGTCGCATACGGCTTGCGGACCCGTGGGCTGGTCCATGCGGCCCGAATTTCGGTTCCTCCCTCTGGCTGTATGACCCCCCTTTCCGGGCCGATATCACCGTGGAAAGGAGCTCACCGGCCGACGGGGTGGTGACCGGAGGGGAGGGGGCCATCAGCTGCGGCTCCGGCTGTACGGCCAGTTTTACCCCCGGGTCTGTGGTAAGACTCACGGCCTTTCCCTATTTCGGTGCCGAATTCGTCGGCTGGGAAGGTGCGTGCAACGGCTCGAAACCGGAATGCATCCTGAAAGCCTCCGGCATGCAGAACGCCAGGGCGGTTTTTCGCCGGGCCTTGCCGTCCGGCGTGACTGTGGCGTCGAGTCCCGCCGCCCAGAGCAGCAATTAAGAACTTATTGGTATAATAATGAAGATGTGTTACGAAAAAAAAGGCTTCCGCCGGAACGGAAGCCTTTTTTGTGGGCGTGATGGGGTGGAAACGCTTCGGCCTTGTTTGACCTCAGGCTGCCCGCAGGGTGAATGAGAAGACGGACCCCTTTCCCGGGGTGCTTGAGACCGTTACGGTACCGCCATGGAGCTGGACGATGTGTTTGACGATGGAGAGGCCGAGACCGGTCCCCCCCTGGTCGCGCCTGCGGGAGCTGTCCACCCGGTAGAATCGCTCGAAGATCCGGGGAATGTCCTTGGCGGGGATGCCGGGACCGGTGTCGGCAACCGAAATCCTTGCCATCTCCCCCTCAAGGGTACTGCTGATGGTGATAGTCCCCTGCTCCGGAGTGTACTTGATGGCATTGTCCAGCAGGTTGATGAGCACCTGCTCAAGCCGTCCACGATCGGCGAGAACTTTGGCCGGTATGTTCAGGTCGCGACAGGTTATGGTGATCCTTTTCCGTTCCGCCGCCTCTCCCAGTAATGCGATGACACTTTTGATCGTGCTTTCCTGGTTGATGGGAGAAACCTCCAGGGAAAGATCACCGGATTCCATCTCAGACAGGGTGAGAAGATCACCGATGATCGCGGCAAGCCGTTCTGAGTGGTTGTAGATGATTTCAAGAAAGCGGCCGGACCGCTCGGGGTCGGCAGTCAGTTTCCCTTCCAGCAGAGTTTCGGCGTAACCTTTTATGACGGTGACCGGTGTGCGCAGTTCGTGGGAGACATTCGCCACGAAGTCGCGCCGGACCTTTTCCAGCCGTTTAAGGTCACTGATATCGTGGAACACCGCCACCACGCCGAGGAGCGTTTCCCCGTCCTGGAGCGGCACCCAGTGGGTGAGGAGTGTTTTTTCCTCTCCGAGCTGGATGGTCAGTTCCTCGATCCGTTCACTGTCGGTGGCGAGGACCCTGCGGTACGCTTCGTTGAGGTCCGGATGCCGGGTGATGGCAATGAGCTGTTTCCCTTCCACCTCTTCGCCGATGGCAAAGAGATTGCGGAAGGCCGGGTTGACGAGGGTGACAATCCCCTCCGCGTCGGTCACCATGAGCCCTTCCCCCATTCCTCGCAAGATGGTGTCGAGACGGTTTCTTTCCGCAGCGAGCCGGTCCAGCTGCCCCTTTATCCGCACGCTCATGTCGTTCATCACCTTTGCCAGATCTCCCAGCTCGTCCCTGGTCCGGACCGGAATGCGGCGCCCGAACTCCCCTTTCCCGATGCGTGCGGCGCTTGCTGTCATGGCGCGCAGCGAGTGTGAGGTGACCCGGGAGAGAAAATAGCTTAAGAGGAGTGAAAGGATGACTGCCACCGCCAGGGCGGCGCCGAGCATGGCGTGGAGACTCTCGCTGGTCTTGTCGAGGTCCGCCAGCGGCAGGGCCAGGCGAAGAATGGCACTGGTTTTGTCATCTGTCCGGATCGGGACGGCGACATACATCATGGAGGTGCGGAGCGTGGATGAATAGCGGATGGAACTGCCGTTGCCGGTTGCAAGCGATTGCTGTACCTCGGGACGCTGCAGATGGTTTTCCAACCCTGCAAGGTCGGCGGCTTTGACTTCCGAATCCCCGATTACCCGGCCGTCGGTGGCGATTATGGTGACCCGCGCTTTTATTTCCTTCCCGATGGCATCGGCCAGGGCGGGAGCATTGCTGTGCAGGTCGCTGCTCTGTCGTGTAACAGTGAGCCTGGCCAGGCGCGCCTCGTTGAAGAGGTTGTCACGGATACCGCTTACCAGGTAGTCGGCGAGAGTATGGTTGAGATAGACGTAGAGAGCGCCCCCCATGAGGAGCACCAGCAGGAGGTAGGACGCCATCAGCTTCCACTGCATCCTTATTTTCATGATTCCTCCAGTTTGTAGCCGAAACCGCGGACTGTCTTGATGAGGTCGCCGGCAATTCCCAGTTTGGTGCGGAGACGGGTGATGTGGGTGTCAACGGTGCGGGTGTCGCCGATATAGTTGTAGCCCCAGACGTTTTTCAAAAGGAGATCCCTGCTCTGGACCCTTCCCGTCCGTTCGGCCAGGTTGAAGATAAGCTTGAACTCGGTGGTGGTAAGGGTGATCTCTTCATTTTCCACGTGCACCGTGTGACGTTCGGTGTCAATGGTGAGCGGGCCTATGCGAAGAATCTTCTCTCCCCCTCCGTCGGGAACTGTACGGCGAAGTACTGCCTTTATGCGCAAGAGCAACTCCCGGCTGGAGAACGGTTTAACGATATAGTCGTCGGCCCCCACTTCGAAGCCGACCACCCGGTCGATCTCTTCACCCTTGGCAGTGAGCATGATGACCGGGATGGCTGCCGTTTTTTCATGGTTCTTGAGAAGCTTGCAGAGTTCAGTTCCCATGATGCCGGGGAGCATGAGGTCAAGGAGGACCAGGTCAGGCTGGTCGCGGCGGGCCGCCTCCAGGCCTGCAGTCCCATCATGGGCGATGAGGGGACGATATCCCTCCTTTTCCAGATTGAATGCCACAAGTTCCGCAAGGTCGTATTCATCTTCGATGATCAGGATTGTTTTCATGGGGTCACTCCTGCCGTCAAACTAACAGTGAAAAGTTGCAGTTGTGTTACGGTTGAGTTAATTCTAACGTAAATTCAGAGTGTTGGCGTTAATCCACACAAATTGTGGAAAGCCTTGTGGAAAAAGGTGATGTAGCTCTCCAAGGGGCGCAGATATTAACTGTAATTAGCTCATTGCACAAAAAAAGAGCAGGGTGTTTTCTGGGTATCTTTGAGTAAAAACGCTGTAAAATCAGGTATATATCGTAAGTGTCTGGAATCCCCCGGAAATGTCCCTGTCAATCTTTTTTTGCTACCTGTAGCACATTTGTAACCGACCGGAAAGTGATTAATACCTCGTTTTAAAATGTCTTGACTTGCGGCACGCTCCGTGTTAATTCATAAAATCCCAGTTAAATCAGCATGTTTCAAACGTATATGTGTGATCTGTCTTATATTCCCCGGCAAAAAGGGAGGGCTTGCATGGCACAGCAAATGGAGATAACGATCGGCGGTCTGCTCGATCACATGGCAGAGAAGCACCCTCTCAACGAGGCGCTGGTTTACGGTGAAAGGGGAATCCGTTACACCTACCGGGAGTTTAACGAAGTCTGCCGCCAGGTGGCGAAAGGGCTTTTGAAACTCGGCATCAGGAAAGGGGACAATGTCGCCATCTGGGCCTACAACGTCCCCGAGTGGGTGATCCTCCAGTTTGCCACGGCCAAGATCGGAGCGGTTCTGGTGACGGTCAATACCGCCTACAAATCGACGGAACTGGAATACCTTCTCGATCAGTCGGATTCCAGCACCCTCTTTATGGTTAAGTCCTGGAAGGACACCGATTATATAGCGACCCTCACCGAGGTGGTGCCTGAACTGCCGGCTTCCAGACCTGGCAAACTTGACAGTTCCAGGCTGCCGTTCCTCAAGACGGTGGTCTTCATCGGCGAGGGGACGCCGGACGGCATGCTCAATTTCACGCGGATCGTGGAGATGGGGAAGGAGGTGCCGGACGCCGAACTGGCTGCCGTCGAGGCAACCCTTGACATCCACGACACCATCAATATGCAGTACACCTCCGGGACTACCGGTTTTCCCAAGGGTGTCATGCTGACCCATTACAATCTGGTCAACAACGGCTTCCACATCGGCGAGTGCATGAAGTTCACCGAAAAGGACCGCCTCTGCATTACGGTCCCCTTTTTCCACTGCTTCGGGTCCGTCCTGGCTGTGATGGCCGCCGTGACCCACGGGACAACCATGATCCCGGTGGAGATATTCGACCCGCTAAAGGTGCTGCAGACGGTGGAGAAGGAGCGCTGCACCGCCCTCCACGGCGTTCCGACCATGTTCATCGCCGAACTGGAACACCCGGAGTTTTCAAATTTCGATCTTTCAACCCTGCGAACCGGCATCATGGCTGGATCAGTCTGTCCCATCGAAGTTATGAAACGTGTCGTGAAAGATATGCACCTCACCGAGATCACCAGTGTCTACGGGCAGACGGAATCATCCCCCGGCATAACCCAGAGCAGAACTGATGATCCCATTGAACTGCGGGTCGCAACGGTTGGCCGGGTGCTTCCCGGTGCTGAAGTCAAGATCGTCGATATCGAAACCGGCGCTTCTCTCCCCCCGGGAAAGCAGGGGGAACTCTGTGCCCGTGGGTACATGGTCATGAAGGGGTATTACAAGATGCCGGAGGAGACCGCCAAGGTGATTGATGCCGACGGCTGGCTCCATACCGGTGACCTTGCGGTGATGGACGAAAACGGTTACTGCAAGATAACCGGTCGGATCAAGCAGATGATCATCCGTGGCGGCGAGAATATCTACCCAAAAGAGATAGAGGAGTTCCTCTACACCCATCCGAAGGTAGCCGATGTGCAGATCTACGGTGTTCCGGACCGCAAATACGGCGAACAGGTCATGGCTGCAGTCATTCTCAAGAAGGGTGAAACCATGTCCGACGACGAGGTAAAAACATTCTGCAAGGGGAAAATTGCCAACTACAAGATTCCCCGCTATGTCAAATTCGTTGACAGCTATCCCATGACCGCAAGCGGAAAGATCCAGAAGTTCAAGCTGCGGGAGATGGCGATCAAGGAACTTCAACTGGAAGATGGGGGAGGCGCCTGATTTCGCTTCCCGTGCTGAATGCTCCTGAAAGGTATACTCTGTGCGATCCATTATCCTCGGAACTATTTTCTTTCTCTTCTTTGCCTGTTTTGTGGCAATTGTTGTCGAGGAGGTTTTCCTCGGTGGACGGAGGCGTCGTCGGTTGGAAAAACACTACGGTCAGGGCCGTTCCACAACTGACCGGATAAGCAGGTAATACTCCATCTCTCCTTTCCCGGAGCCTGTCTCGCGGGGAAGGGACATCAGTCTACCACCTTGACAGGAGCTGCGAGCATGCGCCTTACCCCCGCTACCGAACTGGAATACCGATGCAAAAGATTGCAGGAAGAGATGGCTGCATCAAACCTTGATGCGGTGATCATCCTGCAGAATGCCGACCTCTTCTATTTCACCGGCACCATTCAATCGGGCAACCTCTATGTCCCCAGGGAAGGGCAGCCTGTTTACATGGTGCGCCGGGATGCCGGACGGGCCAGGATGGAATCAGGCCTCAAGGAGGTCCGCCCGTTCGCGTCCATGAAGGACATCCCCCGGATACTCAGCGATTATGGCTATCCTGAACCGAAGAGGATCGGCATGGAACTGGATGTCCTGCCGGTGAACATGCTCGAGCGCTATCGCAAGGTTTATCCCCAGGCGGAATTCAGTGATGCAACGCCGATCATCCGCACGGTGCGGATGATCAAGAGCCACTACGAGATACACATCTTGCAGGATGCCGCCGATCAGGTGGACAAGGTGTACAGGCGGGCCAGAGAGGTGATCCGTGAGGGGATGACTGACCTGGAACTGGCGGCTGAGCTGGAGTACGTGGCCCGGAAGGAGGGACACCTTGGCCTCATCCGGATGCGGTCCTTCAACGGTGAAATGCTGTTCGGCCATACCTTCTCGGGGGCTGACAGCGCGGTACCGGCCTATACCGACACCCCGCTGGGGGGGATGGGCACCAGTCCTTCCTTCGGCCAGGGTGCCGGCCTGAAGCCGATCTCCCGCAACGAGCCGATCATCGTTGACTTCGCCGGAAGTTACGACGGATACCTGGTGGACCAGACCAGGGTTTTTGTTATCGGCACCCTTTCAGAAAAGCTCCGCAAGGGATACGACGACATGCTCAAGGTCCAGCAACGGATGAGGGAGATGGCCCCGGAACGGCCCATGTGGGGTGAGATCTATGATGAATGCCTCGCTCTTGCCGAGAAGCTCGGATATGCGGAGAGCTTCATGGGGAGCCGGGGGGCGCAGGTATCGTTCATCGGCCATGGAGTCGGCGTAGAGATCGACGAATATCCTTTCCTTGCACGGGGATTCAATTCACAGCGGTTGGAGCCAGGTATGGCTTTTGCCTTTGAACCAAAGCTTGTTTTCCCCGGTGAGGGGGCGGTCGGGATCGAAGATACGTTCTACCTTACCGAGAGCGGCCTCAAACAACTCACCCATTCCGATCAAGCACTCGTCATTATTTAAACAATTTTAAGAAAACAGAAATATTTTTGTTGAATTTAATCTTTGGCAATGGTATACAGTTGCAAAATTTTATGTATACAGTATACTAAAAACTCATTTTTATCTTTTGGATTTGTTCTCGTTAGAATCAAGCTAAATGTGTATTCACAGGTGGTTGTATGCAGACCACCTGAGAGATTGTCGTATATCAGAAGTGGAAAGGAGGGGCTTCAAGCGTCTTCAGGGATTAGGTTACTTTAAATGTTATCTTTTAACACCACCAGACGAAAGGAGATCATGCACCATGGCACTTAAGGAAACGCTTAAACAGAAGATTGAGGAGCACCGTCCCCGTACCACAAAGCTTGTCAAGGAATTCGGCAAGGTCATCATCGACCAGGTCACCATTGACCAGTGCATAGGCGGCGCCCGTGATATCCGTAGCCTCGTCACCGACATTTCTTACCTCGATCCCCAGGAAGGGATCCGCTTCCGCGGCAAGACTATCCCCGAGACCTTCGCGGCACTCCCCAAGGCTGCCGGTTCCGACTACCCAACGGTCGAGTCCTTCTGGTACTTCCTCCTTACCGGCGATGTCCCGACCCAGGCTCAGGTTGACGAAGTCGTAAAAGAGTGGAAAGTTCGCCAGGAAGTTCCCCAGTACGTGTTCGACGCTATCCGTGCCCTGCCCAGGGATATCCATCCGATGGTCATGCTCTCCGTCGGCATGCTGGCTCTGCAGAAAGATTCGAAATTCTACGCATTCTACGGTTCGGGCAAGTTCAACAAGATGACCGCTTGGGAATATGTCTATGAAGACGCCAGTGATCTGTGTGCCCGTATCCCCATCATTGCAGCCTTCATCTACAACCTGAAGTACCGGGGCGACAAGCAGACCCCCATCGATCCGAAGCTCGACATGGGTGCAAACTTCGCCCATATGATCGGCCAGAGCGAGCAGTACAAAGACGTTGCCCGCATGTATTTTATCCTTCACTCCGACCATGAGTCCGGCAACGTATCCGCTCACACCACCCACCTGGTGCATTCGGCCCTGTCCGACCCGTACTATTCCTACTCCGCTGGTCTCAACGGCCTCGCCGGCCCGCTGCATGGCCTTGCCAACCAGGAAGTCCTCGACTGGACCCTCAAGTTCCAGGAGAAATACTGCAAGGACCAGGAGCCGACCAAGGAACTCATCACCAAGGCGTTGTGGGATACCCTCAATTCCGGCCAGGTCATCCCGGGGTACGGTCACGCCGTTCTCCGCAAAACCGACCCGCGCTACATGTCGCAGCGCGAATTCTGCCTCAAGACTCCGGGCCTCAAGGACGATCCGTTGTTCAAACTTGTAGCCATGATCTTTGAAGTGGCTCCTGGCGTCCTCACCGAGCAGGGTAAGGCAAAGAACCCCTGGCCGAACGTCGACGCACAGTCTGGCGTCATCCAGTGGTACTATGGACTCCGCGAGTGGGACTTCTACACCGTCCTCTTCGGTGTAGGCCGCGCTCTCGGTTGTATGGCCAATATCACCTGGGACCGTGGCCTCGGTTATGCCATTGAGCGTCCCAAGTCTGTCACCACTCCGATGCTCGAGAAATGGGCTGCTGAAGGTGGCCGCAAGCTGGCCTAACCCGCCTGCAAGCTGTCTGAACGTAAAAAGGGGAGGTGCGAATTGCGCCTCCCCTTTTTACTGATGATTCACGATATGCTGCCCGGTGCCACGCTCAGCAGTAAAGATTGAGCTGGACTGATCAGCTGAATACTTCGGCGGTAAAAACGGATATATCGGCCCCCTCCATCCATGAGTCTTCGTGAAGACCGGCCTTGAGGCATGTTTGACGCAGGAATGTTTCCCTGTCCCATCCCTGCTCGACTGCCACTTGGGGGAGAAGCACCCCGCGCGAAAAGTTCTTCTCGATATAAATACCGTGCTGTCCGACCTTGATCGTCTCCGGTGAAGAGATTCTCTGCAGGGGGGAAAGAACTGATATCTCCAGCTGAAAATCCGTCAGGTCCGACGGTTTCATGGGGTAGAAGCGTGGGTCCCTGGTGGCAGCCGCCGCAGCCATCTCCTGAACCTGTTGGTAAAGGGGGGTGTCGGCAGTGAAGTTTCCGATGCAGCCACGTAAAGTCCCATTGATTTTGATGCTGACAAAGCAGCCACGTTTGGCCAGAAGGTTTGCTGATTTTATCGTGCGGGGAATCTTCCCGATGTTTGTTACGGTGGAAACGACGGCCTCGCGGGCAATATCAAGCAGAAGTTGCCGGTCTTCACTGGTCAATAAGTTTTGCACCCTGTCCCCCTATGGTAATGGTTGCTAATGTTTGCCTAACGTAATATATTTGACCGGCTTTTGGCAAGAAATAATGGACTCTGCGGGAGGAGCTCATGGTAAAACGATACAGCGTACTTGTCGGTGGTGAGTGGGTGGGTGAGGGGTGGAACGGGATCGAGGTGATCAATCCTTATGACGATTCTGTTATAGGTATTGTCCCCGAGGCATCCACCGCAGAAGTAGATCATGCAATTAATGTGGCACTCGAGGGGGCTTCCTCAATGGCAGCGCTGCCTGCCTATAAAAGGTCCGATATCCTTAATCGCGCTGCAGATTTCCTGTTGAGGGATAAGGATGAAGTGGCGGAGATTATCGCGAGGGAAGCGGGCAAATCATGGAAATTCGCCCTGGCCGAGGCCGAGCGGAGTGCAGAGACGCTACGCTTTGCAGCTCTTGAGGCGAAGGCGAGCCATGGCGAGATCGTCCCCATGGATGCCTCGCCGGTTTCTGCCGGACGTTTCGGCTTTTACCTGCGGACCCCCATTGGTGTGATCGGTGCGATCACGCCGTTCAATTTCCCCCTCAATCTTGTGGTACACAAGGTGGCTCCTGCACTTGCTGCAGGCAATGCCCTAGTGCTCAAGCCGGCCACAAAGACACCACTTGCAGCAATTAAGCTTGCCGAAATTCTCGTGGAGGCCGGCTTGCCCGCCGGGGCGCTGAA